>OMGG01000422.1_pt1 | contig 28729 bp, 19 predicted proteins | sample 1645891 | NCBI WGS metagenome assembly OMGG01 (sample SAMN05578587, study PRJEB25193) | human gut metagenome | biome: Human Microbiome; feature: human-associated habitat; material: feces | host: Homo sapiens | place: USA:Birmingham
ATCGATGTTCATTCCCGGAATGCAGCTGTCCGGCAATACGGTCTCAAAACTGCTCTTACCTTACTGACAATCGCTCTTTTGAGAGTTCTTAAACCCAGGGTTCCCAACAGCCGACTAAATTCTCTTTACGAACGCAGCTGGATATCGATGTTCATTCCCGGAATGCAGCTGTCCGGCAATACGGTCTCAAAACTGCTCAACAATCTTGGGAAAGACGCCGAAAAAAGGAGAAATTTCTTTGCACGACGCCTCAGTAACGTAAGCGGCTTTGAGCACATCGCGATTGATGGGACTCTCAAACAGGACAGCAGTATTGTCAACGATCTTTCCGGCTTCTCCTATAAGTCCCGTCTGAAGGGAAGCCGCGATATCAGCGTGATCTATGCCTACGATATTGAAAAGATGGAGCCGCTCTGCGCCCAAGTCTTTCCCGGCAATTGCATCGATGCAAGCGCTTATCGGGAATTCATTCGCGAAAATAAAATCGATAAGGGAATCATTGTTGCTGATAAGGGCTTTCCGCCTTCAAAGTTGGCCGATGAACTTAAGCAGCATCCGGGACTCCACTTCCTAACTCCGGTCCGACGCAACGATGTAAATATCGAAAAGCTGGAACTTCTCAAATTTGACGGAGTTCTGGCCGGCACGAAACAGCAAGTTCTTTATGCCAAACGCAAAAGCGTTTCCGGAAGATTCTTTTACTCATTTAAAGACACCGGTTTAGAGAGATCCGAACAGAAAGATTACTTGAATCACAGGCTCAGACATAACGACTTTAATAATGAAAATTACCTGAGAAAGAAAGAAAAGTTCGGTCTCATTGTCTTTGAATCAGATCAAGATCTATCTCCAAAGAACGCCTACCTTTGCTATCAGGACCGATGGCTGTTGGAACTCATGTTTAAAAAATACAAATCTATTGAGCAGCTTGTAGATTCCAGAGTGCAGAGTGACTTCTCTGTTTGGGGCTCGGAGTTTGTCAATTTCTTAGCAACAGTCATTACTGCAAAGATGGTGAAAAAGGCCGATGAGAAGAAGTTATTGGACAAGTTCACTTATGGTGAACTCCTCGATGAACTTGAGCACATTTGGAGAAAAACTGCTGCTAAAGGGCCGGTTCAATCTTCTGATCCCTATTGGGTGCATCCCTTCAAAGACGGAATGCTAGCCCTAGAAGAGCTGGGATTATCGGAACCTATTGCAACCCTGGATGGGGAACCTAAGCCTAAAGGCAGGCCTAAAAAGAAACCTGTCTTTGTCGGTCCTAAGAGACCTAGAGGAAGGCCGAAAAAGGCAGAAACCGAATAGTACAAATAATTGAGAAACCTTTATAAATTTGATTCGCCTTGCGCAAACCACGGAAGCTCGATGTTCCCAAAGATAAATTTAGTAAGACGTTGCTTGCCATTTGCTAACCAGCCGAATCCGATCGCTAATTTCAATTTTAAAGGCCTAGCTCCTTCCTTTGCACGGTCTCAGTGGAGCCGGGGTAATACCGTAAACGTCTAATATAATTCAACATGCATATTCAATATTATTAAACATTGATGTGAAATATTATTAAACATCAAAGTCGAAAGCTGAATTCGATTTATTGCTCTTGACCGGATCTTCAGCAAAAAAACACAAGAATTCTCAGCCGAAAAATCGGCGAATCCATTCAAAAACAGATGCGCCGATCCACCGTTTCTTCAATTGCGGTTAGACGTTTTCAGTCGTAGTTTTCTCCACCGTTTCCTGCGCCAAAGATTCTTTTTTCTTTCCTCGGAATTTTCTTCCGAGTGCTGTGGCCTGAGTCTTCACCCAAACTACCGCTGGGACGAGGGGACTGGCTTTCAAGTGGGTCTCCTGAAACTCGACCGGAGAACGCTCCTCAATCTTTCTACAAATATCCTCAATCGCAGAGAGATAGGCTTTGTAGTTATCAAGGTAGAAAGCCAAAGCCTTCGAGAAATTAGAACCAAGCATTCCGCTTAAGAACAACCTTGAAACTTCCTTGTATTCAGTGAGTGACTTCTGGAAGCGCACAAAAACCAAACGCTCTTCCGCAGACATTCTCTTGAGTTCTGTCAGGAACGCATGCTGCGCACAAGGCTGGTAGTACCAGATGTACATCAAATCGAGAGAAATCACGATGCATTCGATTTCCATCGACTTAGAACGCTCGGAAATCACGCGAATGAAATCTGCCGGTCGAAACATTAAAGAAAGAATGTCTTTTTTCGGGAAAGCTAACTCCATGCGCTCAAAGCAACTGAAAAGCGCCTTGGCCGACATACGAAAGTCAGATGTGCGGAGGCGGTAGTTATTGCGGCGATCAGCCACACTCTCAATCACTCCAGCCACTGTATCGGAAGCGAACTTAGACACGATCGCTGCCGCCGGCACCAAAATCGCGGCCGCAGGCATTCCGGTAATGATCGGCAGAATCATCGCGAGGATCACGTTGTAGACCATGGCTACCGGAATTGCCAAAATGCTTCGAAATAAGTTTCCGACAACAGCGGTCTTCGGAAATCCACGGAAGATGTTATGAGAAGAGATGTAAAGACCATTTGCCAAAGCAATGATCGAGAACACCAGTAGAGGCGCCTTATCCACTGTGATCCCGAGAATATGCCCCAAAAGGACATTACGAGTAAAGCCTTCGAGCAGCACAACCGACATGCCGGTGTACATCAATGAGTCACTGACGCGAGACCAATTAATCAAGGATTTCCAGTCGATGCGCGCGCCCTTCTGGAAGCCGCCCCCAGCAATAACCGCCTGAATAATATTGCGGATGCCGGTAATGCTGAACCAAATCAGAGCTCCGAACCAAGCGAGCACCCACCAATTCTGAGTGAGCATGAAAGTGAGGAACGCCGGCAGGAAACCGATCGTGACCTTGATAATGTTCAGGATCGTCGTATTGGTATAAGAGAAACCGGTCTTTTCTTTTTTCTGTTTACTCTCGTCAGCCACAAGCCCGTTAGTATTGCCTCGTGTAATGCCGCCGAGAGAAACCACGTTGCAGTTATTCGTTGTGACTTCTGCGTTGGCGTAGGTCGCGACCCATTCTCTTGAGTGTTTCATTCCGAACTTTGTGAAGCCCAAGTTCTTGCGAACCCATTTCACAAATGGAGAAACTTCCTCAGGCTCCGAATAAACATCGATACATTGAACCGGAACATGCAGAGGAATTTGGAAAGACTCATCGCTTTCCTTCTCGATCATCTTTTGCGCGCTGCGCGGAAGCGTATCGGGCACGGCAAAGCCCATACCGAATCGTGTACCTAAGATGGTCGTGGAGTCCGATCCAAACCGGCTGCCGAGCGGCTGGTTGGCATAGAAACTCAAGATGCACGGGATGTTCTCGAGGAACTCATTAAAGAGAGCGCTGCGTTCGGGATTTTGTGCAATCTCCAGACGCTGGTGCATTTCTTGGATAATTCTTTTGAGCTCAATCGCATTGTGTCGGTTGATCGCCTGCTGCAGCTGATTGATCTCGTTCAAGTGTTTTACACGTCCGAGCTCACGCTCTTTCATGTTTAGGATTTCCAGATGCGAAATCCGACCTTGTCCGAGCCAAAGGAGTTCTAAAACATCCGCATCTGACAGCTTGCCCGTTAAAAGCGTAATGCGTGACGACGGACGAATGTGCATCAGACGAGACAGGAGTCCCTGAACGTCAACCTTAAGAAGATCCGGACGGTTATCATCCGCCGATTCAGACAGCGAGGGAATTTCAGGATTTCGAGACGGACGGAGCCAACGCTGGTAAAGCACAACAGAAGTCAATTCATCCAGTTTATTCAGGCGTTCCTGAAGAACGCCTTGATCCTCAGGAGATGCGCTCAGGAGCTCCTGCTTAACTTTATCAGCTTCTGTCTCAACAAGCGGAAGCAGTTTGGAGTGCACAAATTCAGAAAGACGAATCAGCGTGGTTTGTCCCATGCCAACGTACTCTTCAAATTCTTTTGCCGACAGAAGGGGAACCTCAATGCCCCATTCCTTCGCGATTTCTGCTGCGTGCTTGGCATTAAAGACTTCCAAGGTCTGAAGGACTTCTTCTTTGGCCCAGTCTTCGACTGAGCGGCCTTCCTGCATCAAGGCTCCGGTTTCAGGTTCTTTTAAAAAGTCCAAAACCGACTTTGTGTCCGTAAATCCCTTCGGCGTCCAAAGGAATTCAACATAACGATCGTGGAAACAAGCTTTAAATTTAATACCCAGCCGAACCGAAATGCCCATGATATGAGCAGCTTCATAAAGTTCGTAGACTACTTTCGGATCAACAAAGTTGTAATAGACAACCGTCAGACGGCGAATTCCTTTCACACGAGCGTCCATCACCAAATAGGTCGGATTTTTTCGGCCCATGGTATTGGCGTCGTGCACATGGTCGTCCATCGTTTTCTGATTCCACTCTTCCGGCATCTCCAGCAAGAAGAATTTAGAAAGGAATGCTCGAACGATACGAGGGTTACCCGCCGCCACTTTTTGGAAATCGTGAATCAGACGGAGTTGTTCTTCTTCATTGCCGCGTGCGCGGACAATCTCCTTCATGAGCTGAATAAGCACGCGCGAAGTGTTAAAGCGGAACGGTGTCTGTGCGCTGTAAAGCACTTCATCATGAAGCGTTTTCAGAGCCGAAAGTCTTTCTTCTACGCCTGTCCCGTCATTTAAACGCTGCAAAAGGTTAACCTCAGCCATCGCCATCCGTTCTTCATGGGTGCTAACCATGTTTTGAATGCCGTGCGGGTGCAGAGCGGTTCTAAAAGTCTCCTGCTCAGCAGAAGACACATTGCCGGAATCGATGACCTCATTAATTTTTCTGAGCAGATCTCGATCCTTCTTATCAAAACGTAATGACTGATTCACCTTGCGACTCAAAAGTAATTATTCTTGTGAAAAGTTTCGATTTTACAGAAGGTTAGCTTTTATGGTTGTAACAGAGAAGCAAAAGTTACCTGTGGTTTTCGGCAATAGATTCACTCTTTTCGAGCGTTCTATTGGGTGCGGCCGACCTCATCCTCTTCGCTATTTTTTCTGTTCCGGCGTTTTTTAGCTCGTTTCTCTTCGAGACTGCGCAGTAAAACAGAGCGAAACCACTGATGCGCCGGATCAAAATGCGTACGGTCATGCCACAGAAATACCGGTGTCCACGCCGGATCTGCGACTAGATTCTTCGGAAGAATGGTCAGAGGCAGGTTGCCGATAAGTTCTCTCACAGAGGACTCCGGCAAACGTCCGATAAGATCGCACTGCGTGAGCATGTGCGGAACCGTTAAGAGATAAGGGGTATCAATGGCAATATTGCTCCCCTCTTCAAACCCCGAGGAGTCGGTCGTGATCTTTCCCTCCGAATAACCGTACTTCACCGCAATAAAACGATAGTTCTTTAAGTCCGACCTTTTAAGCTGCTTGCCTTCCCTCAGCTTGACTGCCAAAGGATGAGTATTCCTGACCACATATAAGTGATCGGTGTTATAGAGCGTCTCGTAATGGAATTTCTTTCCTAATTCTCTTAACTTCAAATTGGGCGGTGCGTAGATGACAATATCAATGTTGCCCTTCTCCAGCGCCCACTGAAAATGCTCATGGAGCGAAATGATAGACAGACGAATATTCGGAGCCTGATCAAACAGATTAGCAAGCGACGGAACTATGAATCTCAGAGCCGCATTATCAATACAACCAATACGGAAATCCTGCGTTAAATTCTTTGGCGAAAAGACCTTCGGACTCGGAAGACGGTCTATGCGCATCAAAATGGATTGGATTTCACCGATCAATGAATCCATCTTCGGTGTCGGCATCATTGCACGCCCGCTCTTCACAAACAAAGGATCTTCAAAAATTTCACGAGCCTGCGCTAAGAGGCGAAAGCACGTTGCTGAACCTTTGCCTAAACGGTTTGCCGTGGAAATAAGGTTGCGGGAGTCATAGAACTCGGCAAGAAATCTGAGCAACTCGCTGGTAGGTCTGTCTTGGGCCATATCGTTATCAATTTTGATGAGGATTTTTGTCAATTTTAATCAAATATGACAGGAAAACTCCTCTATTCAAACACGCGAAAAGCCTCTAAAATTTCACTCAGAAGCACCCCAATGCTGACCAAGGAGAAACAATTATGCAAAAACTCTCAAGAAGGCAAATTCTCAAGGCAATCTCCGCTCTTCCGGCCGTCTCTCCGGCTACTTCCGTTCTTGCACAGGCTTCAAATCCCCAGCCTCAGGAATGGACGGGCTTTGCCATTTGCGATTCTTGCAACCATGTACCTTCCTGCGGAATTCAGTTCCAAGCACAAGGCAATAACATCATCAGTATCCAAAACTGGAAAGAAAATCCGCGTCACTGGCTCTGCTCTAAAGGCATGAGCACTCTGCAGCGCTTATATAACCCGAATCGTCTGCTTTACCCGATGAAACGCACGGCTCCCAAAGGGGCTGCCGATCCGGGATGGGTTCGTATTACCTGGGATGAAGCTTACAAGACGATTGCAGCCAACATGCTCGCCGCCAAGAAGAAATACGGCCCCGAATCTGTCATGTTCTATGCCGGCGACCCGAAAGAACCGAGACCTTCTATTTACCGTTTGGCTCGCTATTTCGACTCTCCCACTTGGGCCACAGAATCCTCCGCCGCTTGCCGCTCCGGCTGCATGATGGCAGAACAGCTCAACTTCGGACAGCCGAACAACGGCGCAACTCCGACGAAAGATACTAAGGTTTACATGATCATGGCCACCAACGTTTGGGCTCAGCCCCTGGGTTGGTGGGAAGCCATAAAGGCTGCAAAAGCACGCGGCTGCAAGATCATCACAGTTGATACAAGAAGAACCAAAGCCGCAGAAATTGCCGATATCCATTTGGCTCCTGCCATTGGTACGGATGCCGCTTTAGCTGCCGGTATCGCCCGCGTTCTGATCAAAGAAAACCTTATTAATAAGCCCTTCATTGATCAGTGGACACATGGTTTCGAAGAGTACGCCAAGTACGTTGACCAGTTCACACCCGAAAAAACCCAGGAAATCACCGGCGTTCCGGCCGACAAGATTGTCGCCGCGGCTCGCCTCTGGGCTCAGGGCCCGGGCTCCTTCACTCTGACGACTCAGTCTCTGTCTCACAACTCCAACGGTGTGAATAACACTCGCGGTCTGCTCCTACTGCCAATTTTAATGGGCTATATCGACATCCCTGGCGGCGTTCCTTTCGGTCAGCCTCCCAAAGGCTTGTCCATGGCTGCATTCGGTCTGCACCCCGCTATGGCCGATAAGAAGTGGTGGAACTCTCCTGAAGTAAAAGCTCGCCGCTTAGATAAAGACGAACTTCCGCTCTGGCATGACCTACAGGATCAGACAAGCCCGAACAACCTGCCTGAATGGGTTCGTGACGGTAAAGTCAAAGTCTTCTGCGGATGGGGCTTTAACGTCAACATTTGGCCGCAGCCTGATGTCTATAACGACGCCCTCTCGAAATTAGACTTTGCATTCGCAACGGACTACTTCCACCGCAAAGACAGCCACCGAAACATGGATATCATTCTTCCTGCTGCGATGAACTATGAACGCCATGCTCCCTTCGGCTGGTACGGTCCTAACATTGCCGTTCGCAAACCGATCAAACCGCTCGGCGAAGCTAAAGAAGACTGGCGTATTGCTCTGGAACTCGGCTGCATTGTTGATAAACCCGAACACTTCTTCGACGGCGATCCCGAAAAAGCCCTCGACTTCATCCTTCATCAGTACGAAGGCGGCGACCTCGTTAAGTTTAGAAATGCATTGCCTCAGATCAGCCGCATCCCAGCACCGAAGCCCGGCTTCAAGAAGTACGAAGACGGAAGACTCCGTCCTGACGGCAAACCCGGTTTCAACACTCTTTCCGGCAAGCTGGACTTCTTCTCGGATCGTGCCGCCAAATTCGGCTATCCCGGCCTTCCGGTTTACAAGCCGATGACCGAGCTCAGCAAGGATTTTGATCTTCGCTTGATGAACGGCTCACGCAAACCGTACATCACGCACAGCAAGACGCGTACGGACCAGCCCTACCTGATGGAAATTGAAGACTGTCTGCACGTCAACATCAATCCGAAAGACGCGGAAGCCAGAGGTATTAAGGAAGGCGATACGATCCTCATCACTTCCCCGTATGGCGGTCCTGTAGAAGCTAAAGCAGTGGTTTCTCTGATAGTTCCTGTCGGCACGATTGACGCTCAATATGGCTGGCTCGACAACCAGAATACCCAGAAACTCATGAACCGCGGCAATCGCGACCCGCTGTCCGGTTATCCGAGCTACTTCGAAAATCCCGTCCGTATTGAAAAGAAAGCCTAAGGAGATCGTCATGAGCAAATATGGAATCATTGTTAATGCTGACGACTGCGTCGGCTGCCACGCCTGCTTCGTCGCTTGTAAAGAAGAAAACCAAGTTGCGCCCGGTGTGAAGTGGAACCATTTGGAAAGACTTGAGCATCCGGCTGAAGAAGTCATCGAATACTTCCGAGTATCCTGCATGCACTGCGAAAATCCAGCTTGCATGAAGGTGTGCCCTGTAAAAGCCGTTTACTTCGGACCGCACGGTGAAGTTCTGATTGACCAGAAAAAGTGCATCGGTTGCAAAGGCTGCTTAGCTGCCTGCCCGTACAGTGCTCCTAAATTCTCCGATCCGAATAAGCAGTCTTACTTCGGCGATCTGAAGCCGCTCGGCGGCAGATCTGCCAGTCCGACAGCTTGGACAACGCGCATTCCCGGAAAAGCCGAGCACTGCACGCTGTGCACGCATCGTACTTCCCAAGGGCGCTTGCCTGCCTGCGTTGAAGTATGCTCGACTAAGGCTTTGCAGTTAGTAGACTACGACAATCCGACCGCTGCTCAGAAAGCCTTGATCGCTAAGGCCCAGATCATCAATAAGGATGCCGGTACTTCTCCGAAGATCCGCTTCATTTCTTCCATTACGGACTTTGGGGCTATGAAAGTTAAAGCCTAAGTTTGAAGTGCGGTGCCGAAAGCGTGCGGCACCGCCTCGTGTCTCTTAGGGTATTTTTGAGGCACGTCTCTGATCCGCCTTCTTACCCGCTACTCGCAAAAATGCCGGCAAACTTCGCCGGCATCTCTTGCTTAGGAACAATAATCGATTAGTTATTAGCTATTCGTTTTGCTGCTTCCTCTCCGGAAATTCTGCCGAAGGTAATCGTCTCGGAAATCGAGTTGCCTCCGAGTCTGTTCTTTCCGTGAACACCGCCGGTCACTTCACCTGCGGCAAATAAACCTTCGATAACTTTGCCATTCTTATCGATTACTTTGGCCTGAGGATTGATCTTCAAGCCGCCCATGTAATAGTGAATAGCGGGAGTGACTTCAATCGCATAGAAATTTGGAGTATCCACCTTCGCTGAGATCTTCGGACGACCGAATTCAGGATCGTTACCGGCTTCTGCATATTTATTGTATTGGGCAATCGTTGCTGCTAGATTCTTCGGATCAATTCCGGCGTTTTTTCCGAGTTCCTCCAAGGTCCTACCTTCTTTTGCAAGCCCAAGCTCAAATGCAGCGCCTGTCTGCTTTACTTTATCCCTAACCTTTTGATCAAAGATTTCGTAAGCAACGCCTCCTGTCTGTTTCGAAACCGCTGCACTTGTTTTATCCCTTGTCGTCAGTTCGCTAATGAAACGCTTGCCTTCTTTATTTACAAAGACAGCACCTGCTCCTCGAACCGTCTCGGAAACGATTACCGGAGAGCCGACAAGAAGGGTCGGATTCAATTGAATTTCCTTCGCATCTACAACTGCAGCGCCGACATTTTCGCCGAGGATGATACCGTCGCCCTGACTGCCCGGTTGGTTAGAGGTTTTTACTTCAGGGCTAATATCCGGGCGAAGCTTCTGAATTAGCTCAGGATTGGCACCAATACCACCAGTCGCAAGGATGACCGCTTTCGCATCAATTTGATAAATGCCAGTATGTTTGCCTTTAACCAAAGCTCCGGTAATTTCTCCGTTCGTTCCTTTTATGAGTTTGACAAGTTTGGTATTGAGGCGGAGGTCTAAATTCGACTTAGCAGCTTCATCTCTGAAGAACTTAGAAAGATAGGGGCCTACAAAGGCACCGTCGGCCGGTCCATGCATACGAGCCGCGGAAGATCCACCACCCTGACCAACATGACTTAAAGTTGCTCCGTGTTTATCGAGCCACTCAATAGACTCGTTTGATTTATCGGCAAGCACTCTTACGAGATCCGGATTAGAAACATTCTTTCCGCCCTTCATGGTGTCGTCAAACATCAACTGCGGATTGTCCTCAATACCTGCCTGCTTCTGGAATTTTGTTCCTGCGGCATTCATACCGCCGGCTGCCAATTGGCTATTACCGCCCGGAACGGCCATCTTCTCAATCATGATGAGATTTTTTACGCCGGCTTCTCTTGCAGCCATTGAAGCCGTGAAACCAGCCGCGCCAGAACCAACAATAAGCAGGTCTGTTTTTTCTATTTTTACAGGTTTTAATTCTTCATATTTTGACAAGTCGTCCGTGAACTTGGCCTTCAATCGGCTTACACCCTGCTTCATTTTGTTCAAAGTCGGGAAGTCATGGCAATTTGTGCAATAAGCTACGCTCGGGACATGACCGGAGTGGCAGGCCGTGCATTGCATTTGGCCGATGTGGCTTTTATGAGGATTGGGGGTCTGAGAGCTGGTTTTTGTTCCCATTTGCTCTAATGATCCATGGCAAATGGCGCATTGTTTATTGATTTCAGTCTCTGAATCTGAGATCACATTCGTTGTATGGCATGCGGCGCAGTCAAGCCCTTTCTTTGTATGAACACCGGCTAAATAAGCTGCTTTATCTCCGCTCATATATTGTCTAGAAAGGTCGGCATTGAAAGGTTCGGCAGAGGCTGCATTAATAAATGCAAAAGACAACACACCCGCCATCAACACATACCCTACTGATGGTTTAAACATTTAATTCTCCTTGTGGACGAGCCAATCTCGTTATTAAATTATGTGAGTTATAGAAGAGAATTTCTATTTAAAAATAGCTAAGATAGTGTTAGGTTTCATCTAACACAATTTGCCCAAATGTTTCACTACGATCTCAATGACTTGCTGTTGCTGCAAGCAATTTCAGACTGCCAAAACTTAACGAGGGGAGCAGAAAAAATCGGCCTTACCGCTCCCTCCGCATCCGTTCGCATTCGAAAATTAGAGAATGCATTGAAAGTCAAGCTCCTAAAAAGAAGTCCTAAGGGCGTTGAATTAACCTCTGCTGGAAAATTAGTTGCTGACCAATCAAAAAAGGTTTTCTGGACCTTTGAGGGCATGGCTTCTTCGCTTCGGCCGTTCATACGTAAAGAAGAAGGACTAATCAAAATCTTCGCTAATTATGGCGCGGCTGTTGATTTCCTCCCTTATGACCTCGCCGAATATATGACAATCCATAATGAAATTTCCTTCGTGTTGGAACAGCGGCCCTCTATTGACGTCGTCAGAGCGGTTTCCACGGGCGAAGCAGACATTGGAATCTCCGTTTGTGAAGTTATCCCTGAGTCATTAAGAAGCTTCCCGTACCATGAAGATAGGTTAGTAGCCATCGTTCCCGAAAACCATCCGTTTGCCGATCGAGCTCGCGTCGATTTCAAAGAATTACTGGTTTTCGATTCTGTCGGCCTATCTCAAAATTGTTCCATGCAGCTTTTCCTGTGTAAAAAAGCTGTGGATTTGGGTTTGCCAATGAAACTTAAAGTGCAGGTAGACAACCCAAACATTCTCTTTGAGTTCGTTTCTGTAGGGGTCGGCTACGCCATCGTTTCTCAAAAGACATTAGAGAAAAAGTCTCCGGAATGGAAATTTAAAACTGTCCAATTAAACGATCCATGGGCTCGGAGGGAATTAAAAATTTTCCTGCCGCAAGCTAAAGATTCCGAAACAAATCGTCTTGAAGAATTCAAAGATTATTTACAGTCAAGAGGCTATATGAATAGCGTTGCCGGTGAACAGTGATAACGTCTTTACAAACTGACCTTAGGAGTGGTGGTTTTCGACGAGCCATTACTCGTCTTTTTACTGCTCAAAAAGTTAACATTACATCCTGGATTGAACGAGACCTGCCCTTACCGTCTACCCAGTAACTTTTCTTCTGGACTGCTTAAATCCATCTTCTGGTCTGCATTTTATAACCTCTGGTCATGTTCCAATTGGATCATTGGACATTTCTCGGTTCTTAAGAAATTTCTAAGATTTCTCCTGAATCCCATACTTGAACAAGGAGAAAAAATGAGCTGTCCAACATTAGTCAAATCAGCAGTCATTTCTGCCCTGGCGGGCTTTTGTTTAGTTTCTTCCGCTCAGGATCATGAACTTACAACAGACGTTGTAGTTATCGGAGGCGGAATCTCGGGCTTAAGTTCGGCAATGTCGGTTTTGGATCATGGCGGCAAAGTTGCTGTCTTAGAAAAACTTCCCGGCCTCGGCGGTGCTGGAAATTACTTCGAAGGTGCTTTCGCAGCAGATTCGGATTACAAACGCAGAAACGGACTTAAAGAACCGACAGCAGACCAGGTCTACAAAGACGTCGTTCGGTTCTACAACTACCGAATCAATGCCGTCGTTCTGAGAACGCTTATCAATGAAAGCGGTCCGGCTATGGACTGGATTGAAACTAAAGGTTATAAATTTCAGTTAAATAAGAGAGGCAAAAAAGACCGTCATATGGCTCCGGACGGATTTGGAGCCGGCTTCATCAAACTTTTCTACAGAGATATTGAAAAGAAAGGCGGAACAATTCTTCTCGAAACCCCTGCTCAGAAACTCATTCAAAACGATAAAGGTGAAGTAATCGGAGTAGAAGCCAAAAATTACAAAGGCGAAAAGGTTGTTGTTAAAGCCAAAGCCGTCATTCTGGCGACCGGTGGTTTCCCTGGAAATCAGGAAATGCTGAAGAAATACGTTCCGGACATCGGCAAGGAAGGGATGGCAAGAATCATGCTTCGAGGCCCCGGCATTGAAGGCCGTACAGGCGATGGCATCAATATGGCCAAAGCGATCGGAGCTGATTTGGCAGGTATGGATACCATTGCCGGCAACAGTCCTTACCTTGAATATGAACCCGTCATCTTCCAGTTTAACGGTCCTCAATGGCTCAAAGAGTCCAGGGCTGCATTAAGTCAGCCGTTTCTGTGGGTAAATAAGTTCGGTCAGCGTTTCTATAACGAAGGTAACGGCCGTTACTGGAATGACAACCATAACGCCATGACGGCAAACGGTGGCGTGATGTTCTCTATTTTCGATGAGAACATGAAAAACAAACTTATTAAAGACGGACCTCTCACTGACTTCAATCAAATTGTCATCCGTGGAGAACCCATGACCGCTCTGAACGAAGGCCTGGAAAGAGGTATTAAAGCAGGCTATGCCTTCAAAGCCGACACAATTGAAGAGTTAGCTCAGAAAATAGGCGTCCCGATCCAGAATCTTGTCGAAACTGTTAAAGACATCAACGCTGCCGCGGATGCCGGCGAAGACAAGATGCTTGGCAGACCCAAAGAATTCTTGTTTAAGTTCTCCGATCACGGTCCTTATTATGCAATGCGCGGCCTCAGAGCTTTCTTCCAGACCCTGGGCGGAATCCGCATGAACTCAAAAATGCAGGCGATGGACAAAAAAGGCAACGTCATCCCTGGTCTGTATGCCGTGGGAATGGATATGGGCGGTTTGTATGACACAAGTTACGACATCAAATACCCGGGCTTTACAAGCGGATTCGGTATGACCGGAGGTTTAATCGCCGGCCGTGATGCCATGCGTTTAGTTAATGAATCAAAGAATTAATTCCAGGAGAAGAATATGCCGCGTATTTCACTATCAGTTTGTTTTCTTTCTTTAGCTTTGGCTTTCTCCTCTCTGGCGCAAGCTCAGGCTCTCCAATCCATGAAGGCTCATGAAAAGCTGGGCGTGACTTGTCAGCAGTGCCATGGAATAAATACTCCGACAACCGCTCCCAATGAGAAACAATGCCTAAGCTGCCACGCTAACAGTTCGGGGCATTATCGGGGAGCAAAGTTGGATGCTCAGGGATACGGCGTACCTAAAGTCTATATCGAGAGCGGTCGCAATCGTGCAGCTGCAATCCACGACAGCCACTCCGGTCCCGTCCGCTGCACCGTCTGCCACACCGCTCACAAAGCTCCTCCGAAGATGTATTGCAACAACTGCCACTCCTTTGATGTGAGAACAAAGTAAATAAGCAACCGGGGCAAAAAAGCCCCGGAGGAACTGAGGAGAGTATTGTGAAAAAATTAAATTTTCTTATGCGGGCAGCTTTGCCTTTATTTTTACCCTCGCTCGCGTGGGCGTCACAAGTAGAAGTCTATGGCGTCATTGACACCGGCATTGCGGTAGCTAGAGTGAACGGTGAGACCAGAGTCTATGAAGAAACAGGCTTTATGAGACCGAGCCGCTTCGGATTCAAGGGGAAAGAAGACCTGGGTAACGGCAGAGCCGTCAGCTTCGTCCTGGAACAAGGTTTTGACTCAAACAACGGAGCTCAGAGCCAAGGTGCAAACTATGCCTTCGGACGAGAAGCGAACTTAACTTATGAGTGCGCTTACGGAAAGTTCGGCATGGGCCGTATTGGCAATTTTATGTCCGGCATGGGTTCCTGGGATCCTTGGGGACCAAACTCGGGACCTTTTGCGACGGGTTGGGGGATAGCCGCTTCCGGCTCTTCGATGTCAGATTATCTGAGAATGGACAATACCTTTGCCTGGCAGTCTCCCAAGATAGACGGTTGGCAAGTAATGGCCCAATACTCTTTGGACGTATTGGGGACAGAAGCCGAAAGAAATGTCGACAACACTCGTTATTTGTCCGGCGGCGTGACCTACATGAAGAACGGTCTGAATGTTCTGGCTTTTGCCGGCTGGAGAATGAATCCGACAGTCGAAGGTAAAGGCTATAAAGACGGTCAGACTTACGGACTTGCTCTCAATAAGCAATTTGACGGTTTCAAACCCTACCTAGCCGCACAATATGCGAGAAATTCTTTATCTGTAGGTAAAAAACCGCTCTCAGTTTTTAAAGCTGTTGAAGCAAAACATCCGAATACAAAAGGGATTAACGGCATAGCGATTATCACCGGTACCGACATCTCTTGTTTTAGCGGAACCTTTAAAGCCGCAGTGCAATACTTCCATGGTAAGAACGAAGGCGCAGAGAATAAAGACAAACTCAAACGGCTGATCTTCTCTATCGGACAGGAATATCCTCTTTCGAAACGAACAGTTTTATACGCCGGAACCAACTGGGGAAAATCGGAAGCCAAGGCGCACGGGCATAAAGAAATTACTCGCGCGTTAGAACTTTTCAGCGGAATAAAACACAGCTTTTAGCCTTTATTGAAAGCCTCCGGGAAGAGATACAGGATTTCTTCTCGGAGTTTTTTTAGTCCCTCTTCAAATTGTTCTTTAGTTAAAGAGGGAGGATTTAACATAATATGCTGCGTATCTAAAGGGTCGTAAAAAAATCCTGGGTTAAAAGAAATTCCCTGTCTTGATTCAAACAATAATTTGGTATTAATTGGTTTTTTAAAGCGGAGCCAGAAACACCAGCCGCTTGCCCTGCGGTTCCAATCCGCAATATCCCCTAAATACTTTTGAATAAGGTAATTATTCGAGAACGTATCTTCCCCAATCTTTTCTCGAACGGAATCGTGGTAGTTCTGCAGCTCTCCTGTTTCAAGCAAGTGCAGCAAAATTTTTTGAGAGAGGATGTCGATCGTTCGGAATCGTTTTTCCTTAATATCTTCAAGTCTCAAGATTACAGATTTAGGGGCTACGATCCACGAAAGCCAGGTTCCCGCAGCCATACCTCTCGGGAAAGCTCCGATTTGAACGACTCCGTCAGAGAATCCCTGCCTAAACAAATAATTGGGTCCGTCTTTCTCCAAGTTATATAACTCAAGCATGCAGTTATCAATCACAGGAATATTATGCGTTTTACACACGCTGAGAATTTTGTCCCTGCGTCCTTTGCTCAGTGAAACATTCGTCGGCGGATTACAACTTGACCATATGAATAAGACCTTATCATTCTTGGGATTCCCTTCCGCTAATAGTGAGTCAACAACAACTCCTTCAGGATCACTGGGCAATGGATGTAACTGAGCACCATAAGAGTCCAGGTAACCAAAGTAATTTATATCACTCGGGCTTGAGTAGTAGAGGTGCACGCCCTCACATAAAAGTAGTTCGGCAACAAAAGAAATCGCCTGTACGGGGCTAGCAACGAGTAAAAGTTCATCTCGAGAACAAGCAACCCCTCTTTGGTTTAAGTATTCAAGCATTGCCGTCTGAAGAGGTTCAATACCATGAATGTCATCGCGCCTCAACACAGAAGAGGTCCCGATGATCTGCTCTATCCTCCGGAGCGATTTCAAGTTTGTGTCGCAGTCCGAATATTCTGAAGATAGACGAAGGCGGGAAAGATTAATTTCTTTGCCGTCAATACGACTGCTTTTTTGTATGTTGCAGTAACGATGGCCGGACCGTCGGAAGTAGACGTTCCATTGGACGCCCTTTGTGGAAAGATCGGAAACGACAGCTTGGTTCCTTTCCTTGATATCAACAAGTCCGGCATCCGTCATTTCTTCCATTGCCTTCACAATCGTTGCGCGGGACAAACCAAGAAGTTTTGCCAGCTGGCGCTGGGACGGAAGCACCTCTCCTTTCCTCAGTTGTCCCGAAGCCACCGAATCCCGAACTAAATTAACCAGCTGTTTGTATATCGGCAACGGGCTGTTTTTATCTACTTTCCAACAGATCATAAGCACAAACCATCCTTCTTGTACAAGGAAATTATGTTTTCTATACCAAGAAAAAGAAAGGCAAATAAGAGAAAACGAGAGGTGCTAGATGACATCCAAAAAGTAGCCCTGAAGCCCTCAAACTGATAAAGTCTCATTGAATAAAAAAGATGCGCTGGCCAGCTCCTTCTGTGCCAGTCCCAAGGAATACTCACATGAATTACATAGAAATTTCTCGAGAAGAATGCTCCGAAGCATTAGCAAAAATCATCACCGTCTTAAGCGAAATTATTCTCGACCCGCATGAGAATAAAACTTCCGTTTATCCCAAGGCTGCAGAAGCTTTTAACGGTATCGCCGATGAAGTCGGCTTTGGCGGACCTCGATTCAACGAGGTTACTTTTAATGAAGAATTTGATCGCGATGCCGCCAAACTCTTTTATGGTGTCGGCGACACAACCATTGGTATGACGCACTCCTTTTGGGCAGGCGGCCTGATTACCGTAACCGGAAAGAATACTCACGAAGCTTTTAAAACTTATCTCAGTAGAGGCCTTCAGAACACCTCCAACCTGCCTGACGATCATCTTGCAGTTGAACTTGCCTTCCTCGGCCACCTTTTAGCCGAAGACAAAATTGATGAGGCGCAGCAGTTCGTTAAAAATGAAATCCTTGCGTGGTGGCCGACTGCAGAACAAAACATCGACAGCAAGACACAAAACGCCGGAATCAAGGCATTCTTCGCCTCTGTCACAACCGCTTTAAAGTTTGTAGAAGCCCTGTAATTTCCCTGTGTGAACATGTTCACATGCGCTTTTGACCGCCTTCTCTAAGGCGGTTTTTGCTTTAGTTTTTGAGTCTTCCTATCGTCGATTAACAATACTGGCTGGACTAAACTATCAACAAATCCCAAGGAAAAATAATGTTAGCCGCCACAATACTTCATTCACTATCCGCGGTCTGTGTTTTATTGATCGTGATCGGCTTTGGTGTTTTTCTCGCACGCAAAGGCTGGTTTGATGCCCCATCGCACCGCGGTATCGTTTCTAAACTCGTCAACGCCGCTCTTCCGTGCTTCCTCTTTTATTCTGTTATCTCTAAGTTTTCGCACGGGGAGCTTTATAACTTACTGAAGTTTGCGGGGCTTCCGTTCCTAACGGTCGGCTTGAACTTTTTGATCTCCGTCCTATTCATCAAGCTCGGCTGGGTTCGGCCTCACATGAAAGGAACGTTCATTGCCGCATTTACCGGCGCGACCGTTTTGTTCGTCGGCGTCCCTCTGGTACAGACAATGTACGGCTCGAACGGAATTCCTTATTTGCTCGTCTACTTCTTTGCCAATTGCGTCTTCATTTGGACCGTCGGCATCTTTAACATTCAGTTAGACGGTGCGCGCCGAGGCATGACAGAAGAACCTAAGATCTTCTCGGTTCACGGACTCAAGATGCTGCTCTCCCCGCCGCTGATGGGTTTCCTTATCGGTTTAATCGTTGTCCTTCTGTCGATTCCCGTTCCTAAATTCATCTCTCAGTCGACCCATACAATCGGTCAATTAGCGACACCGCTGGCATTGGTCTTTGTCGGTATTACCGTCTGGCAAATCGGTTTTGAGAAGCTCAGGAAACTCCCGAGGGAAGTCTGGCTGATTCTTCTCTCCTGCTACGTCATTCGTCCGATTACGATGTATTTGTGCACGATGCCTTTGGACATGGATCCGCTCATGCGGAAGTGTTTCATCTTGGCTTCCGCGCTTCCTGTCTCTTCCGTGATTGCCGTGCTCTCTAAAGCCTACGGCGGAGACGAAGAGTTTGCCTCTGAGGCCATCGGCGCAAGCACTGTTGCGATGATCTTCGTCCTTCCCTTCCTGCTAATCGCCGTTAACCTCGTTAACTGAGTCCGACTTGAAACGAATCTCGAAGTCGGTACCTTTGCCGACTTCGGATTTGAGGGAAATGCTCCAGCCTAAGGCCTCGGCTGCGCGCTTCGAAATTGCCAGTCCCAACCCAAATCCTTGATAATGGCCGCGACTGCCCTGTCCGGCTCTAAAACCTCGGTCAAAAACCTTTTCTCTATCCTCTTCTTTAATTCCGATGCCCGTATCTCGAATAATGGCCTTATCTTCATCAATAATCACAGTCACCGAACCCTTGTCCGTATAGTGAATGGAATTGAAGACAAGGTTGTCAAAGATGGTTGCCCCGAGCACCTCATTAAATGTCTGCTTAGGCGCATTCTTCAGTTCGACCGAAAGCTTTAATCCCTTGTTTTCAGCCTTTTGTTTCCAAGACTCTTTCAGGCCGGCAATGAGTTCGGGCATTGAGCAAAGCGCGTTGTTCTGACCTGTTCTAGCACGTCCGATATTTAAGAAAACCTCCGCCATCCCTTTAATTCTGGAAGAGGCATTCTGCGCCCGGCGAATTAAAGTTTTTTGACGGTCGTTGCTTTGAACCTGTTCATTAAGAAGTTCGAGGCTCGTATCAATCACTGTGAGGGGAGTACGAACTTCATGGCTGACTTCAGTAGAGAAAGCCCGCTCCTTCATCGCCAGCACTTTGAGTTTCGAAACAAGCGCCTTAAAAGATCTTTCTAATTCTCCGATTTCATTGTCCGGCCAATAACCCTTGAAAATTTCTTCCGTGTAAATTTTGCCGTTCTGAATCAGCCCCTCGGCTCTCACGGCTTCCTTGGTTAACTGTCCCAATGGAGACAGCAGCTTACGGCCCAAATACCAGCCGACGAAAGAGCAAATAGCGATTAAAAGAAGAAATCCGACCACGCCGATTCGGAAAAGATGCCGTTCCCAAATTTCGAAGTTGCCTTGATGACGGGTCAGGACATAACGCTTCCCATCGATGATTTTGGTGTAAGTGTGGAGATCTTCGCCATCCGTGAACTCTGTATAGCCCTGAGGATAATTTTTAAAAAGCTCCGGTATCTGCCGGGTAGGATCTCCTTCAATATAGAGACGCGTGACCTGATCCAATCGCGGCGGCTTTCCCTGAAGAATATCGGCAGTCACAACCGTCTGCAGCATGTCATCCATCACAGATGCCATGAGCTTGTTCTCTGCCGTCTCTAAAACATAAACCAATGTAATGGAATAAAGAACTGCGCAGGCGGCTGCAATTAAGCCGCACAAAAGTCCCAACGATTGCTTGAGCGAACGACCTTTTTTCATTCCCCGCGATCCTCTTTTGCTCGTACCGCCCAGCCGAACCCGTGACGAGTTTCAATCAGCGGTTCTTCAAAAGGCTTGTCTACGATTTTTCTAATTTGATAGATATGAGCTCTCAAATTATCCCCGGCCACTCGCTGGAAGCCCCAGATCTCATCCTCAATTTCTTCACGAGAAACAACTTCGGGACTTTTCTGCATCAAAAAGGCAAGAATCCGGAAAGCTGTCGGATTGAGCTTGAGCTCCGTATCTCCGCGAAATACCCGCTTGCTGTCGAGTTCGAGCCTGAGATTCCCGACTTGAAGAACTTTTTCTTCCGGCGTTGAACTGCGGCGAAGGACGGCTTGGATCCGCAGCAGAAGCTCAGCCAAGGAAAAAGGCTTCACTATGTAATCATCTGCGCCTTCGGAAAGACCCATGATGCGGTCGTCTGTGCTGTCTTTAGCGCTCAAGATAATAATGGGAGTCGTGTTGCCCCGGCTTCTCAGTTCGCGGCAAAGGCGCAGACCGTCCATACCGGGAATCATGATGTCCAGGACAATGAGGTCATATTTATTGACGATTGTTAAAGCCAGAGCTTTCAAGCCGTCATCCGTGTTGTCGGTCTGGTAATTTTTGGACTCTAAATATTCAACGAGGTTGAGCCTAATGTCCTCGTTGTCTTCCACAATCAAAATCGTCGGCATATCTGTTCGTTTTTAACGTAGTTTTCACGATCGCTTAACCCGTCATTTCAGGCAAGAGACCCATACTTATCTTCCGATCGGTGCGGAGTTGTAGACGATGAATTTAAAAGTGCCAAAGAAGACCAATTCTTTCCTGGTTTGGAGCTTCAATGACATTCTAACGGTATTGCTTCCTTTGTGGTTGCTATGCCTAATTTCGGAGTTTCGCTACGCACCGATCGACTCATTTTTTGCGGCACCGTTTTATCTTTCCGGAAATAATTGGTTAGGGACGGGAAGTTTTTTCTTTTCAGCAGTGCTCCATAAAGGCGGCAAGTATGTCGCAGTTGCTGTTGCGGTGAGTTCGCTGATTCTTTTTCTGCTTTCTTATTTGAAGAAGTTCGCCCGATTAAAGCCTTATCGAAAAGTCTGCCTGTACGTCACGCTTTCTATTTCGGCCTGTGCGCTCATCATCAGCGGCCTGAAGTCCTTATCCGCCTCTCCTTGTCCTTGGTCGCTTCCTCAGTACGGCGGAAGCGGGAGCGCCGGAAAGTGTTTCCCTGCAGGACACGCCTCTTCCGGTTTTTGTTTGTTTTCCCTTTACTTTGCCTTCCGCCAGCTCCGCGTGACGAGATCTTGGATTTTCCTTATCCTCGCTCTAGTATTAGGCTGGATTTTAGGGGTTGGGCGTCAGGCGCAAGGCGCACATTTCCTCTCTCATTCCTTTGCTACGATGTTTTTGGACTGGGCTATTTGCGCCCTGTTCTATCGATTATTTTTCTTTCCTAAAGCTCCGGTAAAAATTCGCCAAAAACCTATTTCTGCGCTTTCTTACTGCCTGATCACAGCTTTTTCTCTGACTTTTATTTTTAATCTTCCCTTTTTCTCTAAGGCTTGCTCAGCGCTCAAGTTCTCTTTTTCGGACCTATGGCTTTTAGCTGTTTGCGCTTTTATTCTTTTTTCTGCGTTTTTCACGGTTCTTCGGCTCTTAAACCACAGCTTCTTAATTAAAGTCTTTAGCTTATTCTTTACGGTCTGCGCAGCCGGAGCTATGTACTTCAATTATCAGTATGGGACCATTATTAATTCGGAAATGATGCGCAACGCGCTCGCTACCGATACGGCTGAGGCTGCGGAACTTCTAACTGCCAAGTTCTTTTTAGAATTCGCCTTTTTATGCCTCCCGCAGCTTTATCTAACCTTCTTTGTCCCGATTAAGCATTCTTCTTTTGTACGCGGCATATTTCAAGCTTTAGTTGGGCTGGTCATCGGAGTTTGTTTCCTCATGCTCAACTTCCAGGGCGTCTCTTCGCTGATTCGTTCAGAGCCTGTCCTTAGAAATTTAATCTCACCAGTAAACGTCTTCAGCGGAACGTACAAAGCAGTATTTAAAGACGGTTCTACAGAGGTCGATGCGCCTCGCATCGTCATCGACCCAAAGCCCGCGCTTGGAGCGAGTCACAAGAATGACAAGGGAACACTCTTTATCGTTGTTGTCGGAGAAACCGCTCGTTTAGCCAATTGGGGTCTTGCGGGCTATAGCCGCGATACGACGCCCCAGCTGCGTGCCAGAAATGTGATTCCGTTCAGCAAAACGATCTCCTGCGGCACGAGTACCGATGTCTCTTTGCCTTGCATGTTCAGCCGTGTTGGTCGAGATCGCTACGACAGAGACAGAATTTTGAAAGAAGAAAGCCTCTTGCCGGTTCTTCAGAGAGCAGGCATCAATGTTTTTTGGGTCGATAACCAATCCGGATGCAAGGGCGTCTGCAAAGGCGTCCCATCTTTGTCCATTTCTAAAACCAAAGCCCCTTCGCTTTGCTCAGGACCGAGATGCTATGACGAAGCCTTGCTCGCAGGCATTGATACCTCAGAAATCTTAAAGCCGGGCAAAACGACCGTAGTCTTTATGCACCAGCTCGGGAACCACGGCCCCGCTTACTCTAAACGCTATCCTAAAAATTTTGAAGTCTTTAAGCCTGTCTGCACGGATGAGAAGCTCAACAATTGTTCTCGGGAAGAGATTGTGAATGCCTACGACAACGCAATCCTTTACACCGACCACTTTTTAGCCGGCGTCATTGATTGGTTAAAGGGTCTGGGCGGTTTTGATACGGGACTGCTTTATGTTAGCGATCATGGGGAAAGCCTTGGCGAAAACAATATATATCTGCACGGCGCGCCGGAATTAATCGCGCCTAAAGAGCAAAAAGAAGTCCCTATGCTTCTGTGGCTGTCAAAAGGTTTTGAGCAAAAATTCGGTCTTAACGACGTCTGCCTGCGCGAGCAGGCCAAAGCGGACGCTTCTCATGATCAGCTTTTTTCCTCGCTTCTCGGGATTCTTGACGTTAAATCTTCCGTCTATGATCAAAACAAGGATTTTTCTGCTGTCTGCAGAAAATCGAACAGTTAACCAGCTGTGTTGATTTATTGCCTGGCTTTTAACTTTTGCAGGCCCAGGGCATAAAACTCTGCTCGTTTTATAGAAGCTTTCGTCTCATGTTCGACAAGAGCCCTTGCAAGAGCTACAAGGCGTTGATTGGAAAGGTTTTGCTTTTTTATTGCCACCGTCAAATCCCACGGAGCTCTACTCCAGCCATTTAATACCGGCAACAACCTTCCCTGTTCTATATCCCTCCAACAAAAGGCGAGAGATAAATCTATTGCGACCCCCATCCCTGCCATCAGCCACTCTTTACCTGATAGCACGTCGCCGGAGAAAACAATTTGTTTGTACTCAAGTGGGCGTAATTCACCGTCTTTTTGCAAATGGGTTGTAGCCGGATAATTCCGGCCCGCTCTCAAAATAATGTCGTGGGTTCTCAAATCCTCAGGACTTTGCGGATTTCCCCTCCTCCTAACATATTCGGGAGTAGCTAACGGAACGTTCCCTACTTTATTGACATCCCAAATAAACAGCCCTTCCGCAGGCGGACGATACGGTAAATACGCAATATCCACCTTGCCTGAAATCACGTCCTCATGGTCCACGTCAGAAAGTATCTCTACCTTTAGATTTGGATCCTGATGAGAGTAACTTTGGATAATTTCCACAAAACTGGTACGAGGAACATTAACCGGTATCCCGAGCTTTATTGATAACTTATGACTTCCCGAAGCAGAAATCTTTTCTTTTAACTTCTTTGCGGCCTCCAAATAGCATTCAATCTCCGGCAGCAGCTCAATGGCATCCTGAGTTAAACGAACTGGCCTTGAATGAGGCTCCGTTAACCGGATTCCGATTTCAGTTTCAAGCCCATGTGTTAGGCGGCAATAAAAGGCTTCGTCCCGACCAAACTTATCCGCTGCTAAAGAAAAGCCTTTTCCTTCGGACAGCGATAAAAGCACTTGCCAGGCAAGAAGTCGCTCCGAGATTTTCATACGTCTTCTTAATTGTCTATTTCACAATTAAGAGTTTAGAGAAAACATGGTGGACTTAGAAAGAAGTATTTACGATTATATCCATAACTTATTATTTTCTAAGGAGAAAATCATGAATACCCTCAATAGAAGAAAGTTCTTATCATCTTCCGCTCTTTTGGCTACCTCTTCCTTAATTACCGTAACTGCAAATGCAGCAGCCAAGAACCCAATGCCAGCAAAGTGGGATGAAGAGGCTGACATAATTGTCGTCGGTTCCGGATTTGCCGGCCTTGCTGCGGCCGCAGAAGCTAAAAACGCAAATGCCGGTAATGTTATTGTGCTGGAAAAGATGAGAGCGCCTGGCGGAAATTCCGTCATTAACGGCGGTATTTTCGCAGTTCCGGGAAATCCGGCTCAAGTTAAATTAGGCATCAAAGATTCTCCTGAACTTCTGGCAAGCGACATGATCGCCGCCGGACTCGGTTACGGCTATCCGGAGAAAATCAAGGCGATGACAGAAGAAGCCCTTCCGACATATGAGTGGACCGTAAAAGAACTCGGTGTCCAATACAACGACAAAGTCGGCCAGGAAGGCGGTCACTCTGTTCCCCGTCACGTCTACACCATCAACGGGTCCGGATCCGAAATTGTCCATAAACAACTTGCATACGCCAAGAAGTTAGGCATACCCGTCAGACTAAGAGTCTACGTAGAAAGAATCATTCGTGATGAGGACGGAAGAGTTAAAGGCCTGCAGGTAAGAGAAGGCTACAGATTCCCGAACGCGCAGTCCGGCAAAGTTAAGTTCATCAAGGCCAAAAAAGCCGTAATCCTTTGCCATGGAGGATTCGGAGCGGATGTGAACTACCGCATGAAACATGATCCGAAATTGACGGACAAATTCGACACAACGAACCAGCCGGGCGCTACGTCAGAACTTTGGAGAGAAGCCTCCAGAATCGGCGGTAATTTGATTCAGGCCGACTGGATTCAATGCGGCCCTTGGAATTCTCCTGAAGAAAAAGGCATGGGCGTCGCCTTGTATTTCGCCCAGGGCGCAGCAGCAACACAAGGAATTTGGATCGATTGTGCAACAGGCAAGAGATTTGTCAATGAATTAGCCAACCGAAAGATTCGTGCCGACGCTGTTATTACCAATAATAATAAAGGTCATACCTGCATCGCATTAGCAGACCAAACCGCCGTTGATCTGACGATTCAGAAGAGCCGTCCCGGAATTTTGGACAAGCAGCTCGAAAGAAAAGTTGTCCACAAATTCGCGACATTAGAAGATCTGGCAAAACAATATAACGTACCGATGGATGCCTTGCAGGCCACTATTGCCGACTACAACAAGCACCAGGCCGAAGGTACTCCGGACGAAATGGGCAGAAAAATCTACAAAGGAGCCCAGGCCATCGGAACAGGACCGTGGTATTGCTCAATCCTTTCGCCAAAGGTTCACCACTGCATGGGCGGCTTGGAAACCAATAGCAAAGGCCAGGTCATTGATGTGTCCAGCGACAAACCCATCCCGGGCCTTTATGCCGCCGGAGAATCAACCGGGGGTGTACACGGCGCCGTGCGACTCGGCTCTTGTGCCGTTCTTGACTGCTTAGCCAACGGACGAATTGCAGGAAGAAAAGCTGCTCAAGAACAAAACTGGAGCTAGCCGTACTTTTCCAATCAGCGGCGCCTGCTGCCGCTGATTGAAACTTCAAAATTCCTCAGCCAAAGAAAAAATGAGCAATCAGAATCTTTTAAAAGTACTGTTCTTACTTTCTTGTCTTTGTTTGTCGCTACCCTCCTTCAGCGCGGGTAAGCTGGGAGCAGATATGCACCAAGCAAAAGGCGTTCAGTGCCAAACCTGCCATGGTACTGACATGAAAAATCCTCAATACCCCACAGAAGAAACATGTACACAATGTCATCAGAAGGCAGTACTAGCGGAAAAGACGCGGAATCTTCCAGGTGCAAATCCTCATGCTGCTCCTCATAACGGTGACTGCATCTTGTGCCACTTGCAGCATGAGAAGTCAGAAAACTATTGTGCTCAGTGCCACAATTTCAAATTCGTAGTTCCTTAATTCCGAAGATGCTTTCAGGTGCGCTCGGCGCACCTGTTTAGGCTCTAGTGAGAATTAAAGACTTCCGCCTTTCACTTGTTTGCTTTCGGCAAGTTTAGCCGGATCTCCAAGTTTCTCTTTAAAGAAATTCACAACAGTATTGATGATGTTCGGCTGATACCAGGGGAGATCTCCGTGTTTTGCACCTTCTACCAAGATATATTTCACATCTTGATTCTTCGCCTTCAAAGCTTGATACATGCTGGCGCTTTGTTCAGGACTGACCAATGGATCAGCGCTTCCGTGCAGAAGAAGGAAAGGAGGTTCATTACCGCTGACGTGTCCGAGAGGGCTGGCATCAAGCATTTTCTTCGGATCTTTCGTAATGCTTTCGCCGGGGAAAGTATTGAACGCCGGGCCGTTCACTAACAAAGCTTCAGTCACAGCGGGCGAATCATGCACAACTCGAATTTCTTCTGGGAATCCTTCGCCGATATTGCGAAGGTCTGACAACCCGTAAAGAGACACGACAGTCTGAACGTCCGAAGACTGGTTCAGGAAATCACCTTTATCAAACTGTTTTTCACCATTAGTAGCCCCCGACATTTGAGCAAGGTACCCGCCGGCAGAGTCACCGAGAACGCCGATCTTTGCAGGATCAATACCATATTCTTTTGCGTGTTCACGAAGAAATCGCACAGCAGCTTTTGCGTCATTAACTAATGCCGGATATTTTGTCGGAACTGTTCGGTATTCAGCGGCTGCAACCACAAATCCAGCCTTAGCTAAAGCTGTTCGCATTTCGGTGAATTTTTCATGGTCTGCGGAAGTGAATCCCCCGCCGGGGAAATAAATAATTGCGGGTTTTGCTTTGCCGTCTCGAGGAATCATCACCGTCATACGAAGAGCTCTGTTGCTTCTCAGCCCCTTGATTTGCGAATAAATAATGCCGGACATAGAGTCTATTTGGCCGTTCTCGATTTTCGGCCGCATTATTTCTGCGCCCTCCGTATAGCCGGGCAATTTTGCGTTTGCGCTATTAGTCATTACTAAAAAGGCTCCAGTCAAGACAAATATCTTTCCTAACTTCATTTGTATTCCTCAAAAGGCACTTCTCCTCAAGTCTCTTTGGATTTTACTTTTGCGCGCCGGGAAACAGCTACCAAAGTATTTGAGGACATTTTCTCAGTACAAACCATTAACGTAGTACTGTGGAAAAAATTTTCCGCTTAATCTGAGTGAAAGACCTCCTTTGAAGAGCCATCGGCGACTAACATCAATCTAATATTCCTCTTCGGAGAGATTTATGCGAACAAAATTAATCGTCGGCTCCCTCTTCGCCTTTACAGCCTTATCTTCCTCCGCGGCGCTCCTTGATTCCGTCAATATTCCTCAAACGCCTCAGCAGGAAGCAAAAATCGAACTTGGCAAAATGCTTTGGTTTGATCCAAGACTTTCGTTATCAGGCAAAATCTCCTGCAACAGCTGTCACGATCTTTCCACAAACGGTGCAGATACGAAGCCTCTTTCTATTGGTTACGCCGGAAGAAAAGGGACAGTGAACTCTCCGACTGTCTTTAACGCAGGCAAACAGATTGCGCAGTTTTGGGACGGAAGAGCTAAGAATCTATCTGAACAAGCAACGGGCCCGATTACCAATCCTCTCGAAATGGCAATGACGCCTGAGTTAGCTGAAGGAGTTATTCGGTCCATTCCAGGATATAGGCCTTATTTTGAAAAAGCCTTCGGAAGTCAGAACCCGACTTTTAGCGAAATTGCGGAGGCCTTAGCAGCCTTTGAAAGCACGTTAACGACTCCGAATTCTCCATTTGAACGCTATGTCAAAGGGGATAAAACAGCGCTCACTCAGCAGCAAATTGACGGCTTAAGACTGTTTAGAAGATCTGGCTGCATCATGTGCCACAACGGGAATCTTCTGGGCGGAACGTCTTTCCAAAAAGTCGGTTCCGTTCGGCCTTACATTACCAACAATCCTTCTAAAGGAAAAATGGACATCACCGGCAAACCATGGGATGAAATGATGTTCAAAGTGCCTATACTCTTGAACATTGAAAAAACAGCTCCGTATTTTCACGATGGAGCGATCAGAACATTGCCGGAGGCCGTCGGGACAATGGCTGACATTCAGCTCGACGCCAATCTAAGTGCGAAGCAGGTGGATGATATTGTCGCCTTCCTTCATTCTTTGAACGGCGAAGTCCCCAAGATTGAAAAACCGGCCCTTCCGCCAAGTGGGCCTGAAACCCGGAAATACATCGAAGAAGTGTATTGATTTCCAACCTCTGAATTACGTGTGAAACGGCTCGAACCTCTAGGCTCCGGCCGTTTTCTTTTTGAATTTCAGCAACCGAAAGACAAAAAAAGCACCTGAGAAATAGTTTCAAGTGCTCTTAATCAATCAGAAAGATACAGCCGAATTGCTCGGCGGAATGCATCCTTCTCAACCTCAAATCCCAAGGAGAAGTGACAAAATCATTTGCCACGTAGAGATATTAGCACAAACATCTAGATAAAAACCCTATATAAGAATAATTTTTCTGCTATTTGCCTAAAATAGTTCACTCCTCTAGGTGTTATTACTCTAGTCAAAGCTTTTACGTACTAATACACTGATATTTTGCGTTTTTCAGTGATCTAGCCGGAGTCCAGCTCCGGCAGTCTC
>OMGG01000460.1_pt1 | contig 26981 bp, 33 predicted proteins | sample 1645891 | NCBI WGS metagenome assembly OMGG01 (sample SAMN05578587, study PRJEB25193) | human gut metagenome | biome: Human Microbiome; feature: human-associated habitat; material: feces | host: Homo sapiens | place: USA:Birmingham
GTGGTATCCTGTACATGTGGTACGGTAAGCCATGCCGTGCCATATTCCTTTAAAGCCCCCGCCCGGTTTCGCGTCCCGGACGGGGCTTTTGGTGCGGGGCTGCCGTTACGACCGGCCACGCCGGCCCTCCTGGGCCGCGGCCCCGCATGTGTAACCGAATCGGAACGAATTCGCTCTTTACAGAACCATGAGAAAAGGAGAGATGTTATGACAGTTGACGAACTCAGCGCCATGATTGACGAATGCGCGGGCGAAAGCGTACTCCATGAAGCGTATGCTGCCGACCCGGAGCAGACACGCGCTACGCTTGAAAAGCTCGTGGACGACTGGAATGCAGGGAAGGACTTTGACCCGGCTGTTTACGACCTTCTTATGGGACGTGTTGTAGAGCGGGTTGACGATTCGACAAAGCAAACAGGGTGGCTCAAACAACAGGCTGTATCCGATCTTCAGGCTCTTGTCATCCGGCAATGGATCTCCGGGCTGCAGCGCGGTGCGGCCGTGGTGCTCTACAAAGTGCTGACCGACCTCGGCAGCGGCGTATGCATTGCCAAAAAAGGCTTCCGGCTGGTACCGCTGGATATTGTTGAAATGTGGAACAGCCTGCATCCGGATGAATCGCCCATCCGGATATTTTACCAGTGAAGAGCCCAGGCCCCGCGTTTGCGGGGCCTTTCCCGATGCTCACAGCCCGATGTTGAGCGCCTGGATCAGTGCACAGGCGTTACAGTGCTTTTCTTCCAGCTCTTCGGAGCTCTTACACTCCAGCGGCCAGCGGCAATAGCTGTCACATACAGTTTCCATCAGCTCCATGGCTTTCTGCTCCCAGCAGTGCGCATGCATCACGCGCGCGGATATTACGGGCTTGCCGCAAAACTTACAGTTTGGCATCAGTCTTTTTCTCCCTTCGTACATGATAGGCCCAGGTGGCCATTGTCTGCACATTGACGCCCATATCCTCAGCCACCCGCCGGAAAGATTCTCCGGAGCGCAGGCGCTCCATTGCCTCTGCCTTGAACTCCGGCGCGTAGATGCGTCTCGGCTGGCCTTTTCGGTTTGGTTTTGGGCGGTCGGACTTGGAAAGCGGCCCCAGTATGTCCAGAATTTCCTCACGGCTCACCAGATACAGCTGCGTCAGGATCTTCACATGCTGGCGCGGGTCGATCGCGTTTCTATACGACTTCCGGATCTCGCATTTATCCTGTTCACTCAGCATCCTGACTTTCTCCTTTGATGCGCCCGGATCTGGGAACGTAGTGCCGGTTCTGGTGGTAGTTTTCCACTTTCCGCAGCTCACCCACAAACCGGGACAGCTGCTTTACCGCCTGCATGCCGGCTGTGGTCCCGCAATACCCTGCAATGGGCTCCAGCTCCTCCACAACGTCCTTGTGCTTACGCCGGAGCCTGCGGCAGTCACGCAGCTCTGTGGCCAGCTTCGCACGCTCATCCCGCGTAAGATTTTCGATTTCCAGCTTATGCAGCAGATCCTGCTGCAGAGCATCCTGCTCTTTCATCAGCTCAAAATTCGCATCGTATACTTTTTGGGCGTCATTCAGCAGTTTTGCGGCGCGGGCCAGAATTTCCGACGCCTTTTCTTCATGCTTTTCCGTTGTTTCCACCTCCTATGGTCTGCCCCACGCCATGAGCGAGTGCGTGCGCGCGAACCAATTCTTTTCCGTGCGGCTGCTGCGGGCAATTTCCACGGCACGCTGTGATGCTTCCCGGCATGTAGGGCACAGTTTATGCGCTTCCTGTGTACCTGTCGGCTTTCCGCATCGGCTGCATATTCCCGGCCAGCCCAGCATGTCCCGCGGCATGACGCCTTTCTCCCTCAACCGGGCCTGCATGTACCGGCGACTGCGGGCAAGGCAGTACGCGCACTGTGCGCGTCCAGGGACAGCGTCCCGCCGCTGGCATTTTACGCAGACGCCAAAGGCGTGCAGCAGGTCTGTTTTACGCTGGATGTACCGTTTATGACGTTCTTTCTGTTCTGGGCTTTCCTTTTTCCGTCTCTGTACTGCCTTCAGCCGCTCTTTTTCGAGGCACTCCAGGCACTGCACCCGTCCAGGAGCCGCATCTCTACAGCCACAAGTTGGACATATCCCGTGCGCTTTGTACCACTCATATTTCGTCACGGCCCGTTTCACCTCCTTCGCCGCACTCTGCATCTATCCGGGCTTGTGACCGGCCCCAGCCCAATCGGGCAGGGGGCTGCATTACGGCGGGGCCCGAAGGCCCCGGCTATTTATCGCTGTTCCGGCTTTTGAATACGCTTCTGGCCAGCGCCAGGATCAACCAGATGCCCGTGGCCGTCAGCAAGGAAAACGGCCAGCCGAAGCACAGCGTGATCAGTTTGATAATTCCTGCTGTCACAAGCCATGACAAGCCGCAGTACACAACAAGGGCGATAAGGGTTGAAATGAAATCCACCATTCAGCAATCCTCCTTTTCGTGTTCTATTGCAACGGAGCAGCGAGGGTATACCCGCAGCTCATTTTCCTCTATATCCTGTATCCACTCCCGCCGCAGCCGGCCTTGCAGATGCATGCAGGCCAGCGGCTGGTCCTTCTGCGTGCGGTGGCAGCATTTCTCATCATAGGGCTGCCACAGCGTCCCCGTCTGGTGCAGGCCCGGCGGGGAGCCGCAGCACCCGCAGCAGCTTTGCCCGCGGCAGCTCCGGTCACAAGGCGTCACCATCCTGCATCCCTTATTCGTCACCACGCTCTACCCGGTACGGCGGCCCGGCCCTGCGCCTGCGCCGCCGCTGCTCTGCCTGCGCCAGCGTGGACAGCCGCCCGGCCTCATAGCCCACATACAGCAGCAGGCCCATCAGCGGCAGGATAAGGGCCTCGCCGCCGAATACGCCGGGGCGGGAGCCCTGCACCGTCAGGCATGCCGCCAGCATCAGCCCTGCCACGGCTCCGGCCGCGAATGTCACAACCGTTTTCATCGTTTTCATTGTCCTCAGCCCTCCTTACAGCGCGGGGTTCACCTGTAGGGCTTTCGCCACCCTGCGCAGGCCCTCGCAGCTCGTGTCGTTCATCTCGACTGCTTTCATGTAGATGTCCTGCGCCGTGCGGATGCTGTACACACTGCGCGCGACGCCAAGCAGCACCGCGAGTTCCTTTTCATCGCTCACGGCTGGGAAAAGGCTGCGGACGTCCTCCTTCGTGATCCTGCTGGAGCGGTACTGCCGCGGCATCTTCACCCGCGTGAAGATTTGTGCAAATTCCGCCTGCGCCTTGCCGCGGATGCGGTCGTACACCTCGCTGTTTCCAATCAGGCACACGCCGTTGCCCGGCGTGCCGGTCACGATGTCCGGATCGCTCAGCGACCGCAGCTCCTCGATGGTCGGCAGCTTCAGGTGCTGCGCTTCGTCCACGATCACCACCTTGTTCGTGCCCGCAAGGCGCGCCCGCACTTCCTCCATCATGTCCATCCGGTTGCGCTTGCCGCCGATTTTCAAAGCCTTTGCAAGCGCTCTGTACACGCCGTTCAAAGATGCCGTGCCGGGCGTCATGCTGATGTACACGGTGCTGGAGGGGTTTTCCCGCAGGAACTTCTCCGCGCCCTTGGTCTTGCCCACACCCGCGTCCCCGTGCAGCACGGTCACGCAGCGGTGCAGCTGGCAGTACCGGATGCTCTGAAACACGTCCTCGCTGATGCTGGTGGGCACATAGTCCCCGGCCGGGCGGTACGGCGCCGCCTTTTCGGCGATCTCCTCGGCCGCCTCCTGTGCCCGGAAATATTCCTCCAGAGCCTTCTCGATTTTTTCCACATCGCCGTTATACGAGCTGTTGAGCCACCGGCTCAGCGAGCTGCTGTTGTTCATGCCCAGCCGCCGCGAAAGCTCCGCCTGGCTGGTCCCGGCCTCAATGTATGCCCTTGTCCGTTCCTGCAGCTCCTTGCTATATCTCTTCTCCATCGTCGTCTGCTCCTTCCATCCACTTTAAATAGTTCCGGTTCATCTGTGCGATATCCAGGTCGCCGGGGTCTCCGACCGCCACAGGCAGCGCCGGAGCCTGCCCAGCCTCGCGGTCGTACAGGATCTGCGTCTGTTTGATGTTTTTCTTCGCCACAGGTCCGGCCGCATTTCGCGCCGCGATGTCCAGTGCAAGGGCCACGGGGTCGATATCCTCGCCGCGTGCCTGCAGCGCGCGGGCTTCGTTGCGTACAGCGCGCTGCGTCTGCCGCTGCAGCTTCAGCAGCTCTTTCAGCGCTTCCGGGTCCTCGCCGTAGTCCGCCTCCAGCGGGCTGCGCTCCACCGTCATCAGGTAGGCGTCCGTTTCCGCGTCATACAGCCGCACCTCTGAAAGATCCGCCGGGTCGTACCGGAGGTATACCTTCCGGTCCATGTAGTGCCGAACGTCGGCATTCCAGAATTTCAGCGGCGTACCGTTGATGACGGTCACGATACCGGCCCGGCCCACCTTCAGCGGCCTCGTGCTGCGCATCAGCATCAGCCGCAGCACCGCCGGGTCTGCGGGCACCTTTTCGCGCACGCTGTACTCGTTGTATACGTCAATTTTCCGCTTGCCCTTGTCTTTCACTACCGGGCCGTCGTACTTCGCGTAGTTGAGGTCGTACTGGATGAGCTTGTCCAGAATGTCCCGCGCCTCGGCGTCCGCGGGCACCTTCCTGCCGGATTTCAGGATCGCTTTCAGCTGCTCCGGCTGTTCCGCCGGGGAGCCGCCCGTGAACGTGGGGAACAGCCGCATCACACGGTCCTTCAGCGCCCGGAAAGAACGTTCCACCACCTTCGCCCGCGAGTTCTTCGGGATGGCGTTCGTCATTTCCACTTCCATCCGCTGCATGATGGTCAGCGGCTGGAATGGCTTTTCGCCGTTGGCAAGCACCGTCTTTGCGCGGTGGCCCCGTCCGCCGAAATCGAACGTCAGGAACTCCCGGCCGTTGTCTGTGTACAGGTTATCCAGCGGCATCGTGCCCTGCCGGACGCAGCCGTCCCGCAGCGCGTTCACGCTGTTCTGGCTCTTGCTTTCTCCCGAAAGGCTCCAGCCTGTGAAAATGCCGCTGCGTGCGTCCACCCAGGCGGATAAGTACATCCTGTGCACCTGCCCGCTCTCTGCGAGGGTGAAGATATCCAGCGTATACGTATCGCCGACCCACATCTGGTTGCTCACCATATTGCCGTAGCGCCGGGCAATGTATGGGCTGTACAGTGTCCACCATTCCCGCGGCCCCTCCCGTGTGAAGCACAGGACCTCCGGCGGGATCTTCTCCCGCACAGCACGCTGGAATGTTGCCGGCGATGGGAGCGGCAGCGCGTTCACCGCGTTCTGCATTGCCCATTCCTCTGTAAGCTCCATGCTGCGTTCCACGCTCAGCTTCGTCTGCTGCAGGTAGACGCCGCAGAACACTTCCCACACCGCAGGGTGGATGCTGTTCTGCCCCTTGCGGGCTTTGCCGCGGTTCTCTACAAGGCTGTCCCAGTCGCCCGTGCGAACGGCCTGCCATTTGCGGTACAGCGTTGCCTTGCTGATCTGCAGTCCCTGATGCCGCGCCTTCAGCCGCTCGACGAAATCCCGGTCCAGTTCCTCAGCCTTGCCGGAGCCACGGCGGAACTCCCGCCACTCTGCTACGGCATCCATCCAGAACGCGATCTGCTCGCGCTCCGCCAGTGTGTATTCATCCAGAGCCTTGCGGCCCGGCGGGCGCTTGCCCGCCTTTGGTGCGGCGGATGCTGTCTCCAGCGCCGCCGTTGTCTCCGCCTTTTCGCCCTGCTGCATGTACCAGCGGTGCTGTGCGTCGAGAGGGAACTCTTCTAACGGGATACGATATTCAGGTTGGTTACGATTATTAACTATCTGTGTTGCGCCAATCTGGCCGCACTGAATTTTTCTGAGAACTGTTGTCCTATGACACCCGATAAGTTCCGCAGCCTGCCCGGGATTCAGTTGTACATTCAAAAAAATCACCTGCCTTGACCTGCCATCATCAGGCACGGGGCGGTCAGCCCCCGCGCGACAGCCCCGCAGGGCTGTTTCGGCTGTTACTTTTTTGTCCGGGTCAGTCTGGGGCTTCTCCGGATGTATGTCGACCAGACCTCAACCGGGCTGTCTTCTTCGTCCGGCATCGTCCGGCAGAACGGGATGCCGAACTCGCAGCGCAGAACGTCCACTCGGTCGCGGGATACCAGTATCTCCGTTGTCAGCCCGCAATGGGCTTCCAGATACCTGCGCAGCGGCTCCGCCGCCTGCATCAGTTCTTCGTAGTCGTTCATGACAATTTTTCGTCCTTCCTGGTCATGTCATGGAGGATATTCCGGGTCTCTTTCGCTATTTCAAGGGAGACGCTGTACATTTTGAGGAGTTTCACAAGTTCATCTATGATCTCTGCGCCGCTCTTTCCCTCGAAAACCTCCACCGGAGCGCCAGCGGCTTCAAGGTCACGCATCAGCCGCTCCACCATCTTGCCTCTGCTGTTCATCGGCCCACCGCGCCAGCACGGCCGCACCTTCTCGCCATCGTCTATCATCAGCCCATCGGGAATGCCGTGTTCCAGCACGCCCTTGCGTAGCGCGGCCAGCGTCTTTTCATTCGGGATAAGGTCTTCCCGCAGCTGCCGGCGCATCCGGTCAGCGAACTCATCCGCTGTTTTCTGCGCGGTATCCGCGCCGAGGGTTTCTTCCATGGGTTGCAGTGTGACGCATAGCTCCTGGATCTGTTCCTCGATGAATTCATCCACGTCCGCCGTAGTAAAGGAAACTTTTGTCTCCATATCAATGATGAGCCTGCCCTCATCAAGGCGTTTCGCCATTTCGCGGCACAGGTTCTTCTGGAACGTTTCCACGGCAGCATGGATGCTCTTCTCGACGCCTGTGAGCTTGTCTTTGTTCATGTTTCGGTCCTTTCTGGCCTCAGCTGCCCGTTTGTGGTATCCTGTTGGTGAGGGCGGCGTTGCAGCGCCGCCCAGCACCGTACGCAAGGGAGGGATGTGTTCTAGAAATCTACTTATTCCATGTAGAAGGGAGGTTGCAAAAATGCTTACAAAATCGCAGATTCGTGTGATTCTTGAAGAGGCTTTGAAAAATCCTGGCTTGGAATACCACTCTGGTGATCCCGAGATATACAATCATTTGGGGGATGTGCGGCCGTACGTTTTAGAGTATCAAACAGTAATACGCGGCTTCAAATGCACGGGGCTTTCTTCAAAGGGAAAAGCCCTTTTAGATAGGGATTAGTTCACAGGCACGCCGGAGAGTTCAACTTCTTTGACGTCGAACTCTTCGGTTTTTTCTCCGTCTTCATAGTAGTGAATCGTAACGATTCCCGTCTGCACATCCACCTTATACCAAGCCGTGCCCGGAAACGCCCTGTCACCTACCAGCGGCATGCCAAATCTCGCCTCGATCTGAACCTCATCATTCCCTACGCAGTTTCCGCGCGTGTTTTTGTGCCGGTCATTCACGCTCTGCTCCTTTCCGCCCGCCTCGTTCGGGCTTTTTATTGGCCTGCCATCATCAGTGCCGGGCGGCCGGTCCCGGCAGACGGCCCACCGGGCCGTTTCGGCTTCTATATTCCATGCTTTTCGGGGCGTGTCAAGCCTTGGATATCTTCCAGGGCGACCAGCTCGGGAAAGACCGTGCGCGGAACTCCCGCACGGCTGCCTCCGGGTCTGTTTTCAGCACAAGGCCGAATACAAGGCCGTTGCTGTCCACATCGCCCACGGCGTAGGTGTGTGACGGGTTCGCCGCCTTGCTGCGGAGAAGCACACAGCGCTCTGCGCGTTTTACCACATCATAAGCAGCCTTAAAATTGCCTTTTAACTCGTTCATCGGGGGCCCTCCTTCACACTGCCTGCTCCAGCGTGGAGCAGAATCGGTTTACTTCTCGCGGCCACAGCAGCTGCACACCCGCTGGTGTAAGGAACAGGGCCGGGGCCTCTACGTCGAAGATCGTTCCGTCCTTGATGCGCCGCAGCGTCACCTTCGGCTCGGTGCATCCTTCGTCAAAACTTTCTACCCGGTACAGGTCTCCGTTGTGGTTGTAGGTCTCGCCAACATAGATGGGCTGGCCGGTCAGTTGGTATTTTTTCATTGCATTTGCTCCTTTCCGTTTAAAAGCCCGTTTCCGGGCAATACTTGGCTTGTATCGGCTCGGGCCAGCTGGTCGATTGCATCCGCCAGGTTGTCCGCCCAGCCGATATACTGCCCCGCGGGACCGCGGATGGATATGCGGCCCACGGCGGGGTAGTACCGGATGCGGCATGGGGCCCACGTGGGGCTTCGCCCGATTACCAGCTCGTGCCGGCGAACTTCCAGGATGTCCAGGCTCCGGCCGGTCCGGCGCTTCAGCTCCTTCCGGTAGCCGCTTTTCAGTAGCTCTAGGTGGAAGTTCATCGGCTAGGCTCCTTTACTCTTGCCATCACCTGAATACAATTCATTCGGTGTAACATGTAGTGCTTTACAAATCGGGTCAATATGCTCCGCTCGAATGATTTTGCGGCCAGTCAACATCGAGTAAAAGAGGTTCGGCGTAAAGCCTGCAGCTCTCGCAACAGCAGATTTATTCATATGGCCATCTTTCATAATTTCATTGATGCGGGTACAGAGAACCTCCTGCGTAATTTCCCTTTGACGGCTCAATCGGTAACACCTCCGTTACTGAAAAACTTAGTATATATTTAGTATAAAACCAAAATAATTGGTTGTCAATAGAATTATACTCGTTTTTTCAGTAGTATTTCCTTTATTTTTTGAACGTCTTGTGTTATCCTTTGAATAGGTGATTAAAATGGAAAAACAGCTAATTGCAAATAAACTTAAAGACGCGCGTATTGCATCAGGATTAACCCAAAAGGAAGTGGCTTTATCTATTGGAAGGCCCCAGCAAACAATAGCTGCGTGGGAAACTGCTCGATCACAGCCCGATGCAGATACTTTATATTCATTGCTGGTTCTTTATAATGTATCCCCCAACACGTTTTTCGGGTATGACGTCATGTCGATGGATGTTTCAACTGAAGAACGTGAATTAATATTCACCTATCGTAAATTAGACGATTTTGCAAAACAGTTGCTTTGTACTGTTGCCCGAGAAGAAGCGCGGCGTTTTGACACTCCAAGCAAAAATAATGTGATTGAATTTTCAAAACCTACTTCTCTAGATGATGAAGGGTCAGATAATTTTATTTATTTTCCACTATCAGAGCAGGATGCCAGCGCTGGTACGGGCACATATTTAGGCCCGGAAGCTTTTCGAAATATAAAGGTTGCAGATAACGAAAAAACACGTAGAGCGGCATTTGCGGTGCGGGTAAAAGGTGATAGCATGGAGCCGATCTATTGTGACGGAGACATCGTAATGATTTCTCGTGAGCGTCCTGGTGTGGGGGATATAGCGCTTGTAACAATGGATGGATGCGGCTATATTAAGCGTCTAGGCATGGGTACATTGATATCCGAAAACAAGAAGTATAAACCTATTCCGCTAGACAGCGATAATGTTATCGTAAACGGCCGCGCCGTGGGGATTTTGCAACCAGAATGGATACTTGAAATGTAACGAATTTCCATATTTTAAGTGTGCATTTTCGTTCTAATAATCATTCTTATTATCGCCAGAAACAGGCTTCGTGCCTTACATGTGCAATAGATTTTTAAGTGTGCATATTTGCACACTTAAAACAAAAGCAAGCCGCTCCAAAGAGGGAAGAATTCCATCTCCAGAGTGGCTTGCTTTATTGTATTGCAAAGCGGATTTTAAAAGCATTGCAAAGTGTAAAAAATGGCTTTGCGCCGCCGTTTTCGTCCTGCTTTTTAAAGTTGCACGCCGCGCGGCAAATCCCGTTTTGCAAAGCCGTTGCAATGGCTTTTCGGCCCCGCCGCAAAACATCCCCAAAACCACAAAAACCGGCCGAAAATCGGTCGGTTTTCTCATTTTAACCTGGGTGCTGAAATACACCCGTTCTCATCGTTTTCCGCCTCAAAAGCACCCGAAAAACGGCTTTGTAATGCGGTTTGCAGGGAAAAACAGCTTTTTCCAGCTTCGCGCTCGGGATTTCTCATTCTACATGAATACTCACAGCCGCGCGCAACCGGAACAGGGCTTACAGCTTTCTTACTCTTTTGTAAGGCTTTTCTGTTACCAGTCTTATTTGCGGCCGCGCAGGAACGTGGCTCCCGCGATGCTGTCCACGGCCTCGCAGCACGAAAAGCCCGCGGCCCGCAGCAGGGCAAGCTCGTGCTCCAGCGTCAGCGGCGTGTCGAAGTGGATGAACACATCCGCCGGGATGTTCGCGCGAGCCCGGCGGCGCGCGCTTTCCGCCCGCAGCAGAGTCTCCTCTTCCTCGCAGCAGGCGATGTAGTCCGCCTCCAGAAAAAAGCCGCCGGGCCGCAGGGCGGCATGAATTTTTTTGTACAGCTCCAGCTTTTGCTCCGGGGTAAAATGGTGCAGGCTCTCTACGGAAACGACCGCGCCGTATTGCTCCGCGCCCAGGTCCATCGCCAGATAATCCGCGCACCGCAGCTCAAGCCGCCGCCCGGCATGCTTCGCACGCAGCTTTTCCAGCATGGCCGCGCACAGGTCCACTCCCGTGACGGCAAGCTCCGGCCAGCGGGCAAAGATGCGGTCCAGCTCCAGCCCGGTGCCGCAGCCGAGGTCCAGCAGGGGGCCGCAGTCTCCGGGCGTCAGCTCGGCCACACGGCCATATGCTTTGTCCCACACGGACATGTGCGCTTCATAGGTGTCCACGCGGGCGGCGAAAAAGCCGTTCATATCCTCGGCGGGCTCATCCCGCGTCTGTGCAAGCCATTGCTTCAATTCCCGCATATGGGTGGAAACGTCCGCCCGGATGGTAAGCTCCATAAAAATTCCTTCTTTCCTGTGATGGGGCACCTGCTTACAGCGCCAGCGTCCCGGTGGCGGCCCGGCGCACAAAGGCCGCGTCATGCTCCACAAACAGCATTGTGGGCCGGTAGTCCAGCAAAAGCTGCTCGATCTGCATGCGGGACAGTACGTCGATATAATTCAGGGGTTCGTCCCACAGGTAAAGATGAGCGCTTTCGCAAAGGCTGCGGGCCAGCAGCACTTTCTTTTTCTGTCCGGCGCTGTAATCCGCCATATCCTTTTCAAACTGCACCCGTTCAAAGCCAAGCTTGCGCAGCAGCGTCAGGAACATCGTCTCGTCCACGCCCGCGTTCCGGGCGTAGTCTCGTGCGCCGCCGTGCAGAAATGATGCGTCCTGGGGCACATAAGACACAATAAGCCCCGCGCCGAGCGCCAGCGTACCGCAGGCGGCGACGTCCTGACCGCACAGCTTTTTCAGCAGCGTGCTTTTACCGCAGCCGTTGGGGCCGGTGACAGCCATGCGCTCGCCGGGGCGAAGCGTGAACGTCAGGCCTGCGCACACCGTGCGCCCGCCGTAGGAAAGGCTCAGGCCTTCGGCGCGCACCAGCGGCCCGCCTTTGCCCCAGGCCAGCGGGTGCAGCTTCAGGCCGTCGGCCTCGTCCACATTGCGCAGCAGTGTTTTTTTCTCTGCGATGGCCGCCTGTTGGCGCGCTTCGGTGACTTTGGCCCGCTTCATCAGTTTGGCCGCCTTGTGGCCCAGAAAGCCCCGGTCCGGCCGCAGGCCGCTGTTGCGGGCGTGCTTTTCCTGCTCGGCCCTGCCGCTCCAGCGCTCGGTGCGGCGCGCGGCCTCACCCAGCCGGGCGATGTCCTTTTCCAGCCGTTCGTTTTCCGCGCGTTCGCGGTCGTCCTGCACGCGTTTGTTTTCCTCCCAGGCGGTGAAATTCCCCTGCATCACGGTGATGTCGCGGCGGTTCAGTACCAGCATATGGTCGGCGCAGCGGTCCAGCAGGTCTCTGTCGTGGGAAACCAGGATATATCCCCTTTTCTGCGCCAGATATTCACCCAGAAGGCGGCGTCCTCCGGCATCCAGATGGTTTGTCGGCTCGTCGATGAGCAGGAATGCGCCATCGTGCAAAAACAGGCTGGCCAGCAGGATCTTGGTTTGCTCTCCATTACTCATTGTATAAAATGGGCGATATAATACGTCTTGCTCCACACCCAGCAGATTCAGTTCCCGCAGGATGCGCCAGGCCGGGCAATCCGGGAGCAGCCGTTCCAGCACGGCTTGCGTATCGTCCTCCGGATATTCCACAGGGAATGGGAAATACAGCACGGGTACGCCGGCACGCACGGCGCCGCGGGAATCCAGCGTGCCGTCCAGCAGCTTCAGAAATGTGGTTTTGCCGCGCCCGTTGCGGCCGGTAAAGCCGAGCCGCCAGTCGGTGTCCAGCACGAAAGAGACGTCCTCGAACACGTTGTCGCAGGCGCCGTCATAGGCGAAGGTAAGATGGGAAACGGTGATTTGGGACATATACTTCAACTCCAATCGAAAAAGGCCGCGGGAACGCGCCCGCGGCTTTTTCCACCATGTGTCCAGAACCGGGCCGAAGCGCCGGAAACCCTGAAAAAGGCAGGCGCCGCACAAAGGCGGCCCTGCCCTTCCTTACACACGGAAGGAGCCGGAACGAAACGCATTTTCCCGCTTTGTGGAAGGCGCACCAAACCACAGCAGCGCGCGAAAACGCTGCGCCGCAGGTTTGTGCACGTACAAAAAGCAGGTCAAATGCGCATCCTTCCATCTCCCGTCTGTTCGATTCTTTTTTATTGCTCCCAATAAAAAACGATCTTGATGGCCGCGCCCGGGCACAAAGTGCCTGGATGCGCGTAGAAAACAGCAGCGTAGCTGCTGTTTTTTAAGATAGCAAAGCGGAAACGGTTTGTCAAGAGCCGTTTTGCGGCGGCGGGCGGCGGTGTGCGGTAATGATCGTGCCGCTGCCCGCGTTGACCACAAATTCGCAGCCCGCAGATGTGATATACCAGTTTTTGCCCCTGCGCTGATAAACCGCATCTGGCTGTGCGATGCACCGTATGCACTGCCGCATGACGTCCTGGGGTGCAAACCCGAGATTTTTGCACAGACGCGCGGCGCCAAGAGGCGTCGTGTGGAGTTCGTGCGGCCTTGGCGGCGCGGTGTTTTCCCGTACAGTGCCCTCCCCCGCGCGGGCCGGAGCGACGCGCCGCATACGCGTCAGCCCTGCGCCTGCTTCCAGCGCTTGAGCGTGGGGTACCACGCGCGCATGGCGCGGCGGGCGTCCTCGGCGTCCAGCCCCGGGTTCTGCTGCTGTTCGAAGCGGATGCAGAAATCGATCATCTCGTCCATCGTGCAGTCCGCCGTGAAACCGCCGTTCTGGTAACAGTAGGTGCAGTATTCCTCCGACCTGGCGCCTCCGGCTTCGGTGCCATAGTCGGCCTCGTTTTGCAGCGGCATGCCACAGCTCTGGCAAAAGCGCTTGACGTTCTGGTTTTCCATGTTGCATTCCCCTTTCGGTTGTTGTACCTTCAGTATAAACCGGGGAAGATGACATCCTGCGTCATATTCAAAAGAAAAATAAATTTTCCGCAGCCGGCCGCGCGCCAAAGGGTCACTCCGGCGCACCGTACAGCGCCGCCACTTTCTGCCCGGCCTCGCGCAGGGCCTGCTGCACCTGCAGCGGAGACAGCACAGCCACATCGGCTCCGAAGCTCAGCAAAAAACCGTATATCCACGGGCTTTCGGGGTAAAAGGCGGACACGAAGAAGCGTCCGTCCGGCAGCTGTGTCACCCACTCCGGCGGAAACATATCGTAAACGCGGTACGCGGCGGCGGGCGTGAACATCAACTCCAGATGCAAAAGCGGACCGGGGGCCTCCGTCGGGTCCATCGGCTGGGGCGTGTGCTGCGGGCCGGGCGTGAAAACGGCGTCCAGCAGCGTCACGTCCAGCATGCGGCACAGTTTGAACACACGCAGCGCCTGTCGTGCCAGGCAGTACGCCTGCAGGTACCAGGCGGCATCTTTATAAACCAGCTTCACGGGCTGGGCCGTGCGGCGGCTTTTTTCGCCGCGCGCGCTGTAATAATCGAAGGCGATCTCACGGCGCGAAAGGATGGCTGTTTTCAGTGTGGCGAACACGCGTTTTTCCGCCGGGCCGGAGCCCCAGGGAGAAAAATCCACCTCCAGCCAGCCGTCGCCGCTTTTCTGGAACAGCCCGGCCAGCTTTTCCAGCGCCGCGCCTCCCATACCTGCGGCGGCCATGGCCCGCAGGGCATATAGGATCTCGTCCTGCTCGCCGTCCGTCAGCAGCGAGCGGTCCAGTACATAGCCGGGCAGCAGCCCCACGCCTCCGCCTCCGCCCCGCGCCGCGTACACAGGGACGCCCGCGGCCGAAAGCGCGTCGATGTCCCGGTAAATCGTGCGCACGCTCACTTCAAAGCGTTCGGCCAACTCCCGCGCCGTCATGCGGGGACGGCTTTGCAGCAGATATACGATCTCGAACAGGCGGCCCGTGTGCATGGCTATCCCTCCCGGTCGGAGCCGCGGGTAGCGTGCCAGTAGGCGCTCATGGAAAAATCGCCGCTCTCGGTCTTTTCTTCGCCCAGGAAGGGCGGCGGAACAAAGGCGCGGGCGGCCTCCACGGTGGGGAACTCCACCTCCGCGTAGAAAAACGCCGTGGGCCGGCCCGCGTCCACCAGGCTCACCTCCAGCCGCTCGCCCCCGGGCAGCGCATACACCCTGTAATCCTTGGTCACAAGGTCCTGCCCGGTGAAGGCTGTGAGCCGCCGGAACAATTCCGCAGAAATATCCGTTTCAACCTCCTCCCGCGCCAGCGTGCCTTCGCCCTTGAAGCACAGCACACAGCGGCAGCCGTCGGCGTTCACGCTCTCCCGGATGCGCACCACGGGGGCTGTCGAGATATATCCCTGGCGCACCCGGGCCTCTTTCAGCAGCGGGAGACCGGCGGGGAACCCGTCGATGAGCCACTTGCGTTCGATCTCCATTTTAACACCCCACTATCTTTTTTTTCGTAAGACCATTATAATAGTGTGTATCCGACAAGTCAAAAATGCCGGGCGCTTTGTAAAAAGCCCGGCCGGGCGCAAACGTGCGCACCCAAAAGAAAAGGCGGAAAGACCATGAAGCAGCAAAGAGGATATCCCCGGGTGACCGTTACCCCCAAGGCCGAACGCGGGCTGACGGGTGGACATCCGTGGGTGTACGATACGGAAGTGGCGGACGCGCAGCCCGCGGAAAACGGCGCGCTGGTGGACGTGATCAGCGCAAAGGGACGGTATCTGGGCACGGGCTTCATCAGCCTGCACAGCAAGATCCGTGTGCGCATCCTTTCACGCAATGCCAATGACGTCTTCGACGAGGCGTTTTACCTGCGCCGATTGTCCCACGCGTGGGAGTACCGCAAAACAGTGCTGAGCGGGGAGGTTTCGAGCTGCCGTGTCATCTTCGGCGAGGCCGACCTGTTCCCCGGCCTGACGGTGGACCGTTTCGGCCGGTATCTGGTGGCACAGACGCTCTCTGTGGGCATCGAGCGCATCAAGCCCATGCTCTTTCCGCTGCTGGTAAAGCTGCTGCGGGACGACGGCCAGCAGATCGACGGCCTGTACGAGCGCAACGACGTTGCCATCCGCGCCCGGGAGGGGCTGGAGGAAAACAAGGGCTGGTTTGACCTTTCGGCGCTGGGCCTGCCCCGGCCGGACACCTGTCTGACGGACATTGTGGAAAACGGGGTCCGCTATACTGTGGACGTGGAAAATGGCCAGAAAACGGGTTTTTTTCTGGACCAGAGGTTCAACCGGCAGGCTGTGGCGCGGCTTGCGCAGGGCAGGACGGTGCTGGACTGCTTCACGCACACCGGCTCCTTTGCACTGAACGCAGCCAAGGGCGGCGCGGCCCATGTGACGGCGGTGGACGTCTCCGAGGCCGCCGTGGAGATGGCGCGCCGCAATGCGGATATCAACGGAGTGTCGGACAGAATGGACTGCGTGGCGGCCAATGTGTTCGACCTGCTGCCCCGTCTGGCGGAGGAGGGCGGCAAAAAGTATGATTTCATCATTCTGGATCCGCCCGCGTTTACGAAATCCCGCAAGACAGTGCCGGGCGCACTGCGGGGATATAAGGAGATCAATTACCGCGCCATGAAGCTGCTGCCCCGGGGCGGGTATCTTGCCACCTGCAGCTGCAGCCATTTTGCCACGGACGGGATGTTCCGCGCCATGCTGGCAGACGCGGCCCGTGACGCGGGCGTGCAGCTGCGCCAGATCGAGGCGCGCCAGCAATCGCCGGACCATCCCATCCTGTGGGGTGTGGACGAGACGAATTATCTGAAGTTTTACCTGTTCCAGGTGTTTTGAGCGGCGCGCGGCGGCCGCATAGAAGGAGAATGGATATGGAATACCGCGAGATCGCACCCGGCGAGCTGGACCGAGCGCTGTTCCGGCATTTTGAACGGCGCCAGGAAGTGACGAAGTGCCGCCGCAGGGAAAACGGCGTATGGGTCGTGCGGGACGCGCCGTTCATCGACGACTGGAGCGAAGCGGATTATGCGTTTCTTGTGCAATGCCTGCAAAATACGCTGGCCACGGGCGGCGTTGTGCTGGGGGCCTTTGCGGACGGCGCGCTCAAGGGCTTTGCCTCGGTGGAAAGCGCCCCGCTGGGCAAAGCGGGGGATTACCGGGACCTGACGTGCCTGCACGTTTCGGCTGAGCTGCGGGGCAGAGGCATCGGGCGGGAGCTTTTTACCCGGGCGGCGCAGTGGGCCCGTGCGCACGGCGGAAAAAAGCTGTATCTGTCGGCCCATTCGGCGGTGGAGACACAGGCGTTTTACGCGGCGATGGGCTGCGTGGAGGCCCGGGAGTACAATGAGGCCCATGTGGCGTCGGAGCCGTTTGACTGCCAGATGGAGTACGCGCTGTGAGGCGCCGTGATGCGGAGGATAAGCATGCAGATCAGAAAATACAGGCCGTCGGATTGCCGGGAATTGGCGGAGCTGTTCTACGACACGGTCCATACGGTCAATGCCGGGGATTATACAAAGGAGCAGCTGGACGCGTGGGCGACGGGCCATGTGGATCTGGAGGCCTGGGACCGCTCGTTCCGGGAACACCATACCCTTGTCGCTTTGGAGGACGGTGCGGTCATCGGGTTTGGGGATATCGACGGCTCGGGATATCTGGACCGTTTGTACGTCCACCGGCGCCATCAGGGCAAGGGCGTGGCAACCGCCCTTTGCGACAGGCTGGAGCAGGTGTGCGCGGGCGTTATCAGCACCCACGCATCGATTACGGCGAAGCCTTTTTTTGAAAAAAGAGGGTATCGGGTCATCCGGGAGCAGCAGGTGGAACGGCAGGGCGTGGCGCTCACCAATTTCGTGATGGAAAGACGGCGGTGAGCCAGGGCGAAAAAGGGAAAAGAATCAAAAATGCCGGCAGCGGAAATTTCCGCCGCCGGCATTTCTGCGTAAAAGGCTATTGCTCCGCCTGCACCGCCATCACCTGCGCGGCGGGCCGTCCGTTTACGGAGGCCAATGGAGCGCCGCACAGCACGGCGGTCAGCGAGCCGCCCTTGGGCCAGAACAGCGAGAGACAAAGCAGCGCGGCCAGCACAACTGCCGCAAGCCGCCTGGCGGCGGGAGACATCATCCGGTTCGTTTCCATCGTATTCCTCCTGAGTGTATCGAATTTCGGGCTTTCTGTGACTGATTTATACTCAGTATACCACCGTCTGGTCACAACATGGTCACAAGTCGAAAAAATCTGCACGCATTTGACAGACTTTTTGCGAGGCGAAGTCAATATAAAAATGACGATAAAAATCAAATGACTTTTTGGATGCGTAAAACCAATGACCGGTGCGGCTCGCATGGAGCAGAGGCACCGCCGCCCGGAGAAAGGGATGGCCGGCGCCACGTGGCAAGAAACGCAAATATATGCCAAGCCCCGCCCTGTTCACCGCGCGCCGCGCGCCGTACAATAAAAGCAACGACACCGGGCGCGCCCTCCGCGCGGCCCGTACAGGGAGGATGCAGTATGCAGTACGGCCACTTCGACAACGACCGCCGGGAATATGTCATCGACAGGGTGGACCTGCCCGCGAGCTGGACCAATTATCTTGGCACGGAGGAGATGTGCGCCGTGGTGAACCACACGGCGGGCGGATACCTGTTCCATAAAAGCGCCGAATATCACCGCATCACGCGTTTTCGCGCCAACGCCGTGCCCATGGACCGGCCCGGCCATTACATTTATCTTCGGGACGACGACACCGGGGAGTACTGGTCTGTTTCGTGGCAGCCCGTGGGCAAGCCGCTGGACTGGGCGAAATATACCTGCCGCCACGGCTTGTCCTATACAAAATACGAATGTGAGTACGGCGGCATCCGCGCCGTGCAGACGCTGTTCATTCCCCGGGGCGAGGCTGTGGAGATCTGGGACCTTTCGTTGGAGAATATCTCCGGCCGGGCGCGGAGCATCAGCGTGTTCAGCTACGCCGAGCTGTCGTTCCACCATATCGATATGGACAACCGCAACTTTCAGATGAGCCTGTATGCCGCGGGCGGCAGCTATGCGGACGGCATCATCGAACAGGACCTTTTCTATGAGGAGAACGGCTTCCAGTATTTTGCGGCCACTTTCCCGCCGGACAGCTACGATACGGTGCGGGAGGCGTTCATCGGCCCGTACCGCACCGAGACAGACCCCATCGGCGTGGAGCGGGGCACGCTTTCCGGCAGCACGGAGCTGGGCGGCAACCAGTGCGCGTCGCTGCACAGGCGTTTTATCCTCGCGTCCGGCGAGGTCCTGCGCGAAGCGTTTTTCCTGGGGGAGGGGCCGCGGGCCGAAGGCGTGCGCATCCGCAAAAAATATGCGCCGCCCGCCGCCCGGGACGCGGCACTGGCGGCCCTGCGCGACTACTGGGACGAAAAATGCGCGGCGCTGCAGATCGACACGCCCAATGAGGGCATGAACACGCTCATCAATATCTGGACGCTGTATCAGAGCGAGATAAACGTGCAGTTTTCCCGCTTTGCCAGCTTCATCGAGGTGGGCGGCCGCACCGGGCTGGGCTACCGCGACACCGCCCAGGACGCGATGACCGTGCTGCACTCGAACCCCGCCCGCTGCAAAGAGCGCACCGTGCAGCTTTTAAAAGGGCTTGTCAGCGAGGGATACGGCCTGCATCTGTTCGAGCCGGAATGGTTCGAGGAGACGCCCCGGCAGAGTTTCAAGAGCCCGACCGTTGTGCCCACGCCGGATAAAAGCAGTATGATCCACGGCCTGGCGGACGCATGCAGCGACGATGCGCTGTGGCTTGTTTCCACCGTGGCGGACTATGTGCGGGAGACTGGGGACGCCGCGTTCCTTGACATGCCGGTGCCCTATGCGGATAAAGGGACGGACACGGTTTACGGCCACCTGAAGACGATCCTGGATTTTTCCCAGCGCATGGTGGGTGCGCATGGGATCTGCCAGGGCCTGCGGGCGGACTGGAACGATTGCCTGAACCTGGGCGGGGGCGAAAGCGCGATGGTGAGCTTTCTGCACGTTTGGGCACTGGGAAACTTTGCCGCACTGGCCCGCTGGTTGGGCCGAAAGGCAGACGCGGAGCATTACGAGGCCGTGCGGCGCAGCGTGGCGGACGTGTGTGAAAAAGAGCTGTGGGACGGCAGATGGTATCTGCGCGGCTTCACAAAAAACGGCCGTCCCATCGGAACGGACGCGGATACGGAGGGCAAGGTGCATCTGGAGAGCAACACCTGGGCCGTTCTCTCCGGCGCGGCAGGGCCGGAGCGGGGCGCGCGGGCCATGGACAGCGTGGAGGAATACCTCTACACGCCCTGGGGCCTGATGCTCAACGCGCCGGCTTACTCGAAGCCCGACGACGACATTGGTTTTGTCACCCGGGTGTATAAGGGCCTGAAAGAAAACGGATCCATTTTCAGCCATCCCAACCCATGGGCGTGGGCGGCGGAATGCGTGCTGGGACGGGGCGACAGGGCCATGCAGTTTTACGACGCACTGTGTCCCTATTGGCAGAATGACAAAATAGAGACGCGCAAAGCGGAGCCTTATTCCTACTGTCAGTTCATCACCGGGCGCGACCACAAGAAATTCGGCGAGGCGCACCATCCGTTCATGACAGGCTCCGGCGGGTGGAGCTATGTGGCCGCGACGCGCTACATACTGGGCATCCGGCCGGAGTTCGACGGCCTTGTCATCGACCCGTGCATCCCCGGCGGTTGGGACGGCTTTACGGCCGTGCGGCGGTTCCGGGGCGCGGTGTATGAGATCGAGGTGCGGAACCCCGCCCATGTGTGCAAGGGCGTAAAGGCGCTGTACCTGGACGGTGTGCGTGTGGAACGGCTGCCGCTGCTGGCGCCCGGCACGACGGGCCGCGTGACGGCGGTGCTGGGCTGACGCGCGCCGCAGGTTCCCCGGCGGGGATATGCAGGAAGGAGAGCGAAACGATGATCCATTTTGGAACGGGCGGCTGGCGCGCCGTCATCGGCGACGGCTTCACGAAAGCCAACGTCCAGCTGCTGACGCTGGCGCTGGCGCGTAAAATGCTGGATGAGGGCAGGGCCGACAAGGGCTTCGTCATCGGCTATGACAGGCGCTTTTTGAGCGAGGAGGCCGCCGGATGGGCCGCTGAGGTGATGGCGGGACAGGGCATCCTGTGCCGCATCATCCACCGGGAAAGCCCCACGCCTCTTATTATGTATACGGTGGCTGCCTATGGCCTGCCCTACGGCATGGCCATCACGGCCAGCCACAACCCGGCCGTCTACAACGGCATCAAGGTGTTTATGGAGGGCGGGCGCGACGCGGACGAAACGCTTACCGCCGCCTTTGAGGGCTATATCCGCGAGCTGGAAGGCGAGCCTGTGGAGACGGTGCCCTACGAAGAAGGGCTTGCTGCGGGCAGTATCCAGCTCATCGACCCGATGAACGACTACATCGACAGCATCCTCAGAATGGTGGATGCAGAGGCCATCCGGTCCCGCGGCCTGCACGTGGTGCTGGACCCCATGTACGGCGTGTCCAAGACAGCGCTGCAGACCATCTTGCTCACCACCCGGTGCGACGTAGAGGTCATCCATGAGCGGAGGGACACGCTGTTCGGCGGCCGGCTGCCCGCGCCCAACCTCAAGACGCTGGCGGGCCTGACGAACTATGTGGAAGAACACGGTTGCGACATCGGCATCGCCACCGACGGCGACGCGGACCGCCTGGGTGTCATTGACGATAAGGCGGAGTTCCTGCATCCCAATAAGATTCTGGTGCTGCTGTATTACTATCTGATGCGGTACCGCGGCTGGCGCGGCGCAGCGGTGCGGAACCTAGCCACCACCCATCTGCTGGACCGCATTGCCGAGGACTTCGGCGAGACCTGCTACGAGGTGCCCGTGGGCTTTAAATATGTGTCTGCCAAGATGGTGGAGACCGGCGCCATCATCGGCGGCGAAAGCTCCGGCGGGCTGACGGTGCGCGGGCACATCCAGGGCAAGGACGGCATTTATGCCGCCGCGCTGCTGGTTGAGGCCATTGCCAAAACAGGCCGCAGGCTCAGCGCGCTGTGGGACGAAATCACGCAGAAATACGGTGCCGCCGAGATGGCGGAACACGATTTTCATTTCAGCAGCGCCGAAAGGACGCGCATCTTCAAGCTGCTGATGGAGGACAAACAGCTGCCGGAATTCCCTTGCGAGATCGCCAAGGTCAGCTACATGGACGGCTGCAAGGTGTACTTCAAAAACGGCGGCTGGGTCATCGCGCGCTTTTCCGGCACCGAGCCGCTGCTGCGCGTGTTCTGTGAGATGGATACCATGGAAAATGCGGAAAAAATTGCCAAAATTTTGACGGAGTTTTTGTCGCTGTAACGAAAAGCGGCCGAAAAGCGGGGAAAGGGGGACATTGTCCCCCTTTTTTGCTATAATAGCGGGCAGGACGCGCGGATGCTTGCAAAGCGCGCCGGGAAAGAGGCGGAGGCATGGAACGGCAGAAAATGAAACACAGGCGGCAGCTCGGCCTGCGGCAGGGGATGCTGGGCATTATCCTGCTGTGCTGGGTGCTGCCCGTTGTACTCATCGTCACGCTGGGCGGTGTATATATTCTGGACAGCATGACGCGGCAGTACCGCAGTGATATGATGCGCAGCGCACAAAGCGCCGCGGCCATCACCGGGCGCAACCTGGATTCCATGATCGCCGCCAGCCGTAAGGCCAGTTATATCGCCACCATGGGCAATGCCTGGGCATCCTACACGAAAACGGGCGATTACGTCGCATTTTACAACGAGATGCAGACCTTTCTCACCCAGCAGTACCGCTACGACGACAAATTCCGCAATACCATCGTCACGCTGGTGGACGATCCAGCAGCGCCCATCTATACCTCCAACACCTCGTATACCTCCATACGCAAATATCAGCAGCATGTGCGGGACGAAGTACTGGTCCGCAGCGAAGCGCTGGGCACCGGCATCGGTTTCTTTGCGGCGGACGGCAGCCTGTACATGATGCGCAATCTGCTGGACGCCAACTACCGCACCTACGGCGTGCTGGTGATGGAGCTGAACACCGACACGCTGTTCGACAGTATGCGCAGTGTCATCTGGATGACGGACGCTACGGTCTGGCTGGGCGACGCGGAGTATACCGTTGCGGGCAGCGTGCGGGATGCGGGAGAGCTGCGCGGGAACATCCGTGCGGGTGGCCAGGGCGGCGCGCCCGCGCAGGGCAGCTACGCCGTCTGGGGCAGTGAAAGCGTAGTGCCCGGCTGTGCGCTGGAATACATCGTCTACTCCGACACCGCGGCCATGCGCGCCCAGCTGCGCAGCACGGCTTTGCTGCTGGCCGCGCTGCTGGCCGCGCTGCTGCCGCTGATGGGAGCGGTCATCGCGTTTCTGTACCGCAAGGTAAACCGGCCCATCGTCACGCTGAGCGGGGCTTCGGCGCACATCGAGCAGGGTGAATTCGGCATTCAGGTGGACGCCGGGCGGCTGGGCAGCAAGGAGTTCGCCTATCTGGGCAACAGCTTCAACGCCATGAGCGACAAGCTGAAAAATCAGTTCGAGCGCATCTATAAGGAGGAGCTGGCCCTGCGGGACGCGAAGATCATGGCTCTGCAGAGCCAGATCAACCCCCATTTTCTGAATAACACGCTGGAGATCATCAACTGGGAAGCGCGCCTGGCCGACGACGTGAAGGTATGTCAGATGCTGGAGGCGCTGTCCACGATGCTGAACGCGGCCATGGACCGCAAGCACCGGCCGCTCATCCACCTCTCCGAGGAAATGATGTATGTGGACGCGTACCTGTTCATCATCCGGGAGCGGTTGGGCAAGCGGCTGACCGTGGAAAAGGAGATCTCCCCCGAAACGCTGGACTGCTATGTGCCGCGCCTGGTGCTGCAGCCTTTGCTGGAAAACGCCGTGGAGCACGGCATCAATCCCGTGCAGAAAGGCACCATCATCATCCGCGCTTACCGCGAGCAGGACAGGCTGCTGCTGGAGATCGAGAACGACGGCGTAACCACCTACGACGACCTGATGAAGATCCAGACGCTTCTCTCGGACGAGCCGCTGCCGGAGGGAACGGGCAGCGCTTCGCTGGGCATCCGCAACGTACACGAGCGGGTAAAGATCATCTACGGGCAGGAGAGCGGCCTTTCCATCACAATCACTGAAAAAGGGAATACGCTGTCGAGAATGAATATCAAATTTGAACAAGACGGGCAATAATATGCAATAAAAAACAAGTTCGTTCATTCAGTTTTTGTGCAAACTGGTATAACATTATAGGCACAGGGAGGCATTCGGACGGTGCTGTGAACGCCGCGCATGCCCCCAGAAAATGGGAGGTTTGAAACATGAAAAAGACACTCGCGATCATTCTTGCGCTGTGCCTCGGCGCTTCCATGCTGGCCGCCTGCGGCGGTTCCGGCTCCAGCGCTCCGGCTTCCGCGTCCGTGGCCGGAAGCACAGGCTCCTCCGCCCCCGAAGCAAAGCCTGTTGAGATCCGCGTCGTGACGTCCTACGGCGGCGACGACGGCAACCGCGCCAATTATGAAGAAGCGGTGGCGGGTTACGAAGCGGCCACGGGCAACACTGTGGTAGACGAATCCGCCACCTCAAACGAGCAGTGGAAGGCCCAGGTCAAAGCCGACTTCCAGACCGGAAGCGAACCGGACGTGCTCTTCTTCTTCACGGGTACTGACGCCAGCGAGTTTATCAAGAACGGCAAGGTCGTGCCCATCGAGGAGATCCGCAAGGAATACCCGGACTATGCATCCAACATGCTGGATGCGGCCATGCCCCTTTCCTTTGTGGACGCCAAGGCCTACGCCGTTCCGTCCAGCGGATATTGGGAAGGCATGTTCGTGAACAAAACCGTTCTGGCCGACTGCGGCCTGGAGGTCCCCGGCCCCGATACGACCTGGGACGAGTTCATGGAGATGTGTGAGACCATTAAAAGCAAGGGCTATACGCCCATCGCCTGCTCCCTGCAGGAGGTGCCGCACTACTGGTTCGAGTTCTGCATCCTGAACCAGGGCGACGTGGCCAAGCACGCCGAGGTCCCTGCTTCCGGCGCCGACGAAGCGGGCCAGCGCTGGGTCGCGGGCCTGAACACCCTCAAAGAGATGTACGAAAAGGGCTATTTCCCCGCAAATACCCTGACGGCGGGCGACGCCGACACATTCCAGATGATGGCCGACAACAAAGCCGCGTTCGCCATTGACGGCTCGTGGAAGGTGGGCTGGTTCACCGGCAGCGAGGACGCCGCAGGCAACGTGGAGAACATCGACGATTACACCGTTACTTATGTGCCGGGCAGCGGCAGCCGCAAGGCCACGGACATCGTGGGCGGCATTTCCATGGGCTACTACATCACCGAGAAAGCCTGGAGCGACCCCGAAAAGCGCGATGCGGCCGTCCAGTTCGTGGAATACATGACCACCGACGATATGGTCAACAAGTTCGCGGGCGGTGCCCCTACGGCGCTGAAATCCGGCCTGCCCGAAGCGGCGGATACCGACAGCCTGCACGCGGCGGCCGTCACCATGTTCAACGGCAAGACAGGCATGGCCAGCGCCGTGCAGGATGCGCTGAACCAGACTGCCCGCGGCGTTCTGTTCGCCTCTGTCAAGGATGTTGTGACAGGCACCCTGGCGCCGGAGGAGGCCATTGAGACGGCCCTCGCCACCCCGCTGGCAGATTCCTGACGCAAGCGATATAAGCAGCCAATACGGCCGGAGAGCTTGGAAACGGCTCTCCGGCCTTTTTTGAAAAAACGGGCCTTCGGCCGCGGCGCATGCCGTGCCGCACGCCCCCGGGGCCGTCCGCCGCACCGAACGGCGGCGCGTCCGTCCGAAAAACGACGGCGCTTCGCGCGCCCGCATCCCGCAGACAAACGCAGAAAAGAAGGGGAGCCTTGCCATGAATGCGATGATCTACAAAAAGAAAGGCCCGCTCGTGCTGTTCCTCGTGCCGACCTTCCTCTTTTTGACCATGTACTTATACTATCCGTTTTTGATGAATATCTACAACAGCCTCAACAAGATCGGCGGCCTGGGCGAGAGCAGCCGCGGCCTGAACGAGCCGGTATGGGAGAACTACGTCAAGATGTTCACAGACCCGCTCATGCGCACCGCGCTGAAGAACACCATGATTCTGATGATTCTGACCGTGGTGTTTCAGGTGGGCATCGCGCTGGTGCTGGCGCTGATGGTGGACAACATCAAGGTGGGGGCGAAATTCTTCCGCACCGTGTATTTTTTTCCCATCGTCATCAGCGCCACAGCGCTGGGCCTTCTGTTCAACCTGATCTTTCTGTACGACGGCGGCATGCTCAACCAGCTTCTGCAGAACCTGGGCCTCGCCGCGGAGAATATCGACTGGAAGGACCCCGCCCACTTTTTCGTCACGATGATGGTACCTGTTATCTGGCAGTATGTGGGGTTTTATTTTGTTATTCTCGTCACAGGGCTGAACAATATCTCTACCGATATTTATGAGGCGGCCGAGATTGACGGGGCCAGCGGCCTGGGGCGCATCCGGTATATCACCCTGCCGCTGCTGCACAACACGCTGTGTACCTGCCTGGTGCTGGCCATTACCGGCTCGCTGAAGGTGTTCGACCTGCCGTGGACCATGTTTGTAGGCGGCCTGCCGCTGGACAAATCCTGGCTGACCGGCACATATATGTACTACCAGACTATGGTGCTGCAGGACGTGGACTACGGCTCGGCCATCGCCATCCTCATCGTGGTGCTGGGTGTTGTAATCAGCCAGATCGCGAACCGCATCTTCAAAGAAAAAGATTATTAAGGGGGGCTTTTTTATGACACGCAGACGCTTTCCCGTGGGAAAAACGCTCCTCTATGTGTTTATGTCCCTGTGGGCGCTCACGACGATCTATCCTTTTATCTGGGTCATCCTCAATTCCTTCAAGCCGCGCGGGCTGATCCGCAGCGATACATTCTCGCTGCCCATCGGCGACAAATTCACACTGGAGAACTACGTCACCGCCTTCAAGCGCGTTGACATCGGCACGGCCTATGTCAACAGCATTGTCATCAGCGGTGCTGTCACTGTGGTGGTGATGGTGCTGGCTGGGCTTGCCGCCTACGCTATGGTGCGGTACAGCTTCCGGCTGCGGGGCTTTCTGCATTCCATGATCATCGCCAGCATGATGTTCCCGGTGTTCTCCACGATCATCCCGGTGTTCCGCATGGAGTCGTCCTGGGGCATCGTGAATACAGGCAGCATTTGGCTGACGCGGCTCTCGGTCGTCCTGCCGCAGATTGCGGGCAACCTGTCGTTTGCCATCATTGTGCTGATGGGCTTCATTCGCAGCCTCCCGGTGGATCTGGAGGAAGCCGCTTATCTGGAAGGCTACAACGTCTACCAGATATTCTTCCGAATCATCATGCCGCTGGCCAAGCCCAGCTTTGCCACGGTGGGCATCTTCACGTTTCTGTGGAGCTACAACGACCTTTTTTTACAGATGTTTTTCCTGCGCAGCAAAAAATTCTTCACCATCACGCGCCTGCTGAACGAGATATCCAGCCAGGCGGGCACGAACTACGGCCTGATGGTGGCCGCGGTGGTGATGGTCGTGATT
>OMGG01000470.1_pt1 | contig 26341 bp, 25 predicted proteins | sample 1645891 | NCBI WGS metagenome assembly OMGG01 (sample SAMN05578587, study PRJEB25193) | human gut metagenome | biome: Human Microbiome; feature: human-associated habitat; material: feces | host: Homo sapiens | place: USA:Birmingham
GTTTCATAAAGCATTATAATATATGACGAAAAACAACTTTTATTTTTAAGTTTTGTGTGCTATATTTAGACCATGAAATAAATTTACATGAGACAGGCGGAATATGATATGGGAGAGACACGAAGCGCGTTGGGAGTCATCTGCTCCTCCTATGACGAATTTTTTGAAGCAGAGAAAAAGATAGCGGATTACATGATGGAGCATAAGGCGGAAGTGGTGGATATGACGGTGGGCGAGCTGGCCAGGGCCAGCGGGACCAGCGACGCCACTGTATCCCGGTTTTGCAGGCGGTGCGGCTTCAAAGGATTCCACAGCCTGAAGCTGGCATTGGCCAGGGAGGTGCTGGAAGAAGAACAAATGGACCGGAATGTGTCCAATGACATTGACCGCGGCGATCTGCGGCAGTCTCTTCAGAATATACTGGCTAACAAGGTGGCTGAGCTGACGGAGACCGTGAACATGATGGACCCGGACAATCTGGAACATATTCTGGACAGGCTGGAGCATGCCCGAATGGTGCAGCTGGCAGCCGTGGGCAATACCATTCCCGTGGCTCTGGACGGCGCCTTCAAATTCAACCAGCTGGGAATACCGGCTGTGGCAGGGGATATATGGGAAACCCAGACTGCCTATACCTTTAACCTGGGCCAGGAGGATGTGGTTATGGTCATATCCAATTCAGGAAGCTCCAAGCGTCTTCAGACCCTGGCAGAGGGGGCAAAGGAAAACGGATGCACGGTCATTCTCATTACCAATAATGGAAATTCGCCCTTGGCCAGGATATGTGATTACAAGATTGTCACTGCCACCAGGGAAAAGCTGCTGACAGAGGAGTTCTGGTTTTCCAGGGTGACGGCTACGGCAGTGATGGAAATACTTTACCTTCTGCTCCGGGCTGGTATGAAGGGGTCCATGGAGCATATACGGCGTCATGAAAAAGCCATATCGCCGGATAAGAAATAATGGAACCGTGTTTCGCTGTTATTTACGCGGCGCAGTACTAACGATAAAATAGAAAATAATGCACAAAAAACAGACGGCTTTTTACGGAAACAGGCCGTCTGTTTGTATATTGCGACAAAAAAATGTATGAAACAAATTTTCTTATAAAATACTATTGACGAAAATATAGCATCGTATTATGATAGAGACAACATAAGAAATAAAATTTCATAAAAAGGAGGTGCGGAGATATATGATTTACACGGTAACATTTAATCCGGCACTGGACTATGTGGTTAAAGTAGAACATTTTGCATTGGGAAGTGTAAACCGGACCATCAGGGAAAACATCTTTTACGGAGGCAAGGGCATCAATGTTTCAGCGCTTTTGGCAAACCTGGGATACAGGAGTACGGCTCTGGGATTCATTGCCGGTTTTACGGGCCGGGAGATAGAGCGGGGAGTCAGGAGCCTGGGATTTGATTCAGATTTTATCCAGGTGGAGAAGGGCATGTCCCGTATTAATGTAAAGCTTAAGTCCGACCAGGAAAGCGAGATCAACGGCATGGGACCGGAGATTACAGCCGGCGATGTGGACCAGCTTTTTGAGAAGCTTTCCTATTTAAAAAAGGAGGATGTGCTGGTCCTTTCCGGAAGCATACCGGCTGCCATTGACAGTGACATCTACCAGAGAATCATGGAACGCCTGGACGGCAGGGGAATCCGCATGGTAGTGGATGCGGAGAAGGATTTGCTCCTGAAGGTTTTAAAATACCGTCCGTTCCTCATTAAACCCAATAATCATGAGCTGGGACAGATGTTTGGGCTGGAGCTTGAGACAGAGGAGGAAATCATTCTCCATGCCAGGAAGCTTAAGGAACAGGGAGCGGTGAATGTGCTGGTATCCATGGCAGGAAACGGAGCCATACTGGTAGCAGAGGACGGCAGTGTACACCGCCGGCAGGCTGCCAGGGGAACGGTAAAGAATTCTGTTGGGGCAGGGGATTCCATGGTGGCAGGATTCATAGCCGGATACCTGGAAAAAGGGAATTATGCATACGCTTTGAAGCTGGGAACAGCCTGCGGCGGCGCGACGGCATTTTCCGACGGAATTGGAACAAAAGATGAAATTATGAGACTCTTAAACACACTTTAACCGGTTAGGAGGGGCGCATTTATGCGGATTACAGAGTTATTAAAAAAAGAGAGTATTGAACTGGGCGTAAAGGTTTCAGATAAGGAGGAGGCCGTGGACAGGCTGGTATCCCTGATGGATGCCGGAGGAAGGCTTAAGGACACCGCCGGATATAAGGAGGGCATACTGGCAAGAGAAGCCCTGGGCAGCACGGCCATCGGTGAGGGAATTGCCATTCCGCACGCAAAGGTAGAGGCGGTAAAGGCGCCCGGACTGGCGGCCATGGTGGTTCCAGAGGGCGTTGATTACGACGCGTTTGACGGTTCCCTGGCCAACCTTCTGTTTATGATTGCGGCGCCTGCTGAGGGAGCAGACGTACACCTGGAGGCATTATCCCGCCTGTCAACCCTGCTTATGAATCCCGGATTCAAGGAAGGGCTTATGGGGGCAGCGGATAAGGATGAATTTTTACGCATCATAGATGAGGCAGAGACAGAGCGTTTTGGAGCGCCTGAGGGAGAGGCGGCCAAGGATGCAAAGGCGGATGCAGAAGCAGGCGCCTCCTCCGGTTACCGTGTTCTGGCGGTTACGGCCTGTCCCACCGGCATTGCCCACACCTACATGGCGGCTGAGAACCTGGAGAATACGGGAAAGAAGCTGGGAATTGCCCTGAAAGCTGAGACCGACGGTTCCGGCGGAGCCCAGAATGTGCTCACAAGGGAAGAAATTGCAGCGGCGGATGCCATTATCATTGCAGCGGATAAGAACGTGGAGATGGCCAGATTTGACGGAAAGCCTGTTATCATGGTCCCTGTGGCCGACGGCATCCACAAGGCCGAGGAACTGATCAAACGGGCTGTGGACGGCACGGTGCCGGTATACCATCACACAGGAGCCGCGGGAGGAGAGTCCGTGTCGGAAGGCAATGACAGCATTGGGAGGACTATATACAAGCACCTGATGAACGGCGTATCCCACATGCTTCCCTTTGTTATCGGCGGAGGTATCCTGATCGCCCTGGCATTCCTGTTTGACGATTATTCCATCAATCCGGCCAACTTCGGTAAGAATACGCCTCTGGCAGCCTATCTTAAGACCGTGGGCGAGCAGGCATTCGGAATGATGCTTCCTATCCTGGCCGGCTTCATCGCCATGAGTATCGCGGACCGTCCCGGCCTGGCAGTGGGCCTGGTGGCAGGACTGATTGCCAAGATGGGATCCACCTTTGCCAACCCGGCAGGCGGCGATGTGAACGCAGGATTTCTGGGCGCTCTGTTTGCAGGTTTTGTAGGCGGATATATTGTGGTGGGCTTAAGGAAGCTTTTCTCAAAGCTGCCAAAGTCGCTGGAAGGCATCAAGCCGGTGCTTCTCTATCCGGTTATCGGTATCTTCCTGGCAGCAGTGGTAACCACATTCATCAACCCATATATGGGTATGATTAACGATGGCCTTACCCACTTCCTGAACGGAATGGGCGGCACCAGCCGGATTGTGCTGGGGATGGTATTAGGCGGCATGATGTCCATTGATATGGGCGGTCCGTTTAACAAGGCAGCGTATGTGTTCGGAACCGCACAGCTGGCAGAGGGCAACTTTGAGGTCATGGCCGCTGTCATGGCAGGCGGTATGGTGCCTCCTATTGCCATTGCCCTGTGCACCACTTTCTTTAAGAGCAAGTTTACGGAAAAGGAGCGCCAGTCCGGTATTGTCAATTATATAATGGGCCTGTCCTTTATCACAGAGGGAGCCATTCCCTTTGCGGCCCAGGATCCGCTGCGCGTGATTCCTTCCTGTATCATCGGTTCTGCGATTGCAGGAGGGCTTTCCATGGCATTTGGCTGTACCCTCAGGGCGCCTCATGGAGGTATCTTCGTCCTTCCCACCATTGGAAATCCCCTTATGTATCTGGCTGCGGTGGTTGCGGGAGCAGCGGCCGGATGCGTGATTCTGGGGATGCTTAAGAAAAACGCAGCGCAATAGAGGGATAACAAGATATGCGGTGCTGCAGATGACAGGGGAGTATTTGGTCATAACAATATAAGAGTATAAATAGCAGGGGAATGCTGAGGTTTATCAGTGGCATGCCAATAGGTGCGGGGAGCTGCGTTTTTGACATATAGAAGCAGGTATGTTATAGTTACCACATGGAGATTAAGATTAATGATTACTATGAGCCGGACCATTTCCGGGCAATCAGTGAGGATAATTATAATATTTCACGGACCTGTGAATATGAGAAGAACGAGATGCACCACATCCATAATACCAGTGAGATTCTCCTGGTGGAGGACGGGGCTGCGGACTACTATATCTCAGGCAGGAAGTACCATGTGGAGCCCTATGATATTCTGGTCATAGGTGCCATGGAACACCATCTGAGGCGGATTGACAGGCTGCCGTTTTCAAGATACGGCTTCACAGCCAAACCAACCTACTATAGAAGTATTATCTTGGACCATGACCTGCAGAAGGTATTTGGTACGCCCCCGCCGGATGTGTTTGTCCAAAATTATAAAAATGTGGACCGGGCGGTGTTTGGACATCTGATCGATATGCTGTGCTATTTAAAGGAGGAGGGCGAGGTGCATAAGCCCTTCCGTACCCAGATTCAGCGGACCATTATCACCCAGATAGCAGTGCTGCTGTTTCGAGTCTTCCGGTTTGAGCGGAGTGAGTCGGGTATCTCGCCTTCCAATGCCAGGATGCTGGAGATTAAGGAATACATTGATGTTCATTTTAATGAGGAGCTGAACCTGAATATGCTGGGTGAAAAATTTTTTCTTCACCCAACAACCATCAGCAAGGATTTCACCAAGTATTGCGGATACAACTTAAACAAGTACATCAATACGGTGAGGGTCTGCGAGGCTGCCAGTTTATTGGAAAATAGTAGTGATAGCGTGGCAGTGATAGCGGAGAGATGCGGTTATGACAGCGTAAACACATTTTTAAGGCAATTTAAATCAATTATGGACGTTTCTCCCCTTCAATACCGTAAATCTGCACATGAATGGTGGGAAACAAGCAGACGATGCAGAAGAAAGTAGCTGGTGATTTTTGTATACCAGCTGCTATTTTTATGCAGATTTTTGTCACAGGACAAAAAAATGGTGATTTTTGACTAAATAATAATCACATTCCTCATATCAGTTGTTGTATGATATTCCCATCAGAACAAACGATTACCGGCCGGTAATTAAGAGAGATTTATAACAATGAAATGGAGGAACTGACATGAAAAGAAGATTCTTATCAGCAATGCTTTCCGTAGTGATGGCGGCATCCCTTGTGACAGGATGCGCAGGCTCATCATCCGGCACGGCAGATACAAAGGCAGAGGAAGTAAAGGCAGGGGACACAAAGGATAATGGCGGTACCGGGACGGGAAATAAGGATACACAGGCCGCGTCCGGAGAACAGGTTACTTTGACTGTCATGGACGGATATGCGCCTGAGGATCCTCATGGCCAGTACATATATCAGTACGCAGAGGAATTTATGAAGGAAAATCCGGACATTAAGGTGGAAATCCAGGCCATTGCCTCCGGTGATATTTATACAAAGCTGGCAGCCATGGCAACCTCCCCGGATGACCTTCCCACCATGTTCTTCACATCTGCTGACCAGGTGCCCACCCTTTATGACCTGGGTTTGACAGAGGACCTTAACAACTGGATGGACAAGGAAGCTATTGACGGCCTGGCAAACGGCGTTATGGATGCCTGCACCATTGACGGGCAGATGACCTATTATCCGGTGGCCGTGCAGCCGCAGGCCGTTATCTACCGGATGGATCGTTTTGAGGAAGCTGGGCTTAAAGTGCCTGCCACATGGGATGAGTTTGTGGACTGTGCAAAGGCGCTGACAAAGGATACGGACGGGGACGGACAGGTGGACCAGTGGGGATTCTCCATGGTAGGCTCCAATAATTCCTCAGGGCAGAGCCGTTTTATGTCCTATCTCTGGAGCAATGGATATGAGCTTGCTTACCAGGAGGATGGATCGGATGAGTGGAAGACAGATATTACCACAGACCCGGCATTCGTGGATGTATTTTCTAAGTGGACAGATATGAACAATGTGGAGGGTGTGGTTCCCACCGGTATCACAGAGGTGGATTATCCCACAGCGGCAAACTACTTTGCCATGGGCTATACCAGCATGTTCCTTACCGGACCAAATGCCCTGGGCGTTGCTTATGCCAACAATCCTGAGTTAAAAGGAAAGCTTGGTTCCTTTAAACTCCCCGGAGAGTATTCAGGCACTATGCTGGGAGCTGAGGGATATGCTATTACCGCCAAATCAACTGACGCAGAGAAGGCAGCTGCCGCCAAATACCTGGCATTCTTTACCTCCCACGATAAGGATATGAAGTTCTGGGAGTCCAGCGGCAAGATTCCGTCCACCACCGAAGGACAGAAGGTTTCCTATATAACAGGAGATGATTATGCAGGTTTCTTAAAGCAGATTGAGGACGGCTGCCGTCCGACCCTGGCTTTTGCGGGAATCAGCGGACTTAAGAGCGCCCTGGGTGATGCCTATGCAGCTGTATTCAGCAACGAGAAAACAAACGACCAGGCAGCGGAACAGCTGGTAAAGGATCTTGATCAGCTCCTGGAAGATTACAATTAATACAGGCAAAGAAAGGGTCATGATATCATGTCTAAGGTAAAAACAAAAGGAACCGCGGGTAAAATCAAATACCAGAATGACGGATACTTATTTGCATTCCCCATTGTATTCATGCTGGCAGCCCTTATTATATATCCCATGGCCTATGGCTTTTATATCAGCTTCTTCAATACTAACCTGGTGACTAAGTGGAAATTCGTAGGCTTCAAATACTATATAGAGGCGTTTACAGATCCGTCTTTCTATAAATCGGTGCTGCTTACGTTTGAGTTCATGATATTTGTGGTAATCGGGCATTTTGTCCTGGGTTTCATCCTGGCAACCTTGCTAAACAGGGAGTTCAGGGGAAGGACTGTATTCAGGGTCATTTTTATGCTCCCATGGCTTTTTCCGGAAGCTGTCATAGCCCTTTTGTTTACCTGGATCATGAATCCCATGTATGGTGTACTAAACGATATGCTGAAGTCACTGGGTATCATTTCAGCCAACATATCCTGGCTGGGCAGCAAGGAACTGGCGTTTCCGTCCGTGGTCTTCACTTGTATATGGAAGGGATTTCCTCTGGTCATGACCATGATACTGGCCGGACTCCAGAGCATCTCCAAGGACCTGTATGAGGCGGCGGTGATTGACGGGGCAAATAAGTGGGACAGCTTCCGCTACATCACCCTGCCTTCCCTAAAGCCCATCCTGACAACGGTGATTATCCTGGACAGCGTGTGGTGGTTCAAGCAGTATACCCAGGTCTTTACCATGACAGCGGGCGGGCCGGGCACAGCCACAAACCTGATCAGCCTGAGCATATACGGAACCGCATTCAATGACCTGAGATTCGGTAAAGGAGCAGCATGGGGAATCCTGGTTTTCATTATCTGTTATCTCATAAACTCTGTGTATAAGGTGGTGCTGAAGGATGAATAAAATGAAGTCGAAACGCAGAATGGAACAAGTGCTCTGTTATGTGGTCCTGATTCTGCTGGCCCTTATGGTGTTGGTGCCTGTTCTCTGGATGATTTCCACTGCCTTCAAGACAGAGGCCCAGACCTACTCGCCTAAACCCCAGTGGATACCGGACCCAATCAGCCTGGAGTCCTTCCGCAAATTCTTCACTACCTACAATTTCGGAAGAATGACCCTTAACAGCCTGGTAACATGTATCTTTGCCATGATTATCTGTATTACATGTGCATGTCTGGCCGGCTACGGGGTGACCAGATTCCAGTTTAAGGGTAAAAAACAGCTGATGGATTTCCTTCTGGTAACCCAGATGTTTCCCAGCGTCATGCTGGTGGTACCGTTCTATGCGGTGCTTTCCAAATACCATATGACCAACAAGCTGATTGGGCTTATCATTGTATATGCAGCCACCAATGTGGCCTTCAGCACATGGATGCTGGTTTCCTACTTTAAGACAGTACCCATTGAGCTGGACGAGGCGGCCAGGGTGGACGGGGCATCCAGCTTCCGGATTTTTTGGAACATCATACTGCCCCTGATTGTGCCGGGCATTGCAGCAGTTGCCATATTTGTCCTGTTCAGCGGATGGAATGAGTATATGTACTCCTCAGTCCTGATTTCCAACGACCAGTTGAAGACATTGACCGTGGGCATCATTTCCCTGAATTCCCAGTACCAGATTAAATGGAATGACCTGATGGCTGCTTCCACTGTGTCCAGCCTGCCGCTGGTGGTTCTCTTTATATGCTTCCAGAAGTATTTTATTGCAGGCATGACAGGCGGGGCAGTTAAGAGCTGATACTGTATGGGCGGAGGTTACATAATACGGGGATATATATTATAAAAAACAGGAGAATTAGAACATGGATAACATAACAATTCGGGATATAAAAGTATTTGTGACAGCGCCAAGGGGAATTAATCTGGTCATTGTCAAGGTAGAGACATCGGAACCCGAACTCTTTGGATACGGATGCGCTACCTTTACATGGAGGCACAAGGCTGTGGTTACAGCCATCGAGGAATATCTCTGCCCTATGTTAAAGGGAAGGAGCGTACATAATATAGAGGATATCTGGCAGACCATGATGGGAAGCTCTTACTGGCGCAATGGTCCAATCCTCAACAATGCAATATCAGGAGTAGATGAGGCCCTGTGGGACATCAAGGGAAAGCTGGCCGGTATGCCGCTCTACAGCCTGCTTGGCGGAAAGGCCAGGGAAGGCGTGACGGTTTACCGCCATGCAGACGGAGGATGCCTGGAAGAGGTAAAAGAGTGCATCAGCCGATATATTGAGGAAGGATACCGGCACATCCGCTGTCATATGGGGACCTACGGCGGGAACTTCGACGGCAGGCGCCAGCAGATGGTAAAACCGGAGGGGGCACCGGAAGGCGCGTATTTCCATCCGAAAATGTATATGGACAGTGTAATCCGCCTGTTTGAGCAGGTGAGGAAGGATTTTGGATGGGAGCTTGAGGTCATGCACGATGTTCATGAGCGGTTATCACTGGCAGACACCCTTGCTTTTACAAAGGAACTGGAACCATTTAAGCTGTTTTTCCTGGAGGATTCTCTGGCTCCTGACCAGGTAGGGTATTATAAGTATATGAGGGAGCAGACAGCTGTGCCCTTTGCCATGGGAGAGCTGTTTACCAATCCGGCTGAGTGGAAAACCATTATCCAAAACCAGTGGATTGATTTCATAAGGGTGCACTTAAGCGATATAGGAGGTATAACCCCTGCTGTAAAGCTGGCTCATTTCTGCGATGCATACGGCGTGCGGACCGCATGGCACGGTCCCAATGATCTGTCACCGATTGGAATGTGCGCGCAGATGCATCTGGACCTGAACAGCCATAACTTTGGAATACAGGAGTTCTCCGGTTTTACCCAGGAGGAAGAGGCTGTATTCCCGGGCTGCCCGAAAATCAGGGATGGGTACGCATATGTGGACGACACACCAGGCATTGGTGTTGGCTTTGATGAGAAGGAAGCCGCCAAATATCCGGCAGTGGATATGGATCACAGCTGGCTGTTTGCAAGACTGCCTGACGGGACGGCTGTAAGGCCATAGGACGGACAAAGGAGACTGCGAAACAGTGCGGATGCAGTGCAGTCCGCTTTTATATGTTGAATGGTAAAAATAAACAGGACGCGGTTCTGGCGGTAAGCCAGGACCGTTTTTTTGTCCAAAAGCCGGTACATCATATCCCCCCTCGGGATTTGTAATCCCAAAATATCCATGATATGATAGAAAAAATATGGTCACAGGGGGGACAGGGCGTGAAACAGTTATCATTCCGTGCAAAAATCATGATTGTATTCATAACCATCGGGATTCTTCAGGGCGGTATCATGGGCTATTTTGCCTACAGCCATGCAAGGAGCCTTATTTTTAATAACAAGAAAAATGAGATGGAGAATATGCTGGAGAAAATCAATATCAGTGTCACGGATAAGGTTTCCTACATGACACAGCTGGGACAGAGTACGGCCACCAGCCAGATTGTGCGGAATAATATCCACAGCGGTGAGGACTACCTTCAGGTGGGGCGCAGCAAGCGCAATATAGCTGAGTATTTTTCCTCCCTTGTTCTTTCGTTTGAACCGCTGAATAATATCATGATTATCGACCGTTCCAATATCCTGTACAGCACCTATGATTATTACAGGCTGCAGGATTTTGACCTGGTGTCTTCCAAGTACTACGAGGCGGCTTCAGAGCACGGAGGCCAGCCGGTATGGCTTGGACTTCAGGACAACCTGCTTTTTTATATGGAGGGAATCACCGGACCGGAAAAGGTCCTTACCATGGTGGAACCCATTACGGATTTTTACAATCAGGAGGTGATTGCCGTACTGATCATGGATTTGAACCCGGATACATTTCTGGACATCCTGCATACGGAGAATGCCTCATTTCCCCATCAGATGACCTTTATGCTGGACCAGAACCAAAGACTGATTGCAGGGGATGAAAAGACGGTTTCCCAGGTCATAGACGCGGTATGCGCCATGGAGAACCGGGGCGGGGAATCAAAGGAACTGATGGTGGGACAGGAGCGTATGGCGCTGTCAGTTATTGAAAATGAGGCAACCGGGTGGAAGATTTATACCTTGGTGCCGTATTCTGATATCTCAGCCCAGGTGCAGAGCCTGAACCACTCCATCCTGCTCAGCATCATTCTGTGCAACCTGCTGATTCTGGTCTGCCTTCTGGTAGTGTCGCTGGCCATCACGGCCCCGGTGAAGAAGCTGATTGAAGCCATGAGGGAAGTGCAGCAGGGAAATTTTGATTACCGCATAGACAATAAGCGCTCGGATGAAATGGGCCGTCTCATGGAGACATTCAACTACATGGTTTTCAAAATTGACATGCTTATAAAGGAGGTCTATCAGGAAAAACTGGCCCAGAAAAATGCGGAGCTGGAAGCCCTGCAGTCACAGATTAATCCCCATTTTTTGTATAATACCCTGGATACCATCAATTGGATGCTGCTGGAAAAAAAGGAATATGAGATAAGCGGTATCGTGGTGTCCCTGGGTGAGATGATGAAATATGCAATCAGCAGGTCCTCCAGGACCGTGGCCCTCAGGGAGGAAATCCGCCATGTATCAAACTATCTCCTGATTCAGAAGGAGCGGATGGAGGATAAACTGGAATATGAGATTGATATTCCGCACCAGTATGAATCTGTTCAGGTTCCCAGGCTGATTTTACAGCCTCTGGTGGAAAACGCCATTATCCATGGAATTGAAACAGGAGGAAAGGTGAGCATAAGGGTATATGAACGTGAGGAGGATGGGGGATGCTGGCTGGAGGTCAGCGATAACGGGGCTGGCATGGATGAAGAACAATTGAAGCGGCTGAGGGATGGTACCACAGAAATGCGGATGGACCACAGAAGCATAGGCGTGGAAAATGTAAATAAGAGAATCCGGCTGTACTATGGGGAAGAGTTTGGGCTTACGATAGAGAGCCGGTTGGGCGAAGGAACGGTCATCCGTTTCTGCATACCCGGCAATTCATAGGGAGGGAATGACATGAGAGCGATTGTTGTGGACGATGAACCGAAAATAAGAAACGGACTGTGCAGGCTGGTCGAAGGGCTGGAAGAATGGACCGTGGCCGGTAGCTTTGAGGAGGCCGCAGCCGCCATGGAATATCTGAAGGGCGGGCAGGCGGATGTAATTATCACCGATATTAAGATGCCCCGCATGTCGGGTCTGGATTTGATATATAAGATAAGGGAGGTTAATGCTGAGGTGGATGTAATCATAGTAAGCGGATACACTAACTTTTCCTATGCCCAGCGTGCCATAGAGCTGGGAGTGACCAGATATCTGACAAAACCTACCAATCCTTTGGAGTTAATAGATACGCTCAGGCAGATTGAGAAAAAACTGGGCCGGACCCTGAAAACAGGTCCGGCCAGGGACAAGCAGCCGGGAAATCAGCTTATCGCGAAGGCACAGGAGTATATTGCCTCAAACTATAACCGGAAAATCACACTAAAGAATATGGCGGATGAACTGTATATCTCGCCCAATTATCTGTGCGAACTGTTTAAACGACACACCAATAAGAATCTGACGGATTATATTTCGGCGTATCGGATTGACAGAGCCAAGGAACTGCTTTTGGATATCCGATACAGGGTAAATGATGTGGCGTATATGGTGGGATTTTCTGATTCCCAGTATTTCAGCAATCTGTTTAAGAAAAGGGTGGGAATGACACCTACGGAATACAGGAATAAAGGGTAGAATTGTACAGTGGGATTGGGAGTAAACAGGGAGATAGTAAAATATTACACAAAATCATAATTTGGCCTGGTTGTTGTGAATGACAAAATATATATAATTAATATATAAAGTCAAAATAAATTATGCATAATTTATAAAAAAGAACAATGACGTATTTTGCAGCAGTGTGTGATAAACAGAAGGATCAGCAATGACTAGGGGGACATATTATGAAGTTTAAACAGTTAGCAGCGGTTGGATTAGTAACAGCTATGGTTTTTTCGACGGCGGGGTGTTCTTCAAAGAGCCAGCGGACAGAAAGCAGCGCTGCCCAGACGGAAAAGATGCCGGAGAACAGCCAGGAAAAGGCGCAGGGCGGGGAACCTGTGGAAATCGTATATCTGAATTCCCATGCAGATGTGTGGGAGGGGGATGTGGGTAAGGAGATTATACAGAAGTTTGAGGAATCCCATCCCGGAATCAAGGTAAAGACAGAATCATATCCCTTTGACCAGATGATCGAGATGGTTGAAGTAAAGATGAAATCTAAGTTAAGCGACTTTGATGTGCTGAATGTGGATGCGCCTCTTGTGACCTCCTATTCGGTAAGGGGATATCTGGAGCCTTTTGAGAACTACATGAGCAGGGATGAACTGGATAAGGTTTTTACCCAGACAGGACTCAATGCAGCTGCTTATGACGGAAAAGTTATGACAGCGCCCAAAAGGGAGTCAGGCATGATTATGGTATATAATAAGGACATTCTGGACGAAAACAATATTCCGTATCCCGCCTATGAGACAGATAAGCGCATGACCTGGGAGGAGTGTCTGGATATCTGCCGGCAGGTTACAAAGGTGGAAAACGGTACCACCACATGCTGGGGCATAATCGGTGACCAGATTAACCGCGTATGGAATGTAATGCCTTTGGCTAATTCCCTGGGAGCTGCCTGGCTCAGCGAAGATGGCCTGACAGCCACCGGATATCTGAACTCAGAGGCCAGTGTAAAAGCCATGACCTTTTACCAGGACCTGTTTAATAAATACGGGGTTTCCCCTAAGGGAGTGAACACCAATGAGGCCAGGGAAATGTTCGAGACAGGAAAGGTGGCATTTACATGGGGAGACCCGGTATGCTACGCCAGAGCCAAGGGAAAGGGAATCAATGTAGGCGTGTGTCCGGTGCCTTATTTTGAGGGCGGCGTGCCCGCAGTGGGGTGCGACTCCTGGCACATAGGCATCAATGCCAATTCAAAACACAAGGAAGAGGCGGCTGAATTCATCAAGTATATTACCGTGGGAGAGGGGAGCAGCATATTCCTGGACAGCCAGAATAATATCGGGGCTAATATGGAACGGATTGCCCGGATTACGGATGCCTCTGCCCCGGACCATGAAGTGTACGCCCTGCTGGCCAGCGATTTGGAGAATTATTCTGTATCAAGGCCAAAGACTCCCGGATACAACGAGTGGTCGGATGTTGTAAATGCAGCCATTGAGGATATAAGAAACGGAGCAGATGTAAAGACCACTCTGGATACATCTGCGGCCAGGATCGATGATATCCTGAAAAAGTACACAAAGTAGCTAAAACGGCATAAGTTGACGTTGGAAGAACGTATCCGGCCTAACGGATACGATCTCCTTAAATAGGAGGAGGTCGGCCCATGGAGCCAGCAAAACTTAAAAAACGGCCCGGAGCTTGGGAACCCTATCTGTTTCTTGCACCGGCAATGCTCCTGCTTTTCATCTTTAAGATTTACCCCATCATCATATCCTTTGCCGGAAGTTTTTTTGCGGAATCCTTTCTGCGGGGGGAAACGTATTTTGCGGGCCTGGATAATTACACAGCGCTGTTTACAGACCCCACCTTCTATAAAACGCTGAAGGTGACCCTTATTTTCAATCTCATTACCACGCCCCTGCAGATTCTGATTTCTCTACTGCTGGCATTGTCGGTGCGCGTACCGGGCAGGGCTAACAGCGCGTTCCGGTCTGTATTCATGATGCCCATAGCCATAGCTCTTTCTTCCGGTTGTATGATATGGAATATATTACTGAATCCCAATCAGGGCGTGGTCAACAGCATACTCATGATGTTCGGAATGCCGGCCCAGCCCTTTTTTACCAGCCCGAAACAGTCCATGATGTCAGTCATCCTTATCTGTATCTGGAAGGGCTGCGGTTACTGGATGCTTTATCTTTTGTCCGGCATTCAGGAGGTATCCGAATCCCTGATTGAATCAGCCAGAATCGACGGGGCCAATGGATTCAGGACAGTGTGGGATATTATACTGCCACTGATACGGCGGTCCATGATGTTTGTATTTGTCTCTAACACGGTGGCCAACCTGCTGATGTTTGTTCCCATGTACATGATCACCCTGGGAGGCCCTGAGATGTCCACAAACCTGATGATGTATGAGGCGTATAAATCAGGATTTATCTATGCAGACTTCGGGCGTTCCTATGCCATTGTGACTTTGATTCTTCTGGTGTCATTTGCAGTGGTCATGGTAGAGATGAAAGTTCTGAAGCCAAAGCATTAAGAAAGAGGAGGAAAAATATGAAAAAGCGGACTGTCAAACATGTTCTGTTTGGAACCGTGCAGTATGGGCTGATGCTGTTTTATGCCGTATTTCTTGTGCTGCCGGTATTTTTCTCTTTTATGTCGTCTATCAGGCCCAGTGAGGAGATATTTAAATATGCTTCGCCCTTCTCGCTGTCCACCTTTATCCCCAGACAGATATCCCTGGAATCCTTCCGGAGTCTGTTTGTTGATTATGAGTTCATGAAGCCGCTTGTTAATACAGTGGTGGTGTGCGCGGTAACCGTTGTCCTGGGGCTGGCCCTCAATGCGCTGGCAGGGTTTGCATTTGCAAAATTCAGGTTCAGGGGCAAGCATGTGCTGTTTCTTATGGTTATACTTACCATGATGATACCCTTTGAGGCCATTGCCATACCGCTTTATTCCCTGTGCCATCAGCTTAACATGCTGAACACCAAGAGCGCGCTTATCCTTCCGGCTGTTGCCAACGGTACATATATCTTTTTATTTAAAAATGCATTTGAGGAAATACCGGACAGCCTGGCTGAGTCGGCCCGGATAGACGGAGCCAGCTGGCTGGCTGTGTTTACGAAAATCTATATTCCATTGACCAAGCCGATTATGGTGAGCGCGGGCCTGCTTATATTTTTCTATCAATGGCAGTCCTTTGTATGGCCTCTGATTGCTGCCAATGCCCCGGAGGTGCGGGTTGTACAGGTGGCTTTGTCTGTATTCCAGCAGGAAAACGGAACTCTGTGGGGGGAGATATTTGCAGCTTCCGTGGTCACCACGGTGCTGCCGTTAATGTTCTTCTTTCCGCTGCAGAAATATTATAAAATGGGAATCAGTACATCGGGTATGAAGGAATGAAACGATTGTAATAAATAGGTGCTGTGTGGACTGTTATGAAAAAGGAGAAGAATATGGATAAGATTAAGATAATCATTGACACGGATATAGGAGACGATGCAGATGACGCCCTGGCTATCTGTCTGGCCCTTAAATCGGAAGAACTGGAGGTTATGGGCATCACCACAGTATTTCGGAACACGGCGGCCAGGGCGCAGATTGCGGTAAGGCTTCTGCAGCTCATGGGCAGGACCGACATACCGGTGTACGCAGGGATAGGGCATCCGCTGGTGGCAGAGGCGGATGTGGAGACGGTGCCTATACAGCTTCTGGCAGGAATGGAAGAGCTGGAGTACCGGAAGGACATGGATGGGGTGGAATATCTGCGCAGGAGCCTGTCTGCGTCACAGGGGGACATAACCCTGGTCACCATAGGTCCGCTGACCAATGTGGGGGTCCTGCTTTGCAAGTACCCGGAGGTTAAGGGGAAAATCAAGGAAATCGTGATGATGGGCGGCGCATACTATATGCATTACAATGAGTGGAACATTCTCTGCGACCCTGAAGCAGCCCATATCGTCTATTCCTCCGGTGTACCCATCCGGGCCATAGGACTGGATGTGACCACCAGATGCCAGGTGAATGACCAATTGGTAACCATGTTCCGAAACAGCAAAAAACCGGAAGTGGAGCTGCTGGCAGACCTGCTCACATGCTATTACGAGAACCGGGGACGCCACACCTTCCTGCACGATCCCATGGCTGTTTTTGCGGTGTACGATAAAGACATCATAACCTATCAGGGGGAAGACATCCATGTGGAGCTTCACGGACAGCATACCAGAGGCACCACCTTTAATACATGGAAGATAGGGGTGGGAAACAGCAGACAGAATGTGCAGTGTGCAAAGGATATAAAGGCTGAGGAATTTGTCCGCAGATTCAAGGAAATCATAATGCGTTAGAGGAGTCCTTGACAAGCACGGATACCTGCAATAATATAATCTCATAGGCCAGTGCGCGTTCTGTGAGTCTGGCCAATTGCTTAAGGAGGATACGGGACATGTTAAGTGCAGGGATAAAGGCACCGGATTTCACATTAAAAGATAAGGACGGAAAGGAAGTTAAACTGTCTTCTTTTCTTGGCCGCAAGGTGGTATTGTATTTCTATCCAAAGGATAACACGCCCGGATGCACCAGGGAGGCATGTGCCTTTGCAGGCGCGTACATTGGATTTAAACAGAGGAACGTGGAGGTCATAGGCGTCAGCAGGGACAGTGAGAAGTCCCATGCCAACTTCGCCGCCAAGCATGAACTTCCCTTCATCCTTCTGTCCGATCCGGAGCTTACTGCCATCCAGGCATACGATGTGTGGAAGGAGAAAAAGCTTTACGGCAAGGTTTCCATGGGAGTGGTGAGAAGTACCTATGTAATAGATGAGAATGGCGTCATCGAGAAGGTGTTTGAAAAAGCAAAGCCGGATACCAATGCCCAGGAGATACTGGATTATCTGGATGGTAAGGCGGAATAGAAAAGCGGAATAGAAAAGTGGAACAGGTAATATAGACCAATAAAATGCGGATCAGGAAAAGGCAGGCGTATCATGAACGTCTGCCTTTTCGGGTGCGCCCGGCGCGCCCTTTCCTGGTGCCAGCGGTCCGGGTCTTTTTAAATTCCTGTATCACATGTTCAATTTCGTTATAATCCCGTTCAAACAGGGCGCCGCTTATCTGCTTTGACAGTATTTCTTCAGGTATCTTTTCTGCGATTTTATCAATGACGAATTGCTTGCTCTTTTCCTTGTATTTAGGCATATCGTTCAATTCCTGGATATGGGCCAGCTCCGGCCGCCAGAGGATACTGAGCTTTTTCCTGAGATTTACCCCGGGATTTGGCCTGGCCTCCCTGAGAAGATAAAAATCCGCCTGTCCGGCCACCTGCTCCACGGTGATGATTCCCCACCATTCAGGGACATGTTCTTCGATGTGCAGGGCATGGCTGGAGCCGGCCGCCACATAATTCCTGTCGTAAAACTGGTCATAGTCTTTTACCTGGCGTTTCAGACGGGCATAGGTGTCGGCGTCACTCTTAATTTCGATACCAGCCACCAGGTCCGGCAGAACCATGACGATATCCGCCCTGGATTTTCCTATCTGTTTTTCTTCCAGAATACGTATTTTTCCGTACATCTCCTCCAGAAAATCAAAGAGAGGTTCCCGTATATCCTTATCGTAGAGCATGGCTTCACAGCTCCTATTCTTTCAGACGTTTTACAGCCACGCTGAATAGAAGCATGCCTGCACAGGGAATGATATTGGAAGCCATTCCGATTTCAATGCCTGCATGTTCAGCCACCATGCCGATAATCCAGGGCATGATGATAGCGCCGCTGCTGGCAGCCGGAAGCATGATTCCCATGCTGGCCGCACTGGTCATACGGCCTGCGCTGGCCACGGCAGTGGGATTCATGCCGGCCATGGCAAAGGCAAAGGCGAACAGCAGCAGGATGGCAGCGGTCTGGGTACCGGCCATCATCAGGCCCAGGTAGAAAATGATGCAGCCAATACCCATCTTAATCATGGCAGAATAGCTGTTTTTGATAGGAATTACAAATGCTATGAGCAGGCGGGCAATCAGGGTGGCGCCCCACATCACGGTCACGGTGTAGGGACTGAGGGAACCTGATATGATGCCGTTTCCTTTAAAATATGTAACCATCCAGCCGGTTACGCTGGTTTCCGCCGCATTCTGGCAGAACAGGAGACCGGTGAGCAACCAGAATTTTTTGCTTTTAAGGAAGCCCTTATCTATGCTCCTGTCCTTTTTCATGGCCTTTGTTTCCGCGGGAGTCACACAGAAGGTCAGCCACAGCAGGAAACCGCAGGATGCTAACACCAGCATGGGAACGGCATTCCCTGCCTTCATGGCCGCGCCAATGAAGAACGGACACAAAAGCGCGCCCAGGGCGTAACAGCTGTGCATAATGTTCATGCCCTTTGTACGGTCGCCGGAGTTATCAGCCACCAGGATGGTGCAGGTGTTGATGGTGCTTCCTTTGGCAACGCCCACCAGGAAAAAGCCCAGCATAAGAACCAGCATCCATCCGGAAAATCCCATGATCAGATATCCGGCTCCATAGCCTGCTGTCAGGAGCACCACTGTTTTCTTGGTTCCGATTTTCGCAGGCAGCATGCCGGAAGCAAAACCTGCCAGCAGATTACCAATACTCATAAGGGACAGCAGTGTCCCTGTCATGCCGTATGCAAAGCCGTAGGTCTCCTGCAGCATGCTTACGACCACGCCGCTGCTGATGGCGCATATGCCGCTTAGAAAAAACGCGAGAAATCCTGCGTTTCTTTGAAAGATTTGTTCCTTTTCCATGATGCTTGTGTCCTCCCTGGCAGATTTGAGACGGATAAAACGCCCTGGCAGGCAAATACCCGGCGACAAAACAAAAGAAGCCTTGACAATCCAAAGCTTCTCGAGTAGCGGAAGGGAGACTTGAACTCTCGACACCACGGGTATGAACCGTGTGCTCTAGCCAACTGAGCTATTCCGCCATATTTAATTTGGTAGATAGTGGGGCCTACAGGGCTCGAACCTGTGACCCTCTGCTTGTAAGGCAGATGCTCTCCCAGCTGAGCTAAGACCCCATATCCTGCCGTCGTTTGTGTCTCACTCGCGACTGCCTGTACAGTATATGATAAATTGTGGTAATTGTCAAGACTTTTTTTACAACTTTTTTTATAGAAATTTTCTTAGTGTTTTATAGGGTATTATGCTATAATTTAAGGCAGAGTAAAATAGTAGAAAGGACGACCTGAATCCTTCATGTATAACTTCATTGTAAATCCCAAAGCAGGCTCCGGCAAGGGTCTTAAAATCTGGAAAGCCATAGCCCGTTATATGGAAAGTCATAATATTGAATACGAAGTTTTCCTGACAGAAGGCATTGGGGACGCAAGAACCGCGGCAATGCGGCTGACAGACAGCCATGATGAGCCAAGATATATCATCGCCGTGGGCGGGGACGGAACCATGAACGAGGTTCTGGACGGTGTGTCTTTCCATGGGCCTTTAAGTCTGGGCTACATCCCGGCCGGTTCCGGCAACGATCTGGCCAGGAGCCTTCGCATGCCCGGACGCACCATAAAGTGTCTTAAGAAACAGCTGGTCCCCCGGCATTTCACCATGATTGATTACGGAGTCCTTACCTATGGAAATCAGGAGGTATCCCATCGCCGGTTTCTGGTCAGCGCCGGAATCGGATTTGACGCAGCAGTCTGTCAGGATGCCCTGTCCTCCAGATGCCGCCAGCGTTTAAATCGTTTGGGTATGGGGAAACTTTCTTATATACTCATAGGTATACACCAGTTTTTTAAATGCAAATCCTGCAAAGGATACATTTTACTGGACGGGGTAAAAAAGGTGGAGTTCAACAACATCCTTTTCATATCCTGTCACATACAGCCCTCAGAGGGCGGCGGCTTCCTCTTTGCCCCCAGGGCAGACGGAAGCGACGGAAAATTAAACATCTGCGTCATGAGCCACGGTACCAGGACAAAGCTGATACCCGTCCTGCTGTCAGCCCTCATAGGAAGGCGCCGGCCCAAAGGTGTCAGAACCTACGAGTGCAGGGAAGTATCCATCCACACGGAAGCAGCCCTGCCCGTCCATGCAGACGGAGAAAGCTGCGGCTTTCAGACCGACATCCAAGCCAGCTGCATAGCCAGGAAGGTAAGGATGATGATATGACGCAGGCAATGAGCGCAGCGCAGTCACGGTGTGCATGGCGGAGTAGCGCAGACGCAGTAAAAAAGGAGACACAATGAGAATCGGACAAGGATACGATGTTCACAAATTAGTACAAGGCCGGGACCTAATCTTAGGCGGCGTCAATATCCCATATGAAAAAGGCCTCTTAGGCCATTCCGACGCGGACGTTCTGGTCCACGCGGTGATGGACGCCCTGTTGGGGGCGGCAGCCCTGGGAGACATCGGACAGCATTTCCCGGACACGGATCCGGCATATAAAGGTATTTCCAGCATAGAACTGTTAAAGAAGGTAGGAGAACTTCTGGACGGGAAAGGGTACGTGGTTGAGAATATAGACGCCACCATCATAGCCCAGCGTCCCAAGCTGGCTCAATACAGGCCGCAGATGGCGGCAAACATAGCAGACGCCCTCCATCTGGACGTGTCCAGGGTAAGCGTCAAGGCCACTACTGAAGAAGGGCTTGGATTTACAGGAACCGGAGAAGGAATCTCTTCTCAGGCAATTACCTTATTGACGGAAACAGCAGATTACTGCTATGATAGTAAGATAATGGAAGGCGGCTGTGGAGGCTGTCCTGGCTGCAGCCGGGCGAAGGAAGAATAAGACAGGATAAAACACATTCTGACACAGCTGACCTGGTATGTTCCAGACATGCCGCAAGAGATTCATTTGAGGAGAATAAGAGTATGAAGATATTTAACACACTGAGCAGAAAAAAAGAGGAATTCGTTCCGCTGACCCCGGGGGAGGTCAAGATGTACGTCTGCGGCCCTACGGTGTATAATTTCATCCATATAGGAAACGCCAGGCCCATGATTGTATTTGACACGGTACGCAGATATTTTGAGTATAAGGGTTACGACGTGCGCTATGTGTCCAATTTCACGGATGTGGATGACAAAATCATAAAAAAGGCAATTGAGGAAGGTGTGGACGCTGACACTGTGTCCCGCCGGTACATTGAGGAGTGCAAAAAGGACATGGCAGCCATGAATGTAAAGCCTGCCACGGTCCATCCTCAGGCAACCCAGGAAATCTGCGGCATGCTGGAGATGATACAGACCCTTATCGACAAGAACCACGCCTATGTGGCCGGGGACGGGACCGTGTACTTCAGGACAGGTTCCTTTAAGGAATACGGAAAGCTGTCCCATAAGAACCTGGATGAGCTTCAGTCCGGATTCCGTGAAATCAAGGTCACCGGTGAGGAAGGCAAGGAAGACCCCAACGATTTCGTGCTCTGGAAGCCTAAAAAGGAAGGGGAGCCTTTCTGGGAGTCGCCATGGTGCGACGGACGTCCGGGCTGGCATATTGAGTGCTCCGTTATGTCCAAACGCTACCTGGGCGAGCAGATTGATATTCATGCCGGAGGCGAGGATCTGATATTCCCTCACCATGAGAACGAGATTGCCCAGAGTGAGTGCGCCAACGACAAGAACTTTGCCACATACTGGATGCACAACGCATTCCTGAATATTGATAATAAGAAAATGTCCAAATCCCTGGGGAATTTCTTTACAGTAAGGGAAATCAGTGAAAAATACGACCTGCAGGTACTGCGCTTCTTCATGCTCAGCGCCCATTACCGCAGCCCCCTTAACTTCAGCGCCGACCTGATGGAGGCTTCCAAGAACGGCCTGGAGCGTATCCTGACCTGTGTGGATAAGCTGAGGGACCTGGAAGCAAAGGCAGAGGGAGCGGCTGAAACCTGCGGGGAACAGGGCAGCATGGAAGAGGCGGGCAGGCTTCTGGGCAGGTTTGAGGAAGCCATGGACGATGACTTCAATACCGCGGACGCCATATCGGTTGTCTTTGAACTGGTGAAGCTGGCTAATACCACTGCTGATGCTTCAAGTACCAAGGCGTATGTGTCTTTCCTTAAAGAAAACATCGAAAAGCTGTGCGATGTGCTGGGCATCATAACTGAGAAAAAGGAAGAAGTACTGGACAGCGACATTGAGGAAATGATTGCGGCCAGACAGCAGGCCAGAAAAGATAAGAATTTTGCACTGGCAGATGAAATCCGCGGAAAGCTTCTTGATATGGGCATTGTACTGGAAGATACCAGAGAGGGCGTAAAGTGGAAGAGAGTGTGACTTCAGTTGATTTCCTGACATATTATAAACAGTGTATGAAGCTTGAACCAGTGGACGCGAATATGTACTCGCCACTGGTTCTGGCCTATATTGGGGATGCGGTATATGAACTCATTATCCGATCCAGGGTTGTGAACCAGGGCAGCATGCAGGTGAATAAGATGCATAAGCGAAGCGCCGGACTGGTCAAGGCAGGCACCCAGGCAGCCCTTATAAGGGCCATTGAAGACCTGCTGACAGCGGAAGAACACGCCGTGTACAAACGGGGGCGCAATGCCAAATCCGTGACAACGGCCAAGAACGCATCGGTGATTGATTACCGGACCGCCACTGGTCTGGAAGCCCTGGCCGGCTGGCTGTTCCTTAAGGAACGCTATGACAGGCTGGTATATCTGGTGAGCCAGGGCCTGATAAGGCTGGGGGAACTGCCGGGCGGGGAAGATAAAACGGGTGGGGAAGATAAACCGACCGCAGAAGATAAACCAGCCGCAGAAGATAAACCGGGTTCAGAGGATAAACCGGGCAGGGAAGATAAACCGGCCGCAGAGGATAAACCGGCTGCGGAAGATAAACCGGCTGCGGAAGATAAACCAGCCGCAGAGGATGAAAACGCCGCAGACACCATGGCCGGAAAAGAGACAGGAGACATGACATGAGATATGAAGAACTGACCATAGAGGGGCGCAATGCGGTGCTGGAGGCATTCCGTTCCGGCAAGACCATTGATAAGCTGTTCGTGCTGGACGGCTGTCAGGACGGACCGGTACGCACCATTGTGAGGGAAGCCAAGAAACACGATACCATTTTGAATTATGTGTCCAGGGAGCGTCTGGACCAGATTTCAGAGACCGGTAAGCACCAGGGCGTGATTGCATATGCGGCGGCCTATGAGTACGCAGAGGTGGAGGATATGCTGAAAGTGGCAGAGGAGAAAGGGGAACCGCCATTCCTCATCCTGCTGGACGGCATAGAAGATCCCCATAACCTGGGCGCCATTATTAGGACAGCCAATCTGGCAGGCGCTCACGGGGTCATCATCCCCAAGCGGAGGGCGGCAGGGCTTACGGCCACGGTTGCCAAGACATCCGCAGGAGCCCTTAACTATACCCCGGTGGCAAAGGTTACAAACCTGACAGCCACCATGGAGGACCTGAAGAAAAAAGGAATGTGGTTTGTCTGTGCGGACATGGGCGGCGATATAATGTATAAGGTGAACCTGAAAGGCCCTATCGGGCTTGTGGTTGGCAATGAGGGGGAAGGCGTGGGCAAGCTGGTCAGGGAGCACTGTGATATGACGGCCTCCATTCCCATGAAGGGTGATATTGACTCCCTGAATGCATCTGTGGCAGCCGGGGTGCTGGCGTATGAGATTGTGAGACAGCGCATGACGCCATAAGATTCCCCATAGGCAGGCAAGAGGTGAATTTATGATGAGATTGATACGTAAACCAGTTATGAAGTTAACGGCCGCCGTCACAGCCGGGATGATTGCAGCAGGCGGTTTCCCGGCCACCGCGGCATGGGCCCTGACCGGCAGGGACACGGTGGAGATAGAGGACGCCCGGGTGCCTTTATATAATAAGCCTGCGGGCAGTTATGTGCGCACGCCCATTGCCTCTGGAGTGACCACGTATAAGAACGAAAAAGCCACCCTGGATGCTTCCAATGTATCAGAGGGCTACATCATGGTCAAGTACACTGGCAGCGTGGGAAAGATTAAAATCCAGATTACAAAAAGCGGCTCTGAGACCTATACATATGATTTGAATAATAGCGGCGTGTACGAGGTATTCCCGCTGTCCGAGGGCAGCGGCTCCTATCAGGTAAAGGTATTTGAGAATATCCAGGGCAACCAGTATTCCCAGGCCTTCAGCCAGTCCATTGACGCCAATATAACCAACCAGTTCGGTCCCTTCTTATATCCGAACCAGTATGTGAATTTTAACTCAGCCAGCGCTGCCGTGCAGACTGGCGCTGCCGTGGCAGCAGGCGCGGCGGACCAGATTGGCGTGGTAACGGATATTTACAATTATGTCATCAGCAATGTTACCTATGATACGGCCAAGGCCTCATCCGTGCAGTCGGGTTACCTTCCAAACGTGGACGTGGTGCTGGCACAGAAAAAGGGCATCTGTTTTGATTATGCTGCCCTGATGACAGCCATGCTGCGTTCCCAGGACATCCCCACCAAGCTGGTGGTTGGTTATACCGGCAACCTGTATCATGCCTGGATTAATGTTTATCTGGAAGGCCAGGGCTGGGTGGATAATGTGATTTATTTTGACGGCAACAGCTGGAAGCTGATGGATCCCACGTTTGCATCCTCCGGCGGCCAGAGCCAGGAAATCATGCAGTATATCGGCAATGGATCCAACTATAAGGCAAAATACAGTTATTAATGGGGAGGCAAAGAGATGGAAAAGCAAGGCGGGGCCTATTACCGCTATTCCTACCGGGAGCTGTCGGCTTTCTGCCTGCAGATTTCCCTTCTTCTGGAATCAGCGGTACCCCTGGATGAGGGGCTTGCCATCATGGCAGAGGATGCGGCTGATAAAAAGGAAAAGGACATGCTGCTGTACATGGCAGAGGGCGTGGAACTGGGGGACCCGTTTTTCAAGGTCCTGGAGGACACAAAGGTATTTCCGGATTATGTGGTTAAGATGGCCAAGCTGGGCCAGAGCACAGGAACCATGGACCAGATGATGAAATCCCTGTCCGTGTATTATGAAAAGGAATACCGGCTGATACAGGCTGTTAAGAATGCAGTGACCTACCCTGTCATGATGGTGGTCATGCTTCTGGTGGTGCTGTTTGTCCTGTTTACACGGGTCATGCCGGTGTTCAACAAGGTATATGAACAGCTGGGGGCGCAGATGTCGCCGGTGGCCCTGTCCGCCATCCGCCTGGGCGGCCTGTTCAGCGGCGCGGCCCTGATCGCGGCGGCCCTTTTGGGACTGCTGGCAGGCGGTATCTGGGCTGCATCCAGGTTCGGCAGGAAGTTCAGGTTTGTGGAGCGGTTCATTAATTACGTCAAATGCCGCAGCAGGATTGCGCTGGCAGTGGCCAACCGGCGTTTTACCGCGGTTCTTTCCCTGAACCTTAAAAGCGGGATGGAGCTGGAAATGGGCATGGAGCTGGCCAGGGAATTGGTGGATAATGAAAAGGTGGCTGAACGCATCAGCAGATGTTCGGAGCAGCTTCAGGCCGGGGAGGGGTATTACCAGTCCATGAAGGATACCGGGCTGTTCTCCGGCTTTTATATACAGATGATTAAGGTGGGAAGCAGGAGCGGCCATCTGGACCGTGTCATGGAGGAAATATCGGGTGACTATGAGGAAGCCGCCGATGCATCCATTGACAATATGATAGCCAGGTTCGAGCCCACCATTGTGGCGGTACTGGCAGTGTCCGTGGGCCTGGTGCTTCTGTCTGTCATGCTTCCTCTGGTGGGAGTATTATCCGCAATCGGATAGGGAGGCCGGATTATGAAGGTTCAGAACAGGAAAAAGGAAAAGAGCAGCATCTATGGCTACCTGCTGTCAGCGGCAGCCATGGCTGCTGTTATTGCAATATCTGCAGGAGCCATGATCAGCTTTGCAGGCAGGACCGGAAGCAGGGAGGAGGAAACCCTGAAAAAAGCGGTTACCCGGGCT
>OMGG01000474.1_pt1 | contig 26316 bp, 24 predicted proteins | sample 1645891 | NCBI WGS metagenome assembly OMGG01 (sample SAMN05578587, study PRJEB25193) | human gut metagenome | biome: Human Microbiome; feature: human-associated habitat; material: feces | host: Homo sapiens | place: USA:Birmingham
GCTTTGCGCCTCTACGGCCCCTCCCCCCCCGCCCCTTCTCCCCCCCCCCCTCCAGTCTTCTCACAATTCCTCTTCCTACCTCAAGCTTTCCAACACTTCGCGGGTGGACTTGAGCATGTAGCCGAAGTCCTCTTCGCTGAGCCAGTGCTGGAAGGGGAAGGATATCTGGCCGTCGAAGAAGGCGTCGGCGTTGGGGCAGTTGGCTTCCCCGAGTCCGAGCTTCTTGTAGAAATCGTAGCGGTCGAGCGGGATGTACTGCACCACGCACTTGATGCCCTTTTCTTCGGAAATGGCGTGCATGAAGGCGTCGCGCTTGCCGTTTTTCATGCAGCCCGCGAGCAGGTGGTAGTTGTGGCGGGTGGTGTCGTCGCGGAGGAACTCCAGCTCGGGGTAATCCTTGAGCGCGTCGATGAAACGGATGGCCCGGGCGCGCTTTTCGGCGTTGATCCGGTCGATGCGCTCAAGCATCTTGACGCCGAGGGCGCACTCGATTTCGCCGAGGCAGTAGTTGTTCGGCCAGAGCATGTCGCCGTCGAGCATGGGCATGTCCACATTGCCCATCGCCGGGGTCCAGTAGTTGGGCCGGGGCTCGGGATAGCCGCAGTGCCCGTTGTGGCGCAGGGCGGGCACCAGCGCGGCGAGCTTCGGGTCCTTGACCACCAGCATGCCGCCTTCGCCGAGCGTGGTAAGGTTCTTGTGGGAATGGAACGAGAAGATCGCCATGTCGCCCCACGCGCCCGACTTGATGCCGTCGATGTCCGCGCCGATGGACTGGGCCGCGTCTTCGATGACGAGCACATTGTGCCGCTTCGCCACTTCCATGATCGCGGGCATGTCCGCCACGTAGCCGTACAGGTGCACGACGACGATCGCTTTCGTTTTGGGCGTGATGCACTTTTCGATGGTTTCGGCGTTGACCACATGCGTGACGGGATCGACGTCCGCCCAGACGAGCTTCGCGCCCTTCTTGGCGTAGGGGTAGGCCGAGGCGGTGAAGGTGTGCGAGGGGATGACGACTTCATCGCCGGGCTTGAAGTTGCAGAGCTGCGCGGAAAGCTCAAGCGCGGACACGCCGTTCATCACCGCAAAGCAATGCTCGGCCCCGATGTACTCGCCGAACGCCTTCTGGAAGGCTTGCAGATGCTTGCCCTGCGTCAGCGGTTCCGCGTTCCGCATGGCTTCCACGACCACAGCGATCTCGTCTTCGGTGTACTTGATCGCACGTCCGCTGAAATTGACTTTGATGTCCATAAGATGTCCTGTCTCTGATTGCCCAGTGCGGAACCCGAAACGGTATAGCCGCTTCGGGTTCCCTTATGTTTCTCGGGACAATTGGCGCTGCGGAGGGGGCCTCCGTTTTCCCGCTTAGCGGGTCAAGGGGCCGCATGGTCCCTCGCGGGGGCAAGCCCGCCGGGGGCGCTCCCGCTAGATGCTCTTGTAGCGTTCGATGAGGTTTTCCTTGGTGAGGATCTGCTTGAAGTCGGGGCCGAGGGCATTGGTGAGGGGCTTTTCGTGGACGATGCAGCCGCGATAGAGGCCTTCGTACTGCTCTTCGGTGAGATCCTTGCAGATGCCGGTGGGCAGGTTGACGCCCTGCCGTTCGATCATGGTGCGGAACTGCTTGTATTCTTTGGGGTAGATGTCCCCAAGGACGTTCAGGGCGAGGCAGTTGCCGAGGCCGTGGGCCACATGCAGGACGACGCCGAGCCCGGCGGAGAAGGGATGGATGACGCCCACGTTCCCGGCGGCCATGCCGCCGATGTAGGAGGCGATCATCATTTTTTCGCGGTTTTCTTCGCTCATCATGTCGTCGGAGAGGAAAATTTCCTCGCAGAGCTGCACGGCGCGTACGGAGAAGGCGTCGATGATGGCGTTGCGGTAGCTGCCCTGAAGCGATTCGACGCAGTGCATGAAGGTATCGATGCCGGTGTAGAAATACTGGTCGCGGGGAACGGTGGCGAGCAGGTCGGGATCGAGCAGGAGCTGATCATAGACCGTGTAGTCGCTGTTCATGCCCAGTTTGAGATTTTTGGGGATGTTGGTAAGGACACAGGTGCGGGAGCACTCGGAGCCCGTGCCGGAAAGGGTCGGGATGCCGATCTTGTAGACGGCGGGATTCTTGACGAGTTCCCAGCCCTGATAGTCTTCGGCCTTGCCGGGGTTGGTGAGCAGGTTGGCGACGGCCTTGGCGGTGTCGAGGGCGTTCCCTCCGCCGATGCCCACGACGCAGCAGGGAGTGCGGCTGTCGGCGGCGGATACGGCTTCCTTGAAGGCGTCGATGCGGGTGACTTCCGGCTCGGAACTAGAGTCGACGAAATGGAGCTGGTCGCCCTTTTCCATGGGCAGACGGCCGATCAGTTCATGATCGCGGAAGAAGTGGTCGACGAAATAGACGACCGGACCGTCCACGGCTTCGCGGCGGGGTTTCAGCAAGTCGCCGAGCTGAGCCAGAGATCCCCGCCCGAACACATAGTAAGGAACGTTTTTTGTATTGCGATACATGGTAAAAGCCTCATAGGATGATTTTAGGAAACGATAGCGGGCATTGTATGTTGAATCCGCCCGGGCCGCAAGCCGGAGCAAACGGCCCGTTCCGGCGGTTTTCCACCGATTTTTCCACGGGAGAGTGTATGTCAGGCAAAACTTCGATAGCGGTTCTCGGGGGCGGAAGCTGGGGTACGGCGCTGGCCCATCTGCTGGCCCATGCCGGGCATTCGGTGGCACTGCTGTTACGGGATACGGAGCAGGCCGCGCACATCAACGCGCACCATGAGAACCCGCGTTACCTGCGGGGCGTACCGCTGCATCCGGGCATCCGGGCTGTTGCCGGGGATACGGGCGGTCCGGAACGGGCGGAAGTGCTGGCGGGCGTCTCCATTCTGGTCCTGTCGGTCCCTTGCCAAGCCATGCGGGGGACGCTTCGTCGGTTGGCGGGCGTTGTGCCCCCGGACTGCGTTCTTGTCAATACGGCAAAAGGAATCGAAGTTTCCGAGCTGGTTACGGTGGAGCGCATGGTCCGGGAAGAGCTGCCCGGATTCGTGGACCGCTACGCCGTCCTTTCCGGGCCGTCGTTCGCCCTTGAGGTGGCGACCTGCAAGCCCACGGCGGTGGTGCTCGGCTGCCGCGACGAACGGCTTGGGGCACGGCTGAGGGAAGTGTTCGCCACGCCGTGGTTCCGATCCTATTCCAGTACGGACGTGCCGGGCGTGGAGCTCGGCGGCGCGATCAAGAACGTCATCGCCATCGCTGCGGGCCTCAGCGACGGGCTCGGCTTCGGCCTGAATGCCCGGGCGGCGCTGGTCACGCGCGGCCTTGCGGAAACCAGCCGCCTTGGTGTGGCGCTTGGGGCGCGGGCGTCGACCTTCATGGGCCTTTCCGGGCTCGGGGACCTCATGCTCACCTGTTCGGGCGATCTGTCCCGCAACCGTCAGGTCGGGCTGCGCCTCGGGGCCGGTGAGAGCCTGGAAGACATCGCCTCATCCATGTGCATGGTGGCCGAAGGGGTCAAGACCACGCAGGCCGTGCACCGGCTGGCGCAGCGCCTCGGCGTGGACATGCCCGTGACCGGCACGATGTACAGCGTCTTGTATGAGGGGTTCGCGCCCCGCGAGGCGGTACAGGCGCTCATGGGAAGGCAGCTGAAGGAAGAATAGACGGGATAGCTAACGAAGGGCGGTTGTTTTTTAGCAGATCGGCGGGTGGAAGCGTTACTCCATCCGCCGTATTTTTAGGAGTGAGGCGGCCCATATGAGAAGAGGTTGAGTGTGTCCCAATCTTTCAATGTATTTTTTATCATTTTATTTTTATTGCATAATTATATTCTGCATCTCTCTGTTTTCTCATCAGAGTAAAGTCCAGCCTTATCTTTTGAAAGTTCCTTTCTCCCTTATTTTCTTGTTATGGTTCTAACGTGCCGTACGGTTTTAAAAGTCCGCATGCGTTTGATGCTGTGTAGTTTGTATGGGCACCCTACAGCTGTTGATTAAGCTTGGGAAACCGGGAGGCCCTTTTGCTGTGGCGTCAGGTCGGCCTCTTGAATGGAACGGTTTTTTAACCACATCCTGCGAGTTATGGAAGGGACGAACTATTTGGAAATCACAGTCTGGCAATGTGGGAGCGGCGGAGCTGGCTGTGGTCTTGGTTCAATCGTTCATTTTCAGTAAAAAATCCTAACTCCACGGGCCTTGAAATGGGTCTGACCCGCGAGCAGATGAACGACGCCATCAAGAGCAGCGCCATCACCGCGCTCGGCCCCTCTCTGGTTGTGCTCAGCGCGATGATCGCCTTGCTGGTTTCCTTGGGTGGACCCATCTCGTGGACGCGGTTGTCCTTCATCGGATCGGTCATGTACGAAATGATGGTGTCCGGTTTCGGTACGCAGGCCGTGGGTGATGGTATGGCCCCGCCCATACAAAAGGCATACTCTTCAGTACAACAAATGCCGTAGAAAGAGGGGGGCAAAAAACATGAGTACCATCACTGTTGTCGGCGTTGACCTGGCAAAGCGCTCATTTCATGTTTATGGCGTGGACGAGGGGGGTAAAAAGGTTGTTTCCCGTTCTTTGTCTCGTGAGAAATTTCTTGATTTTTTTGTCAATCTTCCCTCCTGCCTAGTGGGAATGGAGGCATGCGCAACCTCTGGGTATTGGCAGCGGAAAATTGAGGAATGTGGCCATACCGTCAAAAGAATACATCCCCGATATGTCATCCCATATCTGATTGGAGACAAGAATGACGCAAATGACGCCAGAGCCATTTGTGAGGCCGTACAACGTCCAGAAATGCGTTTTGTCCCCAACAAATCACAAGAACAAGTTGATATTCAGGCTAGTTATCGTATCCGCAAGGGGTTTGTAGAAGACAGAACCCGTGCGGTGAATCAGGCCCGTGCCCTTCTCGCTGAAAATGGCATTGTCCTTAAGCAGGGAATTGCAAATATACTCTCCCAATTGCCCGACATCATCATGGAGGAATCAAACAACCTGTCTGACATGGTCCGCTTATTGTTGAACCGTCTCTATGAACATATAAACTCGCTGGAAGCCCAGATCGCAGAGCAAGAGAGCATGTTGCGAACGGTCATACGGAATTCCGAGCCCGCAAGACGGCTTCTCAAGATACCTGGAATAGGCCCCATTGGTGCTACGATCCTTTTCGTCATGCTCGGAACAGCCGGCGATTTTGCCAACGGACGAGCCTTTGCGGCATATTTGGGGCTTGTTCCCAGAGAACACTCCACTGGCGGAAAACATCGGGTGCTTGGGATAAGTAAAAAAGGTGACAGCTATACCAGAACGGTACTGATACATGGAGCCCGAGCTGTATTGTCCTCCCTTCAGCGTGGTGGGAAACCTTTCGGTGAAGGCTCTCTGCACAATTGGCTTTCGGAATTGATAGCCCGTAGAGGAAAAAATAAGGCTATTATCGCGCTGGCCAACAAAATAGCAAGAATAGCCTATGGCCTCATTAAGACAAGCACAGAATACGCAATAGCCATTTAGCTGATTTTACTTTTGTTACATACTTTCCTGCGGAGGCCGATGGAGAAAAGACGATGGAAGAATGGTCGGACCAGCTTTCGGAAAACCTGAAGAGTTTCCTGGCGGCAAACGCTTGGCAGGCGATGAGGACCGAAAGCGCGGATAAATCCATCATGGCGCGCCAGTAAGGCATGACGCCGGATATACGTTTGCATCCGCAATTCTCCAAGTCACTTTTCTCTTGACACCTAGGCGGGGCCATATACGTTGCTCTCGGCAAGGATCCCATGACCGGGCTCGCTTTTGCCAATGCCGTATGGACCATGACCCTCGGAGCGCTGGGGTGGATCGTCTTCGCTACCGTCAGTGCGGACAAGATGGAGAAGGTGCAGAAAAAATTTTTCTGGGAGCGACCCCAAGCTTATGGGCGTCATCGTTTCCGGGACCATCTGGCGGTGTTCTGCCTCTTCAGCGCGGGTACCTCATCACCTTGAACAAGAATACAGTATTCTGCATTTCCGGCGGCGTGATCATGCTGGTACTCAACATGATTGTGGACAAGGGAGAGCTTAAGTGGGTACGGAATTTGTCCCTTTTCTTTACCCTGTTCGGCGGCATGCTGATCGCCGTGGTGTGGCCCTAATGCATTCTGCGGTTCCGTCCTTGCAGCACTCGACAAGAAGAGTGCATTATGAGCGACAATCATGTCATATCCAAAAAAGAATATTTGTCCTTCCTCATCAAGTGGGGACGCATCACCAATTGGATGGAGCTGGTTCTTTGTTTTCTCCTGCCCTTGTGCTTGATCGGGGTCGGCCTAATGCCACCGTTTTCGGCTATTCTGAGCGGCTTCTTGGTCGTCACGAGCGCTCTGGTCCGTGGAGCCCATTTCCTATTTTCCGATCATCGGCGTGGTCGAGACATACATGGTCTTCGTCTCCGGCAACATCAGCAACCTCCGCATCCCCGCGTAATGCCCGCGAAAAGGTGGATGGGGGCCTGGGACGGACAGGGGCAGCATTGTCGTCACGCTGGGCATGACCGTTTCTACCATCGTCAGCATCATCCTTGCTGTGGATATCTTCGTGGGCACACAAATGCTCCAGCAGTTCCGCGTTCGTCGCCAATGCCCTCCAATTACTGCTGCCTGCCCTGTAGTCCGCCATGTCCAAGCTCAAGCAGGTTCCCATCATCCTCACCATGGGCGTGCGCAAGGGCATTGTCTCCAGTTTCGCCTCGACGATTATTGCTATCTTTTCTATAAGAAGAACATCACCAAGTAAGGAGCCCGAATACGGTAAGATTATGATGCTCGAATGGATAGACGCAAACCACAAGCCTTCTGACGATCTGACTCTTGCACACTGAACCCGGAACTCACCTATTAAAAAATATGAGCTTGTTCACTTCCAGATGGATTTCTTGAAAGAACGGTGAGTCCTTGTCACCCAGAAGAAGGGTATGCTCACCGCATTTATGGTCGAATCCATTACAAGATTGGAGGGTTCCTGAAATTGACAATTCCTCGAAATGGGAAATCTCCTTTTCCGAACAGCTTAAAGCAGAACAAAGAGATTTTTTGTGAAGCAGTTACAAAACCTAAATTATACAAATACTGCAAGTGCTATACCGTATTGATTTATAAATATAGAAAAAATCTTTGTACGGAAAGCTTCGTGAAGAGCTTATGAGATTGTTTCGTGAATTGGAGGATTGTTATGGCTGCAAGATACTGGAGAGACACTTATGTGTGGATCATATGCACATGTTGCTGTCGATTCCGCCCAAATACAGTGTAACGGAGAGCGGGAAACTGGGTTTTACATAAAGAATCAGGAAAAAGAAGATAGGAAAGTAGAGCAGAGTAGCTGTTGTAATTCGCTGAAGGTGAATAGCAAAACTACTTTGAGCTGTTACCGCGTTTTAATCCCCCTGCTCCGCCGGGGAATTTTGACTGGGGATTCATGGGGCCTAGAATAGAGGGCTCGGAAAGTACGACGCGTTCCGCCGCCAAGGAAACCCTTGTCGCTGAAGGGAAAAGCGGAACGGAACTCTATAGTACCCTACGGAAGAGCGGTTTACGGGCAAGGCCGGGATGGTCAAGTTTAGCTACTTTGACAGGACAGACGTGTCCATCACTTGGCAGCCTTGGGATGTCAGCACCGTTACCGACAGCACCATGACTGTGCTGTTTTGCGCGAAACTCCGTTTTATCGGTTGGTTGGCCCACGCGGGGGCCACACCGGAAATCGGGCGCAGCGCTCTTGACGCTATGGAGTTGATGACTGTAGGTGCCAATTATATCTCTGGAAACACATGGTGGAGCAGGGCTGGCTGTACTATGTCATCACCAACGGGGGCCAAGTGCCCAGCATCGTCCCCGCCGAGGCCGAGGTTTGGTACGTCGGCCGCTCGCCGAGTAGCGATGATCTACAGTCCCTGTGGCTGTGTCTGAACAAAGTGGCCGAGGCGTGTCATGATGACGGAAACTGAGGCCAGTATGCAGCTGCTCGGCGGCTATTACGACACGCTTCCCAACAAGGGCTGAATCGGGTCTTCGCTGTGAACCTGAGGGCCCTCGCAGGAGCCCTTTTTATCATCGAAAAGTTCACCAAAAGGTGGGCATCCTGCTAGAAAACAGAGGATTTTTATAAATATGGTCATCTAGTTATTGCACAGAAGCCCCATGACAGAGGTCATTTCAAAACATTTCTGAGCAGGCTCATGACGCACCCCATCTGAATAAAACCAAGATGCATTATGCAGAGTCGCTCAAAGCGAGTCGCCAGACGGCGAAAGTTGTCCAGCCAGGCAAAGAAACGTTCTACCTTCCAGCGATTCGAGGACAGGTTTCCGTGAAAAGCTGGAGGCCATCCTCGTCTTCTCTTTGCCTTCTTTCTTTCCGGGATACTGTGTCGTATGCCACGCATGGACAAATACTGCCGAAATGCCCTGTTATCGTATCCTTTATCCGCAGCAAGACCACGTGGACGGCGGTGCAAGCAACTTATCTAAATACTTTCCACAGCGGCAATGGCACGGGTAATGTCGTGACACCGCCCATCAGACAGCACCACTGCCAACGGTAATCCGTTACCATCTACGATGACATGTCGCTTACTGGTTGAACCTCCACGGATTCTGCCGACTCGGTGGCCCCCTTTTTGCCCGTACAAACAAGCCATCCAATGCACACTTTTTGAGATCAATTTTTCCTTTGAATTCAAGATCAGAAAGGAGCATGTGCCATATACGGATAAAAGTTCCATCCTGTGTCCATCGCCTATGTCTTCGCCATGTCGTGACATAACTGTCGTATTCGGGGGAAGAGCGCTCCATCGGCACCCTGTCGTCAGGACAAAAAGAATGGCTTCGAAAGTCTGTTTATCGCCAGCAGGCGGGAGACCAGTGGTGGCCCTACCAGAAAGATGCGGCTGTATTTTCAAGCATTGCTTCTTGTTCAGAAGAATTTGAGAGATAACCATCCTCCAGTACAGAGGATTTTTAATCTGTTTGTAAATGTTTTGAAACTATCTCTAGCTCTGCTTGGAGGGGGCGGCTCGTGGCGATCTGTTTGTTTCCGTTTTTGCGACTGCGGATGAAAGGAATCTGGAAGGCCATTTTGTAGAAGCTGTAAAGTGATCCTGACCTCGATGCGGATGATTGGAGGGACATATATCCCTCCTACAAGTAGGTAGCTGGCACAAAGGGGAAAACGGTCTCTGGGCCGCAGCCACGAAAGCTTTCCGTCCAAACTTGTATGCCCTGACGGGCACCCTTAGCAATCTGCCGATATCATCTCCGCTTCAGAATGCTACATGGTTCGTCGGTTGCCATGCCATCAGGGATACGACAGCGGCGACCTAACACAGGAGCTGGAGTCCAAAAGGTGTACGACGGTTACCCCTCCCCGTTCGAGCTGTACACAGCCTCGTCATTATGAGCGACGTATGTATAAGGAGTAACACCTTGTCGAATACTTTTTATAAACTTAAATAGTATCGCAGAACAATAATGCATAGCGACAAATTTACGACAGAATTTACGGGCTTTGTTTCTTTTTTTACACTTATCCTGATTCAATAGCTTTTATAGACATGCCCTAGGAAGGGGGATGGTATCAGAATAATGATAGATACCATATTTTACTAGTCTTCTTCAGAATAGTTCAATATGAATACCTGAAAATGTTTGTTGCTTTGATTAGAATTAAAATGTATTTCAATACACTTAACTATAGTTTTTATTTAAATATAGATATGACAAAAAAATAAGCATGGCATTCTCTTTGAATATAATATAGATGAGCAAAAAATATATTTTCATCAATGTAATTTTCATTATGGGCTTTAGCCTGTTGAGGACGCGGAGCGTCCGAAACAAGAAATCACCCGCTATGCGGGGGAGGCCAAGTGTTTTTTATGGGAACTAAGACACAGAGTTTAGCTCACACAAGATGGTTGTGCAAGTATCATATCGTTTTTACACCAACATATAGGAAAAGCTACTCTTTTCGCAATTGCGTGAAAGCGTATGGGAAATTTTACGGGACTTATGCAAGTACAAAGGTGTTGAAATTATAGAAGGCATCTTATGCCAGACTATTGTATATGCTTGTGAGTATCCCACCCAAAACCAGCGTGTCGAGTTTTATGGGGTATCTGAAAGGCAAGAGTTCCTTGATGATTTTTGATAAACACGTGAACTTGAATTACAAGTTTGGCAACAGAAAATTTTGGGCGGAGGGGTACTATGTAAGCACCGTTGGCCTCAATGAAGCTATGATTAAGAAATATATCCAACAACAAGAGAAGAATGACATTATACAAACAAGTTGACGACACGGGAATATGCAGACCCCTTCAAGGGTAGCCAAGGTGACAAGGGCACTGGGCTTGAACGAAGTGAAAGCCAGCGTCGTTTAGGCGCTGGCCGGTAACAGGCCCAGGGCCAGAGCAAACCACTCGCTAGGTGGGGGGATTGTGTACTATATAAAAGAAAAAATTTAAGGATATCTAGAGTTGTAATAGTATGCCATCTCTAAATTTGAATTAGAGTGGAATATGAAACTATTTTTCATGTTATCAATTTATAAAATAACCGTGGACATAAGTTTTTTTTGCTTAAAATATTATTCCAAGTTTAATCAATTGATTATTTTAATTATTTATAGACCGAGGAGACACTTTAGAACTGTATTGAAAGTACTAAAATTATATACCTAGACAACAACTTGTTTACATGATATTCTTTAAAAGATAGATATTCTCCCTTATTTCCCTTACGATGTGCATGGAGTAGGTTCCCAGTTGCGAGCTTTTTCCTGTATTTCTGATTTTTCGACCTGCAGAACTCTTGTTGAAAAGCATCTGGTAAATTTACAACGAACCGTTGATTCTATTTTTTTAGAAATGGAATTGGTCTTTAGGCCTGTAGCACCTTTTCCTTTCTGATAACATGGTTCACCATGTATACTTTTTTGTTATGCGTAACGGGATGTTATGTTTCCTTTCCTACCCATATCCGAATGGAATTTGTTTTTTTTCCACCTTCTCTTGCCATGCACTTCAGGAGTTCCATCATGTCTGAATGTATTGAACTCACCTTATCGGAACGTCTCATTATCTGGTTGTACACAAACAACATTAATTTCAGCAAAATAAGTGAGTAGAGCGGAATAACCGTATGTTTGCAAGGTTATTTGCGTAAGGCAGAACGAACCCCGAACTCAGCTCACAGAAAGTTTGTTCTGTGGGGATTCGGTCAGCCTACTTCTTCTGGTTGACGATAAACAGAAAATAAATTCATCTTGTCCAAAAACAACATGAACCTCCTTTTCTGTTCCATAATCGTAGCGAGGATGGACATTATGGCCAGCTTTTTCCTAGTTATGCCTTTTCGGCAAGTTCACGGTGTATCTTGCTGTGGGGACATGTGGTATATCCTGTTCATTTTTCTATTTATTGTTCAGACAGTCTCCGTAGTATTGCGTAATAAAAGCACATATTAAGGATAGGATAAGAAGAATTTCAAGGAAATTTTTGACGAGTATGGGATTATTATGAGCAAATACCATTATTTGATTGTTGGTTCAGGTCTCTTCGGTTCTGTTTTTGCACGAGAAGCAATGTTACGTGGGAAAAGTTGTCTTGTGATAGATTGACGTCCCAATATTGCAGGAAATATTTATACGGAATGTATCTCCGGAATCACTGTTCATAAATATGGTGCTCATATTTTTCATACGTCAAATGATGTAGTCTGGGAGTATGTCAATAAATTTATGCGATTTAATAACTATATTAACGCACCAATCGCACGGTGGAAGGACGAACTGTATAATCTTCCGCTCAACATGAACACTTTTTATGCAATGTGGGGAGTGAAAACCCCAGCAGAAGCCGTAGCTCAAATAGCCAAACAACGTCGAAATAGCGGCATTAGCGACCCCAAAAACCTTGAAGAACAGGCAATCAGTCTAGTGGGTGAGGATATTTACCGCAAACTTATCAAGGGATATACCGAGAAACAATGGGGCCGTGATTGTCGGCAGTTACCCCCTTTCATTATCAAAAGGCTCCCCGTACGATTGACCTTCAACAATAACTATTTTAATGATCTCTATCAGGGAATTCCTGAAGAGGGGTATACTGCCTTGGTTGCCAAAATGCTTGAAGGCACAGACGTACATCTCGGCATCGACTATCTTGAGCATCGCGACGAGCTGGATTCTCTTGCTGAAAAAATAGTCTACACAGGGGCGATTGATGCCTTTTATGATTATCGGTTCGGGCCGTTAGCTTATCGCAGCCTACGTTTTGAGACGGAAGTACTTGCTCTCGAAAATTATCAAGGTTGTGCTGTCGTCAACTATACAGAACGGGAAATCCCGTATACCCGCATTATTGAGCATAAGCATTTTGTTTTCGGTAAACAGCCTCAAACGGTCATCAGCCGTGAATATCCCGTTGAGTGGAAACCCGGAGACGAGCCGTATTATCCCGTCAATGACGAACAAAATGCGGCCTTGTTTGCCCAATATCGTACACTGGCTGACTCCGAACCTCGTACCCTATTCGGTGGACGTCTTGGTGCCTACCAGTATTATGACATGGATAAAGTCATAGAAGCGGCCCTGCTGACAGTTCGCAAGGAATTCGGCTCGTGAATATAAAGATTATCGTGGCGGCGCACAAACCGTATCGAATGCCTGATGACCCTATGTACCTCCCTCTTCATGTCGGCCATGTGGGGAAAAGCGATTTAGGGTGGCAAGGGGACGACTCTGGGGATAATATTTCTCACAAAAATACCAACTATTGTGAGTTGACAGGCCTTTATTGGGCTTGGAAGAACCTTGATGCCGATGTTATAGGTCTTGCGCATTATCGTCGCCATTTTATGGGCATGCATACTGGAACATTTGAGTGGATTCTCAATACCTTTGGACTGAACACTTCTGCCAATAAATGGACACATATTCTGACACAGGCACAAGTTGAGATTTTTCTTGAGCAAGCACCTGTAATTGTTGCATCTAAACGCAACTATTTCATTGAAAGTGTTGCAAGTCAGTACGCCCATGCTCATCATCGCGAAGATTTGGCTCTGGTCCGTACGGTCATCTTTGAGCTCTTTCCAGAATATTTGCCTGCATTTGATGAATTGATGCTTGGAACTCAAGTTCACCTTTTTAATATGTTCATCATGCACCGTAGCTACCTTGATGCATATTGCACATGGTTATTTAATATACTCTTCGAACTGGAAAACAGGCTTGATATTTCTGGTTATACGCAAAATGACGCACGTGTGTTCGGTTTTCTTGGAGAGCGACTGCTTGATGTCTGGTTAAATACTTCTGGTATACAATATCAAGAATGTCCAATTATGTTTATGGAACGGCAAAATCTAGTGAAAAAGGTAAGTTCATTTATAATACGAAAAGTGAGAAATAGATGATTAATACTCCAAAAGTTTCAATATTGATCCCGTGTTATAATGTTGAAAAATATATTAGAGAATGTCTAGATTCCGTTATCAATCAAACAATAGAGGATATTGAGATCATTTGCGTTAATGACGGCTCTACTGACGGAACGCTTAAGATTCTTAAAGAATATGTTCAACGAGATAGCCGTATTCGAATTATTGAAAAGCCAAACTCCGGCTATGGAGATTCTATGAATCGTGCTATGGAGGCAGCACGAGGAGAATACATCGGCATCGTGGAGAGTGATGATTTTGTTGAACTATGCATGTTTGAGACTCTATACTCGACAGCAGTCACAGAGCATCTCGACATTTCTCGTTGTTGCTATTTTGAATACAAAGCTGGAAAAGATACTCCTATTCTAAACGAATGGGTTCCTAAAAATCAAGTTCATGATCCCAATGAAAATCAAGCAGCTTTTTGGCAGGCTCCGTCCATTTGGTGTTCTATTTATCGAAGGAATTGGTTGAATGAAAACAAAATTAACTTTTTACCAACTCCAGGTGCGAGCTACCAGGATACATCCTTCGCATTTAAGTGCTACGCTTGCTCTCAACGTTTTAGCATGACAGATCTCCCTCTACTTCATTACCGTACTGATAACGAAAATAGCTCTGTTAATAATCCCGGAAAAGCATTTTGTGTTTGTGATGAATGGAATGAAATTTACCGATTTGTACGTAGCAACAAATCAAGATTTTCTCACCTTATTCCTCTGATGCCTATTCTGCAGTATGGAACTTACCGCTGGAACTATGAACGATTAAGTGGTGAGTTGAAAACAGCATTCTTAAGAGTATGGATTAAGGAACTTTTGAGCCATCTTGTTAGAGGTGAACTTCCTCTGCATAAGCTTGACGCAAATGCAAAGGAAAAAATAAAACATATTCTACTTATGCCCTTTAGAAAGGCACAAAGGAATTAAAATGATTTCTGTTATTATACCTACTTATAATTCAGAAAAATACATTTCTGATTGTTTGGATAGTATCCTCAATCAAACTTATCGCGATATTGAAATTGTTTGTGTTAATGATGGTTCAAAAGATAATTCACTTGCCATTTTGAATGATTATAAAAATAAAGACACAAGAATAAAAATTGTCTCAAAATTAAACGGAGGCCGATCTTCTGCTAGAAATTACGGCATTGATAACTCATCTGGAGAATATCTTTTATTTGTAGATGCTGACGATGAATTAGAAATAGAAGCTATTGAAAAGCTGTACAAAGAGATTTGTAAAGAAAATGTAGATGCTGTAGTTGGCTCTATTTCTGTTATCTATGAAGTCCATGATGAATTAAAAGAATCTGACGATGTGTACTATACAATTAATTATAAAGGTCTTGTTAATCTGACTGATAATATTATTGATAATTTTCATTGCTCATCTTGTGGAGTTCTTTTTAAAAGAAATATTATTGAAGCTAATTATCTTCGTTTTCCAGAAGGGTTAATATATGAAGATGCTTACTGGCATTGGTGCTACTTCACTCTTTCCTCGAAAGTAAGTTTTATCCAAGATCCTGTTTATAGATATTATCGACATCCTAACTCTATTATGTCTCACACTTTTGAAAAAGTTGAAGGTTTAGCTGTTCAGCATTTATATATTGCAGAAAAGATTTGTGATTTTTGGAAAGCCAATAAAATATTTGATAAAAGAACCTCAACTGTATTAAAATTAATAGAGTCTTATTTTTGGCTTTCTGTGCAATACTCTCAACCTTTTGAAAAGGCAAAAGCTGCATATGAATGCGGTCGAATATTAAGAAAATTTGAATTAACTATATCAAATAATGAAGTTTTGAGAAAAATCAAACAAGGAGATCTTGCTTTCTTATATAGAGAAACTGACTCCGACACAAAAAATATACATGACAAAGATTTTTTTCGTTTTTTGCAATTCAAAAATTTGATAGATCGATATTTGCCTCACGGCAGTTTTCGTAGAAAAATTGCCTATAAGTTTGCGCGTGCAAGCTATAAAATCCTACAGAGGATATAATGAAAGAGATGTTTGATAGTTTTTTTAGAAAATTGATTTTGATGCCTCCTAAGAATATATTTAGATTCTGGAAAAATGATCTAGAAATAAAACAAATTAAACAAGAAATACTATTTCTTCAGAAAAAAATAGAAAATTTAAATTCTGTAAGTGACTCTATTGGCATCACACTACCGGAGTTGGGTAGTTCTCAAGAAAAACTAAACAAAAGGCAAACACTAATTTTAGGATATTATGGCGCAAATAACTTTGGGGATGAATTGATGCTTGCCTCTCTTTTGGAGGTATTGCGTGAAAAAAATAAAAATTCAACAGACTATTCAATTTTAGTAGTTAATGAATATAAAGAATATAATTATAAACAATGGGAATGTAAATGCTTTTATCCTCCGACAAGTCTTACCCAATTAGAAAATGCTGCAGATTTTTTCGATGAATTAATTATTGGTGGAGGAGCTCATATTGATGATTTGGATTTACCGGTATATTCTTTTATTCCCTATTTAGCGGTTGAGTTATCTTTGTTGATGCTAGAAAGAAGTAAGAATGTTAATTGGTTAGCAGTAAGCTCCAATAGTATTTTAATTAACAAATTTTATATTGAAAAACTTTCAAAAGTAATTGCTAATGCCCAAGAGTTTTCAGTTAGAGACCTATATACATTTAATACTCTTAGAGAAGCAGGAATTGATTCTCACAACATTACAATCAGAGAGGATTTATCTTGTTTATTTGAGTTTGATATCAAGAGGCTTGGTGTTGTTATAAATGTTTTGGAAGAAAAAGAGAAATTAAAGCTAATTATATCTGAGATAATAGATTATTGTCGAGAAAGTTTGGTAAAAGATAAACATTATGGAATTACATTTATACCATTCTATAATAGTAACCATTTAGATCGGAATTTGATTGCTTGGATAATTGACTCCTTGAAAGAAGAGGCTTCTTCTATTTCTGTTTCTATTCTACCTGAATATACCGATATTTGGAGTATGATGGTAAACATTAAAGGTTGTGATGCTTTATTTTCTATGAAGTATCATTCATCATTGATAGGTTTAAAGTTAGAAATACCTGTTATTAATTTTGTGACGGATAATCACAGACATTATATAAATAAAATGAAATCATTGCAGGATAACTTTCAGGCATCGAAGTTTATTTTTTCAAGCCAGTATCAACGTGGTCAGATTTTTGAACAGTTAAAAAAAACTTTAATGATATAATCTATATTATTTAAATAGGGTAGATTTTTGTTAGTTATAATAAAGAAGTTAGGAATAGGAAAAGACAAATAAAAAATTATGCTTTTGTCTGAGCAGAAAGCAATGTTAGAATTTAAGCCATGTTTTCGAGCAGAGCACAAAGCGCTCGTTGCCTGTTGATGGCAAACTGTCCTTCGAACCCCTTTTTTATTTTGACAACGGGGTTTTGGTGTGGGAATTTCCCTTGAGAGTACGGCTGTTATGCCATGGCATAGGAGGCTCAGAAAATGGACATAAGATAGTCCGTATAAAGTATAGTTCTTTACAGCCTGACTTCGGGAGAAACTTGATCCCGGGAAGTGCACCATGGGGGAGCGTTTGTCCATTCAAAAAAGCCAATAGGTTGGCAGAACCTGCGCAGATCCAACCGATAAACGCTATGTCATCATAGATGGAAATGAGAGTCAGTATTTTTTCACAGAGACCTGTTTCTAACCCGTTGAGAGGTTGAACCATTTTTCGCTTAACTGGACAGCATTCGCTGTTTGGCTACTCGCTTTGAACGGTTCTGTATGATGTATCTTGGCTTTATTTAGCTGGATTGCGTTATGATTTTGCTTAAAAACATTTTGAAATGGCCTTTATTTCATCCTGTTCAGAAATAATGTCCTCGATTTCTCAAAGATAAACGAGAGGAGAATTATACTCGCCTGCCTAGGCGTGAGGCAGCCTATCTTGCTATTTGTTGACGGGGGCTAGGTCAGCAATTACAAGAGAGCAGCCTTTCTTCAGAAAGGCACATTTTGGACTGGTGATGGGGATGACGCTGCAGGTAGGCTACTTTGAAAATAAGGGGATGATTGTCTGCATATATGCCTTGAAAACTAGGAACAAAGTGGTATCTTTTGAAAGGGTAAGGTGAGAGATCGTATTGTTTACGATCCCTCTGTATATCTATTTTTGATAGCTAGGCTATAGCTGGAGAATAGGATGTTTGATCTCTGGAAAAATATTCCCATAAATCTTTTTTAGTATCGTACTACTAGAAAGCCTTTTTACCATTTTGTAATTAAGGGATTTTATATGACAATTTTTCAGTACGGTCTCGCTGACATTTTAAACTCCTTCCGTAAGAGTGATTTAATTCGTATGCTTGGAAGGCAGGATATGAATTTGCGCTATAGACGTTCCAAATTTGGACCGTTCTGGATCACAATCAGTATGGGCATCCAGATTCTGACGTTGGGTCTTGTATTCGGGCAGCTTTTTGGTACATCCATCCATAAATTCCTTCCGTTTCTTGCCATCGGAATTATCCTTTGGAGTTATCTTACCTCTATTGTTTCCGAAGGCTGTAGTTCTTTTATTGTTGCAGAAGGACTAATCACCCAACTTGATCTGCCCATTGCCTTTCATTTTTTTCGTCTTGTATGGCGCTCTTTCCTGTTTTTGATCCACGACGCTGTCATTATTCCCTTAGTTTTTTTCGTCATGCTGTATCCGATAAATTGGAGTTGTCTCCTTTTCATCCCAGGGTTTCTATTGCTAACGATCAATATTTCTTGGATGGGCATGATTACAGGAATTTTTTGTACACGTTTTCGTGACTTTCCACAGTTGATCGCAAGTATTCTACAAATATTTTTTTATGTGACTCCGATCATGTGGATGCCAGAGCTAATGCCGGAACGGGCAAGCCGAATTATTCTCGATCTGAATCCATTTTATCATCTGATTAGTGTCGTACGTGATCCAATAATGGGGACGATACCATCAATTGCTAGTTATCTTGTATGCTGCATAATGGCTGTCACGGGGTGGGTTATCGCTACGCTGCTCCTTGGACGTTATCGTGATCGTATCGCCTATTGGCTCTAGAGGAGATTCTTTTATGGCTAGCATAGAACTTAAAGATGTCATTGTTGACTTTCCGATCTATAATGCTAATACTAGATCTTTTAAAAATACTGTTTTGAAGGCTACAATTGGAGGAAAGGTTGATATTTATGAGCAGAACATTAACATACGAGCTCTAGACGGAATCGCCTTCACATTAAAGGATGGAGATAGACTTGGTCTTGTGGGACATAATGGTGCTGGAAAAAGTACATTATTACGCTTGCTTGGCAAAGTATATATTCCGTGCGCAGGTACAGCCCGGATTGAGGGATCAATAGGTTCACTCATCGCCATATCGCTTGGTATTGATCAGGAAGCAACAGGGCGGGAAAACATCTATATTAGAGGGAGTCTTCTCGGGCTAAAAAAACAGGAAATTGAACAGAAAATCGGTCAGATCATTGAGCTGTGTGATCTGGGAAGTTTTATTGATCTGCCAATCAGAACCTATTCTACAGGGATGCAGATGCGCCTTGCCTTCGCAGTTTCCACAATGATCCGTCCAGATATTCTCATTATGGATGAATGGCTATCTGTAGGCGATGAATCATTCAGGAGTAAGGCGGAAAGCCGTATGGTTGACTTGGTAAACAATGCTCAAATACTTATTATCGCCAGCCACTCAAAGGAACTTATTAAAAATACCTGCAACCGTGTCATTTGGCTTGAACATGGAAAAATAAAAATGGATGGGACGCCAGAGGATGTGTTGACAGCTTATTTTGGGTGAGATCATAAAGTTTTTTATATAGATTGTCGCTCAAAAAACTGTTGCGCTATTTATTCATAACGTTAATGTGTATAGTGTCAGAGTGAGCAGGGGGCACTAGGTGTAATCGTCTATTCTATTGGGTGGGGAAGCATTATTAAACTGGATGGCAGAACGATTTGGAGTGGATTTTCAATCTCTGATAGACAGCTCCATTTTAGGCTGATGCTCCTCAGAGGTAGCCAGAAGATATTGAAAATAGCCTTATCGTGAGGGAATAGCTCTCAGGTTTTATAAATGCAGTCATCTGGTTATTCACACTACAGCCGCCATGGCGGTCTCAGAGATGTCGTGATGATTGACGGGAATTCTCTAGATAGTCCTGATAAAGATCCCATAAATGACGCATCGGAGAGTGGCAATAGGATATGTGCGGCGTATCAGCCCTCGTGATGACACCTTTTGGTTGGACCGGATTCGCTGAAAAAACAGATTGTAATCGCGCAGGGCGAGCTGCTCCAACATTATAGCTGTCAAGCAGCACTACAACCAGACTTTTTCAACGGAGCCACAAGATTCAGGAATATATCCTTTTCGCTATGTAGTTTCTTCAAGGCAAGGCAACTTTGATCCCCTGATGTATTTTGATGGACTGTACAAAGCTCCCCGCCGCCATGAGAGAATTGTATGTTTCTGTATCCAGCCAAGAGATCCCGCGCCCCATCTGTTCTACATACAAATTACCTGCCTTAAGATAAGCTCGGCTCACATCCGTAATTTTCAGTTTGCTGCTCGCGGAAGGAGAAATTGAACTTGTAATGTCCACTTTTTATAAAACCCAACAACTCCATAGCTTTCAAGAACGCTCATATGATACCAAGCAGTGGCCCCAGCTTTCTGTTCGCGGGCACGGATAAGTACGTCTTCAAGTACATATGACTTCCCGGATAAAATTTGTGGTAAGTAAAAATACCTGTGCTGTGTCTTCAGGCTTTTCTTAAATGACATATTCAAAAAGTATCCTCACTAACTACCGTCTCCAAGAAGTTGATGCCACTGCCACAGCAATCGTCTGGAGTTGTAATGATGGCAAGCTCAGGGATTTCAAATAACTTTGAATAGATAGAGGATTATAAATCATCGGCTTATTGTAGATGAGTAGAAGCTGCTTGCTGACACTCAACTTCAGGGGACGTAGTCTCGTTCCGAACCCACTATCTAGTAAGATACCTTTTGACTAACCCACTCTAGGCAGCGTCGTCACAAGATTTTGCATCATAAAGCGATGCAACGCACTTGGACTGCTGCGAGGAAAGAAGAGCTCCTTTGGGCATAACGCGTGGCAACAGCTCGCCACTGCTTGAGAGACAAAAAAGTATTCTCGATGATATGACGCATCTTGTATAAATATTTGTCGTATTCAATGAGAGAACGATTTTCTCGCTGAATGGGCGGTATTACGGCCTGCACATCGTTTTCCTTCAGCTGTTCACGAAATCTATGGGCGCTATAGGCCTTATCCGCAAGAACGAACCGGGCATCTATACCTTGAATGAGTGGGAAAGCCTGACCGATATCAGAACAGGAACCCGCTGTAATAATGATTCTGACCGGCATATCATGCGCATCCACGGCCAGATGTATTTTAGCGTTGAGCCCCCTTTTGTGCGGCTCATGTCCTGATTACCGTCTTTTGCCCCTGCTGCATGGGCATGTACCTTGCAATAAGTGGAGTCAATCATCAGCCACTCGAAATCCGGCATATCCATCAGATTTGCAAGGACATGTTCCCATGTACCTTTATCACGCCAACGATAAAAACGACGATGAGTATTTTTCCAGCCACCATATTCCGGTGGAAGGTCTCGCCATGGAGCGCCTGTCCGTAAAATCCAAAAGATTGCATTGACAAAAAGGCGATTGTCTTTGGCTCGTCCACCCCAATCGCCACGTCTTCCGGGCAAAAGCGGAGCTGACAAACTCCATGCATGATCCGAAATATCATGACGATGCATTGCAGAATCCATAAGCTTCTCCATAGAGAAAAATCCATGAATTCAATATGTTAATTAGCTCATGACGACACTGCCTAGTCTTTACTAATATATATTCATCTTAAAACTCCGTCAGGGAGCTGAACAGTTCGCCCGACCTACTTCTGTCCAATGACTACGCGCTGATTATAGTTAGATTTTATCGTCCTGCGTAATTAGTCTGCAGCCAGCTGCGGTACCCGCCGCTTAGAACATTCTTTCCCCAAGCCCTGTTGTCAAGATACCACAAAACGGTTTCTCTCAGAATGTCTTCAAGCGTGTGTGGGATGCCAGTCACGTTCTGAAGACAATTTTTCATATTGATCGCAGAGCGGAAATCGAGTCTGGAACGATCCGCCACAAATTTGATCAGACTGGCGTAGGAGCCTACGCTAGAAGGGGCACAGAAAAAATCAAGCACATCTCAGATGCCGTGAACGACCTGAAGGTTGGTATATTTGCAGTCACCGCCGATGTAGTAGGTTTGTTTCATACGGCTCGCTTCAAGCACGTGTTGAGTAGCGGGACATAATTTCTCCACATGAAGTCAGTCGCGGATATTGGAACTGGTTTAAGCCTAACGTCTTGCGGGCTAGCGCTTTGAAGCGGAATGAGTGCTATTGGACTATACGGCGTTGTTTCTGTAAAGGCCGAATCGTCGGGTTGCAACGTTCTGAATACCTTATCCGTGGAGATGTGTGATTGAATGCCCCTCATGGTTTTCGGCGGCAACGGCGTCAGGCTGATGGGGTTTGAGCAGATGTTCTACAACCTTTGCGTTTGCCGATATCCCGTGTACGAAAATATGTTGAGGGTTAGCGGATAGCGAACTTCTCGGGATTGCCGGAATAGATGGGCTTGTCTCAACTGATAACCGTATCCCCGGCCGTGCAACGATGTCTATTATCTTGGATCTAGCGTCCAAAAGCAACCTTGTGCTTAAAAACTGTATGTGGTCACATCGATGTTTCATCAGGAATAAAATGATAGATTTTTCTGGGCGCTCTAAACCATATCTATCAATTCAGGCATGATTCTGCACAGTAAGTGAATATTTTTAGAACTGTCATCAACAAAGATCAAATTGAAAAGAAGGTCAAAGACGTTTTTTCAGCCATGAAAAAAGGACTCAGATTTTTACATCCAAGTCCTTGATTCCATTCTGGTGCGCCCGGCGCGATTCGAACGCACGGCCTTTAGCTCCGGAGGCTAACGCTCTATCCGACTGAGCTACGGGCGCGGAGTTTCCCCGGAAGGGGACACTACAGAGTTGGGAAGCTAGCTCTTGTGCCGCGTCCTGTCAAGCTGTATGCTCCGGTACCGGGAGCGTGCTGCGGCTCGTTTGGTGTCGGAGCCGTGTTTTTGTGTCCATCCGTTTGTTACGCTTCCCCTTCTTTTTCTTTATCTTAAGGAGTATTCCATGAGCGTTTCCGTTACTTGGTACGGTCATTCCAATTTTAAGGTTTCTTGCGGCGACGTGACTGTTTTCATAGATCCCTTCTTCACGCATAACCCTTCCTGCCCCGTGACGTGGAATGAGGCCGGGAAGCCGGATTTGGTGCTCGTCACCCATGATCACGGCGATCATACGGGTGACGCCGTGGCGATCTGCAAAAGCAGCGGCGCAACCTGCGGCTGCATCGTCGGCACGGCCGAACGCCTGATCGACGCCGGGATGCCGCAAGCCAGCATTCCCGCCGGGATCGGCTTCAATATCGGGGGCACCATCGAAGTGAAGGGCGTCCGGGTCACCATGACGCAGGCGTTCCATACTTCGGAATCCGGGGCCCCCGCAGGGTACGTCGTGACCATGCCGGACGGCTTTACCTTCTATCACGCGGGCGATACCGGCCTCTTCTCCTCGATGGAGCTGATAGGTTCGCTGTATCCGCTGGATCTGGCGCTGCTGCCCGTGGGCGGCTTCTTTACGATGGACGGGTTGCAGGCCGCCCATGCCGCGCGTCTGCTCAAGCCCAAGGCCGTGATCCCCATGCACTGGGGGACATTCCCGGTCCTTGCGAAGGACACCTCGGCCTTTGCGTCGCATCTCGCTTCCGTGGCTCCCGATGTCCGCCTGGTCTCCATGAAGCCCGGTGATAGCGCCGCGTTCTAATCACGGAGGTATCACATGACGCTCATCGAACACGGCGAACTGGTCCGCCGCGCTTTGGAATATGTGCAGGAAGAACGCTGCCGCCGCCCGGATGCGCCGCTTTCCTCCCTGCTTGATGAAGCGGGTATGCGCTTCAATCTGACGCCGCTGGACGCGGCTCAGCTTGCCCGCCTTTTCTCCGAAAAAGGACAGGAGCCTTCCGCCCCGTGCAAACGCTAACTTCGCATCCTTACAGGACGTTGCCCGATGCCTTCGCTTCTTCAGAGACAGATATTTAAAGAAATCGCCAACCTGTTCGTTCTCGCCGTGGGGGTGCTGCTGACGCTCATCCTCATCAGCCGGGCGGTGCAGATGCGGGAACTGTTTCTGGGGCTGGATCTCGGCATCTTGGATACCGTTCTGCTGTTCGGCTATATGACCCCGCTGTTCCTCATGCTGGTGATTCCCATCGCCTGTATGCTCAGCGTCTTCCTGACCTTCCTGCGCATGAGCACGGACCGCGAGCTGGTCGCCCTGCGTGCGGGGGGCATCAACATCTATCAGATGCTTCCCGCGCCGCTCCTGTTCAGTGTGATCTGCATGTTGCTGACGCTCTGGGTATCCCTGCATTGGCTGGCGTGGGGCATGGGGCATTTCCGGGAAACGATCCTTGAAATCGCCAATACACGCGCCCGTGTCGTGGTGCAGCCCGGCGTCTTCAATACGGACTTCCCAAATCTGGTGCTTTTCGCCCGGCAGGTGAACCCCGGTGACGGGGATATGTCGCAGGTTCTGGTGGACGACCGTTCGCACCCCGAGCGCCACATGACCATCCTCGCCCCGGAAGGGCGCTTCGATACCGATACCGAGCGCGGCGAGCTGGTATTCCTGCTTGAGGACGGCAAGATCTACACCACGGATAAGAAGGGGTCCTCGGTGCTGGCCTTCGACGAATACAAAGTGCGGCTGCCGCTGGATTCCCTCTTCAAGAGCCTTGATCTCGGAGATGTGCGGCCCCGCGAGATGTCATGGAGCAAGCTCTCCAGCATCACGCGGGAGGAAGCGCTAAAAGTGGACGCCAACTACGCCAACAAGCTGGAGGTGGAGCGCCACAAGCGCTGGGCCTATCCGGTGGCGTGCATCGCCCTGACCCTCTTCGTGCTGCCGCTGGCTTCGGCCTTTGAGGGGCTGCACAGGCAGACGGGGCTCATGTTGGCCCTTGCCATGTTCTTCGTGTATTACAGCCTGATGTCGCTTGGGTTCAGTACGGGCGAGTCCGGGGCCATCCCCCCCTCCATAGGGTTGTGGGTCCCGAACATCCTGTTCCTATGCCTCGGCATCTACGGGCTATGGCTGACGGCGCATGAGCGAACGCCGCACGTGGCGACCTTCTTCCGCAACCTGCGGACACGGAGGACGTCATGAGCTTGCTTTTCCGCTATCTGACCAAGAACAACGCGATGATCCTGCTGCCGACCCTTGCCGTCGGCATCGGCCTGTATGTGCTTACGGACCTGTTCGAGCGTCTCGACAACTTCATCGAGGCCGGGCTGTCCGTGGGCATGGTGCTCACCTACTTCGTCGTGAAGATGCCGCTCGTGATTTCGCAGATCCTGCCGGTGATCTTCCTGCTGTCCACGGTCATCCAACTGTGCATCATGGCTCGCAGCCGCGAACTGACGGCGTTGCAGGCCGGGGGCATCTCCCTCGGCGTGGTGGCAAACTCCATGATCCTTTGCGGCATTTTCTGGGGCGGCGTCCAGCTTGGTTTCTCCGAATATCTGGGCGTTGCCGGGGAACGCGAGTCCGCCCGCATCTGGCAGGAAGAGGTCCGCAAGAAGAACCTCGCGGCAACGGTGCTGAAGGATGTCTGGTTTACGGATGGGGACTGGATCGTCTCGCTCGGCACGCTTGATCCCCAGGCGCACGGCACAGGCTTTTCCGGGTATGAACTGTCCGACGACGGCCTGAGCATCAAGCGCATCGTGCAGGCGTCCACGTTCACCGCCGAGCCCAACCACTGGGCCTTGCAGGATGTGCGCGTCTACACGCCCGACACCTTCACGCAGGAGCAAGAGCCGGATTTCGTCCTCCCGCTCAGGCAGGATCCCGAAACCTTCCGGCTCGTCAGTACGGGCACGAAGCCGCAGCAGTTGCCGCTCTGGCAGCTTGGGGACGCCATCAGCCAGTTGAAATCTTCCGGTTCCAACGTGGAGGCGCTCCGTACGGCGTGGCACGCCAAGCTAGCCTATGCGGCATCGATTCTGGTCATGGCCTTCGTGGCGACGGCCATTGTCTCGTGGAAGGACAACATCTATATCGCCGTGACCGTCGCGCTGCTGTGCACGTTCCTGTACTTCGCGGTGTATACCCTCGGTACGACGCTTGGGCAGCGCGGCATCCTGCACCCGTTCCTCGCCGCGTGGACCGCCAACCTCATCGCGCTGTTCTTTGCGTTTTGGCGGCTTATCCCCTTGCTGCTGCGAAGGGAATAATTTACCGGAATCTTTTAAAGATTTGAGGGGCGAGAGAAACGTTCTGAAGAAGGGGGGAGCCCCCACGTTTCCCTCGCCCTCTCCAACCTTCCCCCACTTTCTTCCAAAATTTTCCCTTTATCGAATCCCACCCGACCGCTTTTCCTGTGGCAGACAAATGTGTTCTTTGGGGTTGACGAGGGAGCTGTTTTTTGAACGGGGCCAGCGGGAAAAGGCGTCCTTTCGTGGGCGCAGTCTTGATATGAATCCCGCTTGAAGCCTTTCAGCATTGAAATACGCATTCCCCAGAAGGAAAGCAGACTCAAGAAAGATTACGAACAGGGATTCGATAAAGTCGAAAGTCTTTGAAGAGGAGAGGGTGGGGTTTGGGGAGGGGGAGGAGAAACTTTCTGGAGAAAGTT
>OMGG01000485.1_pt1 | contig 26091 bp, 22 predicted proteins | sample 1645891 | NCBI WGS metagenome assembly OMGG01 (sample SAMN05578587, study PRJEB25193) | human gut metagenome | biome: Human Microbiome; feature: human-associated habitat; material: feces | host: Homo sapiens | place: USA:Birmingham
TCGGAATCACAACGTCCTTAGCGAGGGTGGTCACTCCACAGGCGCACCCCCCGATTATTCCCCAAAAACTATGCGAAATCAGGATCCAGAGCGGCGCGGCCGTTGGCGAGCATGATCTTGACGTAATGCACGGTGCGTTCGTCCACCGGCATGACGGGGAAAGGCTCCCCACAGGACTCGCAACGGGTCATGGAAGGCTGCGTCGGCGCAATCAGAGGATTGCGGCGCCCGCAGCCGGGGCAACGATAAAAAAAGACAAGCTCCATGCTCTCCGGCGGCACGGGCTGCACGGGACGACTGGAAAGACTCATCCCCGCACTCCTTCGACAAGGCTTTCGCCGCTCATGACGCCCGGCTTGGCAAGGCCCCACAAATCCAGCAGCGTGGGCGCAATATCCCCAAGCTTGCCGCCGGAACGCAACGGAACGGCCCGCTCCCCGTCCGCGCCCCGCTCCACCACAACCAGCGGAACCTGATTGCAGGTGTGGGCCGTCTGGGGATGCCCGGTTTCGTCCAGCATCACCTCGACATTTCCGTGGTCCGCCGTCATCAGCACGCGGCCGCCGGAACTGAGCACAACTTCCACCAGCCGGGCCACGCAGCCGTCCACATACTCAAGCGCCTTCACCGCCGCCTCAATGACGCCGGTATGCCCCACCATGTCGGGGTTCGCCAGATTGCAGACCGCCAGCGTATACGGCACGCCGTCCTTTTCCGGCCCTGCGGCCCACGCTTCGAGGAAACGATCCGTCACCTCAAGCACGCTCATCTGCGGCTTGAGATCATAGGTCGCCACATCCTTCGGCGAATTGACGAGGATGCGATCCTCAAGGGGGAAGGGCTCCTCACGCCCGCCGCTGAAAAAGTAGGTCACATGGGCATACTTTTCGGTTTCGGCGATGCGGAGCTGATGCGCGCCCGCGTCAGCCACGACTTCACCCAGCGTCTGCACCAGATTTTCCTTGGGAAACGCCACCGGCACGTGCAGTGAGCTGTCGTAGGAAGTCATGGTCACAAGGCCAGCCAGCGCCGGGACACCGCCGCGATCGAACCCGTCAAAATCAGGGAAATGGAAGGCGCTCACCAGCTCGCGCCCACGGTCGGCGCGGAAATTGATGAAGAAGATACCGTCTCCGTTCCTGACGCACACGTCGGCGGGGTCGCCGAACACCTGCGGCTTGAGGAATTCGTCGGTCTCCCCGGCAGCATACAGGGCTTCAATGGCCGCCACAGGATCGGAGGCGCGCTGGCCTTCGCCGTGGACCATCATGTCCCACGCCACCTTTACCCGCTCCCAGCGCTTGTCGCGGTCCATAGCGTAAAAACGCCCCACGAGAGCAGCCTGTTCCACCGACACGCCGGAATGCGCCGCCCGTGTCCGCGCCATCATGTCCCCAAGCTGCGCGAGGAAACCCGCGCCGCTGGTGGGGCTGGTGTCGCGCCCGTCCATGAACGCATGGACGCGCACGTCCACGCCGTGGGCAGCGGCGATATCCATGAGCGCGCCGAGGTGGTTGATGTGGCTGTGCACGCCGCCATCGGACAGCAATCCCGCGAAGTGCAGCCGCCCGCCCGTCCGCTTCACGTTCGCCAGCAGCTCGAGCAGCGCGGCGTTGGAGGCAAGTTCGCCCGTCTCCATCGCCACGTCGATGCGGGTCATATCCTGATACACGATGCGTCCGGCCCCGATATTGAGGTGCCCCACTTCCGAATTGCCCATATATCCGGCGGGCAGCCCCACCGCGCGCCCGGAGGCGTCGATGCGCGTCGCGCCCGGCAGGGAGATGAGCCGATCGATGTTGGGCGTCCGCGCAAGGCTGGCGGCATTGCCCGGACCGGCGGGAGCCAGTCCGTAGCCATCAAGAATGAGGAGCAGCGTCGGGGTAAGGGACATGATGCACTTCCTTGGAGCCGGGGGCTTAGTCTTCGTCCCCGGCGGGTTCTGCGTGACGGGGGGACACTGCGGGCATTTCGCCATACAATGCGGGAGATTCCTTCCAAAGGGATTCGATGCGGAAAAGCTCGCGCACGTCCTGCTGGAAAATATGCACGACGATGTCGTTGAGGTCAGCCAGAATCCACTGCCCGGTCTGATAGCCTTCCATGCGCAGGAATTCGTAGTTGTTCTTGGTGCACTGCTCCATCAGGCCGTCGGCGAGGCTCTTGGCATGGCGGAGCGAAGACGCCGTGACCACGATGACCACATCCATGCACGGGCTCTTGCCCGCCACATCGAGGGCCACGACATCGCGCGCCTTGCTTTCTTCAAGCCACTTCACAAGAGCGGCCGTCTTTTCGGAAGCCGACGCCGTGGAAAATTTGCGGGCCGCCTGTGCCTTGGGGGCAGGGGTGTTAGCGGGGGTTGCCTGAGACGCCGTAGAAGTAGAGTTATGTTGTTCCATCGCCGAGACATACTCCATTTTCGGGTTGATCGCAACGAAAGCCCTGCCCCCTTCGGGGCCCGGAAACCACTGATGGACAGGGTAAAATCCCCTTTTTCGGCTCTTGACCGCTCCGGGCAAATGGGGCAATCCTCGTGTGTCTCGACTTTACGCATTCCGTTTGGAGGACTGTATGATTTTCAACATAGATAAAGAGACGATGCCACGGGAAAAGATTCGGGAAATCCAGCTGAGTCGCCTTCAGGACCTGTGCCGTCGCGTTTACGCCAACGTTCCCTTCTATCGCCGCAGCTTCGACGAAAAGGGCATCAAGCCCTCCGACGTGCAGTCGCTGGACGATCTGAAATTCCTTCCCTTCACCCTGAAGCAGGACATGCGGAACAACTACCCTTACGGGCTGTTCGCCGTCCCGATGGAAATGATCCAGCGCATCCATGCCTCCAGCGGAACCACCGGCAAGGCCACCGTGGTCGGATACACCAAGCGCGATATTGAAACGTGGGCCGAATGCGCCGCCCGCTCTCTGGCCGCGGCCGGAGCCACCGCCAATGACATCGTGCAGGTTTCCTACGGTTACGGCCTGTTCACCGGCGGCCTCGGCGCACACTACGGCGCGGAACGCCTCGGCGCGACCGTCATCCCCATGTCCGGCGGCTCGACCAAGCGTCAGGTCCAGCTCATGCGCGACTTCGGCGCGACCGTGCTCTGCTGTACGCCGTCCTACGCCCTGCATCTCCATGACGCGGGCCTCGAAATCGGGATCAACATCAAGGACCTGCCCCTCCGCCTCGGCGTTTTCGGCGCCGAACCGTGGACCGAGGAAATGCGCCGGGAAATCGAGGACAAGCTCGGCATCACCGCGACGAACATTTACGGCCTGTCCGAAATCATGGGCCCCGGCGTTTCCCAGTCCTGCGCCAAAGAGCAACATGGTATGCACATATGGGAAGACCATTTCCTTCCCGAGATCATCGACCCCGTCTCCGGCGAAATCCTGCCCGAAGGCAGCACCGGCGAGCTGGTCATCACCACGCTGACCAAGCAGGGCATCCCGCTGGTCCGTTACCGTACCCGCGACATCACCTCGCTGAACTACACGCCCTGCTCCTGTGGCCGTACCCATGTGCGCATGAACCGCATCACGGGCCGCAGCGACGACATGCTGATCATCCGCGGCGTGAACGTCTTCCCCTCGCAGATCGAAAGCCTGCTCCTCGAAGTGCAGGGCGTTTCCCCGCACTATCAGCTCATCCTCACCCGCGAGAACAACCTCGACTACGTCGAAGTGCAGGTCGAACTCGACGGCGCGATGTTCTCCGACGCAATCAAGGATCTCCAGCAGCGCGAACAGCGCATCCAGAAAGGCATCAAGGAATTCCTCGGCGTCACCACCAAGGTTCGCCTTGTGGAGCCGCACTCCATCCCGCGCTCCGAAGGCAAGGCCGTCCGCGTCATCGACAGGCGCGTGATGCAATGATGTCATAATTGGGATTGAGTAAAGATTGGGGAGGGGGAGGAGAAAGTTTCCCCTCCCCCTCCCCAAACCCCTCCCTCTCCTCTTCAAAGATTTTCGACTTTATCGAATCCCTGTTCCCGGTTGTACCGTGAAAGAGAGCCTTCCTTCATATGAGGGGAGGTTTTTCTTTTATGGGAGAGCAAGAGGGGTTCAGGGAGCCTCTTCGCCGGGGCCTCCATCCGCTGTCTGGCCTTTCAGGGAAGATGCGGCTATGGTACATGAGATTACCGTCAGGAGTGTTTCATGCCCCCGAAAGATATTCCCATGCCGTTCCGGACAGCCCTGCCGTGGACGGGATTTGTTGCGCTGCTGTTTCTCTTGAACTACATGTCGCGCTCCACGCTGACACCCTTGCTTGTCTCCATTGAGGAAGATCTGGGAATCGGGCACGCGCAGGCGACGAGCCTCCTCCTGATGCAAAGCGCCGGGTTCAGTTCGGCACTGGCCGCTTCCGGTTTTCTCCTCTCGCGCTTCAAACCAAGGCAGATCGCGACCATCCCATTGGCCATCGCCGGGGGTATCCTTCTATTGATGCCGCTGGTGCACACGCTCGGTCAGGCGCGGCTTGTTTTCATAGCTTTCGGGCTCGGTGTCGGTTTCTATTTTCCGGCGGGCATGGCAACCCTCTCCTCGCTTGTCTTTCCCAAAGACTGGGGCAAAGCCGTCGCCATTCATGAACTGGCCCCAAACACGGGCTTTATCCTGATCCCCCTGCTCGCGCAGGCCGGTCTCATGTTTACGGACTGGCGGGGCGTCTTCGCCATCATGGGCGTCCTCATGATCTGTACCGCCGGGGCATTCCTGCTCTGGGGACGCGGCGGCAACACACGCACCGATGCCCCGTCCTTCAAAGGATGCGGGGTGCTCCTCAAAAACCCCGCAAGCTGGATCGTGGCGCTGCTGATGGCCGCTTCCATGATCGGCGAATTCTCCATCTACAGTATCCTGCAAATCTTCCTCGTCAGCGCGGCAGGGTTCGGGCCGGAAGAAGCCAACCTCGGCCTCTCCATATCCCGCCTCGCCATGCCGGTCATCGTCATTGCCGCCGGATGGGCCGCCGACCGCTTCAATGCCAAGCGTACCGTCAGAGCCTGTTTCCTGCTCCACGCCGTGGCCCTGTGCCTCATGTCCGTGGACGCCTCGGTGTCCCGCATCCCCGCGCTCTGCGGCGTGTTCCTGCAGGCGGCTTCAATGGCCTTCGTCTTCCCGCCGCTGTTCAAGGTCTTCGCCCAATGCTTCTCGGCCGACGAGCAGCCCATCCTGCTCTCGCTGACCATGCCCCTCGCCGGGCTCATCTCCGCCGGGGGCATCCCCTTCTTCATCGGCTACTGCGGGGAATACTACACGTTCGGCCTCGCCTTCCTCACTATCGCCGCCATGTCCGTGGCAAGCGCCGTTTCGGTCGCCTACTTGAAGAACAGAGAATAACAGACCGTTTTTCAAAAAAAATCTTTCCCCTGCCTCCCATCTTCCCCTTCCCGAATACATTCAATTATACCAAACCGCTAATCCCTATTTTCCACCCCAATAGAAAACGCCCGCTCTCCAAACAATGGACAGCGGGCGTTTTCAGCCTGAATCCTCCCGCCCCATCCTCCCTTTACAAGGAAAAACGGCAGCAGGGATTCGATAAACATAAAAATCTTTGAAGGGGAAGGGAGGGGTTTGTGGGAGGGAAGGGGAAACTTTCTAGAGAAAGTTTCCCCTTCCCTCCCACAATGGCGTTGCTGTCCCAACGCCTACTTCTTCCTTCTCCTCAACGGCTTCGAATACGCGTGCTCGGCGCTGTGGCCGAACTCCTGCAAACGGCGATCGACGAGATCGTAAAGGGAATCACGGGTGAACCCGCCGTTCTTGAGGGGCTTCCCGGCGGGAATGCCGGTCAGAAGCTCAAGCGCCTCGGTGATGTGCTCCACCGGGTAAATGCCGAACTTGCCCGTGTCCACGGCTTCGCGGATGCGCGGGGAAAGCATCAGATGATCCACGTTGTCACGGGGGACGATGACCCCCTGCTCGCCCGTGAGCCCGCGGCGGGAGCAGATGCCGAAAAAGCCCTCGATCTTGCGGGACACGCCGCCCACGGCCATGATCTGGCCGGACTGGCTTACCGCGCCGGTGATGGCGAGGGACAATTTGAGCGGCACGCCGGAAAGCGCCGACAGCAACGCCGCCAGCTCCGCGCCCGAGGCGGAATCGCCTTCGATGCCGCCGTAATTCTGCTCGAAACACAGGCTTCCGGTCATCACAAGCGGCTTGTTGCGGGCGAACTGGTCCACAAGATAGCTCTTGAGGATAAGCATGGCCTTGGTGTGGATGGGGCCGCCAAGCTCGGCCTCGCGCTCAAGGTCGATGATGCCGCCGTGCCCGACGCCCACTGTGCAGGAAATCTGATGCGGCAGGCCGAACTCGAAATCCCCGTACCACGACACCGACAGGCCATTGACCCGCCCGACGGCGGAACCCGACGTCCGTACCTTGATGAGCTCGCGGTCGTACTCTTCCATGTAGAGCTCTTCCACAAGGTTCGCACGGTACATGCGGGCTTCGAGCGCCTCTTCCAGATGCTCGGCCTCCACCAGCGCGGACTGCTTCATGGCGGCCATCGCGGAGGCTTCGATCATCACGTCGCGCATGAGCGGGAACTTGAGCGACAGCTTGCGCTGGTCCTCGGCCACGCGGGAACTGAAATCCACAAGCCCGGCCAGCGCGGTGCGGCTGAACGGCAGGAGATGCGTCTCGTCGATGATCCCGGCGACACGGATGAGCCACGACCGGATGTCGGCGGCGGTACGCTCCACCGTCTCGGTCATGTGCGCCTTGATCTTGAACAGCTTGGCGAAGCGGTCGTCATTGGTCAGCAGGGCTTCGTACAGCTCCTCGTTGCCGATGAGCACGACCTTGAGGTTCAGGGGGACCGGCTGCGGCTCGATGCCCTTGGTGCGGACAGCGCCGTCCGGCACGTCGCCCGCCTCCTCAAGCCGCGCGGAACCGGCGCGCAGGGCGCGGAGAAGCCCTTCCCATGCGCCGGGATGCTGGAGAATGTCCTCAAGATGCAGGACAAGGAAACCGCCGTTGGCCCGATGCAGGGATCCGGCCTTGATCAGCGTGAAATCCGTGACCAGCGCGCCCATTTCCGACTCGCGCTCCACGCAGCCAAGCAGGTTGGCGGTGGTGGGGTGGTCTTCGATGATCAGGGGAGCGCCCTTGTTCCCGCTGTTGTCCACAAACACGTTCACGTCATAGAGGTACGTGTCCGTCTCGGGATGCTGCGCATCGCCGGACAGCGCGGCGCTCAGGGCCTGCGCGGGCTGCGTTTCACGGGGCAGGAAACCTTCCGGGTGATCCAGAATATCCTGACGCAGGGCTTCAAAATACTTTTTCAGAGTGGAATCCGGCTCACCGTCCGGCCCGGCGCAGTTCTTCAGGATGCGCTCCACGGCAGGGGTCAGCACGGCGGACAGCACCGAGCCGATCACTTCCTGCTCCAGCGTCCTCTCGTCCGAGCGGAAAGACTGCTCGGCGGAATTCAGCTTGCGCACCATGCCGGACATGGCCCGCAGGAGGGTATCGCCCTTCTGCTTGAGCCCCTGACGCAAGGTGGGATCGAGATGTTCGTACTCGTCCTCGCTCAGGCGCTTGCCTTCCACCAGGGGATACAGGGTCAGGCTGCCCTGCTCATCCATATCGAGGTTGAAGCCCTCTTTCCCGGCGGTCTTGTCCATCTGCTTGATGAGCCCGGAACGCACGGCCTGAAAACGATCCTGCAATTCGGAACGCTTCTTGACGTACTTCTCGTTGTCCAGACGGACGGGCAGTTCCTTGCGGATATCCGCCAGCGCCTGCGAAAGGACCGAACGCAACTTTTTGCCCTGCCCCGCCGGGACGGACAACAGCATGGGACGATCCGGATCATCGAAATTGTTGACGTAAAGCAGATCCGGCGGCGTCTGGGCCTTGCGGATGCGGGGCTCGAGAAATTCCCGGAGCATGTAGGTCCGCCCAAGGTTCGACTCGCCGGAAAGATAAATATTGTACCCTGCCGTGTGGATGTGCAATGCCAGCTCCAGCGCCTTGAGGGCGCGGGGCTGCGGGGCCACCTTACGGTGTCCGTTGCGCGGGATGGCGTCGCTCGTTTCCCAAGGGACGCGATCCGGGGGCAGACTCGAACAGAGGCGCTGACCAGGCAGAGACTTTATTTTACTCATGATATTCCTAAATATGGATTAAAAAGACCGCGGGGAGGGGAGAGAAAACCTTTCTGAAGAAAGACTGTCCCTTCCCTCCCCATGCCCGCCCCTTCCAAAGGTTTCCGCCTTGAAAAGAGCGCGGCCCGTCTCAAAAGGTATCGGCTTTCCTTGCGGCGCAAGCCGGGAAGTCAAAGCGAGAGAGCGGCAGCCGGAACAACCCGGCGGCGGAAAACTTACCGCGCGTACACCCGGGCGAGGATCTCGGCCCCGCCGTCCTCGGCGAGGGACCGGGCCAAAGCGAAGCCCACGGCGCGGGCTTCATCGGCGCGGCCCGTCACCTTGCGGCGGATGATCACCGAGCCGTCCACTTCGCCGACCAGGCCTTCCAGTTCGAAGGTGCCGTCGTCAAGCATTTCCGCATGTCCGGCGATGGGAACCTGACAGCCGCCGTCGAGCCCGGCGAGCAGGCCGCGTTCGGCTTCCACGCAGATGCGGGTCGGACGGTGTTCCATGAAAGACAGCATTTCGGCGAGATCCTTGCGGTCCTCGCGGAATTCGATGCCGAGCGCGCCCTGCCCCACGGCGGGGATGAACGCGGGCGGGGCGAGCGGGCACTCCTTGGGCACGGAGAGGCCGAGGCGCTTCATGCCCGCCGTCGCCATGATGATGGCGGCGAACTGCCCCTCGGTCAGCTTGCGGAGCCGCGTATCCACGTTCCCGCGCAGGGAGACGACTTCAAGATCCGGCCGCTGGGCCAATACCTGCGCCTGACGGCGGAGGCTGCTCGTGCCGACCACGGCCCCGGCGGGCAGGTTTTCCAGCGAATCGTAGTCCACCGAAAGGAACAGGTCCGTGGGGTCCTCGCGTTCCGGCACGATGCCGAGGATGAGGCCCTCGGGAAGCTCCATGGGAACGTCCTTCATGCTGTGCACGGCGATGTCCGCCGCGCCGGAAAGGAGCGCTTCCTCAATTTCCTTCACGAACAGCCCTTTGCCGCCGACCTTGGCCAGCGGCACGTCAAGGATGATGTCGCCCTTGGTCTTGATGATGTTCAGTTCCACCGCAAGGCCGGGATGTACGGCTTCGAGGCTGTCCTTCACATGGTTCGCCTGCCAGAGGGCCAGACGGCTGCCACGGGTGGCGATAACGAGTTTTTCCATAACGATCCTTGGCTGGTGAACACGGTGCCTTTTTGAGGGACGCCGCCGTACCGGAGCCGCCCCCCCACAAATGTTCGGGAAAGAGGAATCCGGGGAAGGGGCGCCTTTTGGAGCGCGCCTCCCCGGTTTTAGGAAATTTAGTGGCAGCTCGCGCAGTTGCCGCCGGAACAACCGGCGCATCCGCCTCCGGAAGACGGCGCGGAGGGCGCGCCGAAATCGCCGAGGCTTCCGCCTTCGCAATGGCGGCACGGCTTGGAGATGAGCTTTTCCGTGGCTTCGGCGCGGCAGGCCGGGCATACCGGATTTTCGTCGCCGAAAACAAGTTCTTCAAATTCATGACCGCAGCGCGTGCAACGGTATTCAAACATGGGCATGACGCTTCTCCTGTAAACGTATTCAGTCAAGCATGGGCTTGATGTCCATCACATTTTCGAAAAGATAGTAGTCCGTCAGCGCGCAGAGCATATGCCCGATGGCGGCGTGCGTCTCCTGCACGAGCGGCGTGGACGGATGCCCCACCGCAAGCAGGATGTCGCACAGCGGAGCCATGCGCCCTCCCCCGTCCCCGGTCAGGCCGATGGTGAACAGGCTTTGCTTGCGGGCCGCCTGCAACGCGCCGATGACGTTGGCGCTGTTGCCCGAGGTGGAAATGCCGACGAACACGTCGCCGGGACGCCCGAGCGCCTGCACCTGCTTGGTGAAGACGAGATCGTAACCGAAATCGTTGCCGATGGACGTCAGCACGGAAGAATCGGTCGTCAGCGCGATGGCCGGAAGCGGCGGCCGGTCCATCAGGAACCGGTTGACGAACTCCGCGGCCCAGTGCTGGGCATCCGCCGCGCTCCCGCCGTTGCCCGCCAGCAAAATCTTGCCTCCGCGCGCCACGGCGACGGCCATGCGCCGGGCGGCCTCGGCCACCTTGCCCCCGTGGACGGCAAAAAAATCGCGGCGCAGTTTCGCGCCGTCTTCCGCATGTTGGGAAATCATTTGCAGGGCTTTGTCCATAAGACGCTCCTTCGAACCGCATGGCTACAAGCACAGATAATCCCTGATTCCCGTTCTGCAACCCGCTTGCGGCGAACTTTGAGATATAAGCGAAACAGCCCCCGCTGACAACTCCATGCGGGCCGTGCGGCATTCCCCAACCCGCCGAAACGATACGGCGGCGGTACCGGGCTCCCAAGTTTGCTATTGAAGAATCACAGGGATTCTACTACTGAAAGCAGATGCACTCCGTCACCTCCATACTTCTCGTCACCAAGGCCCGGCACGCCGCCGCCGAAGCCACCGCAGCAGCCGTCAGCCAGTGGCTCGAAGCCCACGGTGTGGCTTGTTCCGCCCTTCCCGCCGACTGCCCTTCCGAAAAACTCGTCGGCAGGGCCCGCACCTCCGACGCAATCCTGATCCTCGGCGGCGACGGAACCTTCGTCGGCGTGGGCCGCAAGCTTGCCGGGCTGGACATTCCGCTTCTCGGCATCAATTTCGGTCAGGTCGGCTTTCTGACCGAACTCTCCGCCGTCGGCTGGGAACCCGCGCTGGAACGCCTCCTCGCCGGAAAGATGATCACGCGCACCTGCCTCCTGCTCGCGTGGGAGCTCCTGCGTGGCGGGACGCCCATCGCCAGCGGGCACGCCGCCAACGACGTGGTGGTCGGGCGCGGCGCCATCGCCCGCGTGCTGCCCGTCCATGTGTTCGTGGACGGCGAAGACATGGGCGTCGTGCGCTCCGACGGGGTGATCGTCTCCACGCCCCTCGGCTCCTCGGCGTATGCCCTGTCCGCCCACGGGCCGCTGGTGCATCCCAAGGTGCAGGCCCTCACCCTGACGCCCATTTCGCCCTTCTTCAAGAGCTTCCCGCCCATCGTCCTGCCCGCGGACTCCCGCATCCGCCTCGAAACCGACGCCGCCGCGCCCGACGCGTTCCTGACCGTGGACGGGCAGGAGGGCATCCCCCTGTGCGGCGGCGACGTCATACGGGTGCAAAGCCTCGATGCCGGGCTGCGGGTCCTTTCCTGCTCATCCGGCACCTATTTCCAGCGGCTGCGTGAACGCGGCTTTATCCAGACGGACGGGACGTCCGCCCCGGAGCACGTATGAACAGGCTTCCCGACATCGGGCAGGTCAGCGATCTCCGGCTCGGCGACCATCCCGGCTTCGATGCGTGGTTCTACAGCTTTTGCGCGGAAAACAACATCGAACACGGCATCAACCCCAGCGGCGTCGCCAGCCCGGAGCAACTCCGCTTCATGGTCGCCATGGACGAACGGCAGGTGTACGCGCCGTGTTCCGACGCCACCTTCCGGGAATTGGCGGCCTCCTTCCACCTCCGCAGTTTTCCGCCCCGCGTGCGCAGCCAGTATATCGCGGCATGGCGCTCCATCATCCGGGTCGTCCGCTACGAAAAGGACCGCCAGAAGCGCCGCGACATGATCAACTATTGCCGCCACCGTTTCCGGGGTTGCCTCGCGCTCGGCAATATCCTGCCCTCCCGCCTCGTCAAGCGGCTGGTCACCACGCTCATCAGCCATTTCGACGCGGGCGATCCGTGGCTGAACGAGCGCCTGTTCTACAACGAAACGCTCGCCTCCTTCCTCCGTTCGCAGACCCTGCAGAAGGCCCTCGGACGCCTGCCCGACGGCCTGAGCGCCGAGGGCATCCCCGATCTGCGCCGCGCGCTGGATCTGGCTGAGCTGGCCCGCCTCTTCCACCTTGCCGGGCGCTCGCACCATACCCTCACCCAGCTCATCCACAACTGCGCGGCGGCGGAAAGCGGCAAATGCGAACTCCCGGACATCTTTACCGGTTCCGAAGCCTTCATCCCGCAGGTGGAGGAGCTTTTCCCCGGCCCGCCGCGCACGTTCCTCTACATCTGCGCGATGGAGGGCGGCCTTGCCCTTGATCTGCGGATCATCCAGACGCTGCTGCGGCTCGGGCACAAGGTCATCCTGACGCTCAAGGAAGCGCCGGTCTACTACGCCCCGACCGTGTGGGACGTGGACCGCGATCCCCTGCTGGTGGACAATCTGCCCGAATCCCATATATTCAAGGCTCCGGCCGCATCCAAGAACGAACTGCTCCGCCGCCTGCGGGAAAACCGCCTGCTCATCATTTCGGACGGCACGGGCGAGCGGCTCAACCTGTACCGCACCTCGGTCACCTTCGCCCGCGCCTGGAAAGAGAGCGACGCCATCATCGCCCGCGGACGCTGCAACCGCGACGTGCTCCTCGGCACGAGCCACCTCTTCACCCGCGACGTCTTCTGCTTCTGGGAAGATCGCGGCGAAGTGCGTATGCAGCTCAAGCCCCATGCGCCCGGCATCCGCAAGTTCAGCGAACAGGCGCTCACGGCCAAGGCCCGGACCATCATCAAGAGTATGCGTGCCTCCAAGGACAGCGGCAAGGCCGTGATGTTCTACAGCTGCATCATCGGCAGCATCCCCGGCCAGACCGCCACGGCGATCAAGGTGGCGGACACGTTCGTCCGGTCGCTGCGGGAGCGGCTTGATCAGGTCTTCATCATCAACCCTGCGGAATATTTCGAGCCCGGCATGGACGGGGACGATCTCATGTTCATGTGGGAGCAGGTGCAGCGCAGCGGCCTCATCAACATCTGGCGCTTCCAGAGCATGGAGGACATCGAGGCCAGCTTCGGGCTCATGGGGCTCAAGGTCCCGCCCGTCTGGTCCGGCAAGGACGCCACCTTCTCCACCGGGTGCACCAAGGAAATGCGCATCGCGCTGGACATGCAGCGCTCCCATCCCGAACTCCAGATCGTCGGCCCCGGCCCGGAAAAATTTTTCCGTCGCGGCGACTACGGCGTCGGCAAATTCTTTGACGCCACCATCTCCAACGCCAATCAGGAATAACCATGACCACACCCACGCAACTGTTCACGCTTCTGGATGCCTGTTTCGACGCCCAAAACGAAGCCACGGCCCTCTGGCACAGCCAGGAACCCGAGGCCGCCGACGTCGCCCCCGACGCCTCCGCCTCCCCCGAGACGCTCCTTGCCCTCGTCCGCGCGCAGCACCTGCGGAATTTCCGGCTCTGGCACATTGAGGACACGGCCCGCCGCCGCGACGTGACGCCCGATGTCATCGCCGACTGCAAGTACCGCATCGACAGGCTCAACCAGGAGCGCAACGACCGCATAGAGCGCGTGGACGCCTGCCTCGTGGCCCTGCTCTCCCCGCTGCTCCCGGCCTCGCCCGCGCCGCACATCAATACGGAATCCCTCGGCATGGCCATCGACCGCCTTTCCATCCTCAGCCTCAAGATCTGGCACATGGACGAGCAGGTCCGGCGCACCGACGTGACGCCCGAGCACATCGCCTCCTGCGAAAAGAAGCTCGCGGTCCTCAAGGAGCAGCGCGCCGACCTCAGCCTTGCCGTCAAGCATCTCGTCACCGAGTTCGTCGAGGGGGCCAAGACCCCCAAGCTGTATTTCCAGTTCAAGATGTACAACGACCCCACGTTGAACCCTGAGCTGTATGGAAAATAGAGGAAGCGTGAGGAATCGGGGAAGGGTTCCTTTCCCCTTCCCCAAACCCCATCCCCTATCCTCCTAAGACTTTTACGTTTTGAATTCCGGGCGTCCCCAGTGTCTGGAATTGAAAAACAAAAGTGTTTGATGCCTGAATAGAATAATCGTTCGGCCTTTCGGAGTCGCCCTATGTCCGCTTATGAAACCGTCATCGGCCTTGAAGTGCATGTTCACCTCTGCACCAAATCCAAGCTGTTCTGCTCCTGCCCCACGACGTTCGGGGTGGAGCCCAACACCAACGTCTGCGAGGTGTGCGCCGGGATGCCGGGCGTGCTGCCCGTCCTGAACCAGACCGCCGTGGAGTACGCCACCCGCGCGGGCCTCGCCCTTGACTGCACCATCAACAACGATTCGGTGTTCGCCCGTAAGAACTACTTCTACCCCGACATGCCGTACAACTACCAGATTTCGCAGTTCGAGCGCCCGCTGTGCGAATTCGGGCATCTGGACATCAACGTCGGCGGCGAGACCAAGCGCATCGGCATTACCCGCATCCACATGGAAACCGACGCGGGCAAAAACATCCACGAAGGCGACCACAGCTATCTCGACCTCAACCGCGCCGCCGTGCCGCTCATCGAAATCGTGAGCGAGCCCGACATGCGCAGTGCCGAGGAAGCGGTGGCCTATCTCAAGGCCCTGCACGCCATCGTGGTCTACCTCGGCATCACGGACGGCAACATGGAGGAAGGCAGCTTCCGTTGCGACGCCAACGTGTCCATCCGTCCCAAAGGCGCGGCCGAATTCGGCACCCGCGCCGAGCTCAAGAACCTGAACTCGTTCCGCCATGTGCAGAAGGCCATCGAATACGAAGTTTCCCGCCAGCAGGACGTGCTGGAGGACGGGGACAAGGTGATTCAGGAAACCCGCCTGTTCGACAGCGTGAAGGGCGTCACCATGTCCATGCGCGACAAGGAAGAGGCCCACGACTACCGCTATTTCCCCGACCCGGATCTCGTGCCCGTGCACATCACGGACGAGCAGCTCGAAAGCTGGAAGGCCAGCCTTCCCGAGCTGCCCGCGCAGCGCCGCCGGCGGTTCATGGATGAATGGAAGCTTCCCGAGCAGGATGCGGACATCATCACATCCGACCGCGCGCAGGCCGACCTCTTTGAGGCGGCGGTGGCCCTGTACAACGAGCCGCGCAAGATAGCCAATTATATGACCGGCCCCATGCTCCGCGAGATCAACCAGACCGGCGTGGAGCTCAAAGACTCCGCCCTCAAGCCCGAAGCCCTTGCCGAACTCGCCAAGATCGTCGACGGCGGCCTCATCAGCGCCAAGATCGCGCAGGATATTTTCAGTGAACTGTACGCCAACGGCGTCATGCCCGAAGCCTACGTCCGTGAAAAAGGCCTTGTGCAGGTGTCCGACACTTCCGCCATCGACGCCGCCGTCGCCGAAGTGATTGCGGAGAACCCCGCCGAAGCCGAAGCCTACAAGGGCGGCAAGACCAAGCTCATCAGCTTCTTCGTCGGGCAGGTCATGCGCAAGATGAAGGGCAAGGCCAACCCCGCCCTCGTCAACGAGGCGCTGGGAAGATTGTTGAAATAGGAGCAGAAGATTGGAGGGGGAGAGGGAACCCTTCTGGAGAAAGGTTCCCTCTCCCCCTCCAAACCTCCCCCCTCTCCCTCCCAAGACGTTCGACTTTATCGAATCCCCGCTCTCGGTTTTACTGGATAAAAGAGCCTTCCTCCGTATGGGGGAAGGCTCTTTTGTCATATTCTGGAATAAGAAAGGAGAAAAAGAATGACGCAGGTTCCCTTTTCTAAAAAGGATCTGCTCCAAGGAAGGCTGAGAACAGTGATTCAATAAACACGAAAGTCTTTGGAAAGGGAGGGATGGGGTGGAAGGGAGGGGAAACTTTTCTTCAGAAAAGTTTCCCCTCCCTTCCCCAATATTTCCAACCTACTCTATCTACCCGGCAATAAAAAGGCTTTCAGCTCATCCTGGTCACAGCCGCTGAACAGCAGATGCAGCGGAAAACGGTCAAGCACGGGCGAAAGGGCCTCATTCGTGTAGGGAACGCCGCGCATGGCCTCTTCCAGATCATAGATCTCGCAACTGCTCACCTCGTCGGTCAGGCTCTTGCCCGGCCCGGCCATGAAGAAATCGCCGTAAAAATGACACTCGACCACACTGCCCTGCCGGATGTCGTAGGAAACCTCCACCTTGCCCCAAGGGAACCGCTGCGCCTTGCGCTCCGTGAACGGAGGCGACGCGCCGTACGTCCAATCCCACGTCGAGTATTTGGCGTCCCGCAGACGGGTGATGGCGACGAAATCCGCCGCGTTCATCCGGTATTCATCCCCGGAACGGTGCTCCATGATCGCATCGCGCACGCGCTGTACCGTCAGCGGCGGCAGATCCGGAGAATGCACGGCCAGATACTCAGCCAGATTCCCCACGCGGCTGCGGACAGAGGCCACGCCCTTTGACTTGTACTTGGCCGGATCCACATTGAGCGCCTGAGACAGTACATCGAGGTCGCTGTTTACCAGAATACAGCCGTGATGCAGATAACGCATCCCCCGGCGGCAGTGCGCCACGCCCGCCACTTTCAGGCCGTCCAGCATCAGATCGTTGCGCCCGGAAAAAGTCACGGGCAACCCGAGCTTTTGCAGCGCCTCGGCGATGGGTTTTCCGGCTTCGCTGAAGGCGGGCAGGGCTCCTTCCTTGTCCAGATGATGGATGAAGGTATAGTTGAGCGTCCCGGCGTCGTGATAGACCGCGCCTCCGCCCGTCATCCGGCGCACCACGCTGATCCCGCGTTCGCGCACGAAATCGGCGTTCACTTCCTGACGGGTGTTCTGGAACCGCCCCACCACGATGGCCGGGCTGTTCTGCCACAGGATGGCGTAACCGGGATGGCCGTGTTCGATCCGGCCCAAGAAATATTCCTCAAGCGCGAGGTTGAATGTCGGGTCGAGGGAATGATTCACGATCCAATACATGCGGAACTCCATAAAAAAAACTTTCATAATGGCGCAGTCCCATTATGAAAGTCCCAAAGGGCCGAGAAAACGGCAAAGAAAGGAGAAGGAATCCCCGACAGCGAACCGTCGGGCGTCGCCCGTAATCCTGACGACGGCGGCAAAGCGTTCTTTGCGGATCCCTTCCCCTCTCCTTGGCTGTTTCTCGTTTACATATCGCCCGTCAGAACGGGCTTGCGGGCTGCGCCGACTTCATCGACGCGACCCACTTTAGTCCGGGTCGGAGAGGCATGCAACAGGTCGGCATCGGTCTCGGCCAATTCCGCGATGGAACGCATGGCCTCGATGAACGCATCCAGATCCTCGAGGTTTTCCGATTCGGTGGGCTCGATCATGATCGCGCCGTGCACCACCAGCGGGAAGTAGATCGTCGGCGGATGGATGCCGCAGTCGATCAGGCGCTTGGCGATGTCCATCGTGCTGACCCCGAACTCTTCCTGCTTCTTGTCCGTGAACACGCATTCGTGCAGGGAAGGCTGCGGGAAGGGCAGATCGTACAGATCCTTGAGGCTGAACTTGATATAGTTCGCGTTGAGCACGGCCAGCTCGCTGGCACGCTTCAGATCCGGGCCGAGGGTCTTCATGTAGGCCCACGCGCGCAAGACCACGCCGAACTGCCCCCAGAAGGGATGCATACGGCCGATGGACTGCCCTCCGGCGTCGACGGAATTGTCCACCCAGTCGAGCTTGCCGTCGGTTTCGACCAGACGGGGGCCGGGCAGGAACGGCACAAGCGTCTTGCTCACGCAGATCGCGCCGGAGCCGGGGCCGCCGCCGCCGTGCGGGGTGGAGAACGTCTTGTGCAGGTTCATGTGCATGACGTCGATCCCGATATGGCCCATGTGGGCATAGCCCATAATCGCGTTCAGGTTCGCACCGTCGCCGTAGACAAGGCCGCCGCGGGCGTGCACGAGTTCGGCGATTTCCTTGATGTTGGACTCGAACAGGCCAAGCGTGTTCGGGTTCGTGATCATGATCCCGGCGCAGTCGTCATCCATCAGGGCGGCCACGTCCTCAACGGTCAGGATGCCGTCGGGGCCGAGCGGAACCTTTACCGACGAGAAGCCGCACAGGGCGGCGCTGGCCGGATTGGTGCCGTGCGCGGTGTCGGGGATGAGCATCTTGGTGCGCGTGTTGCCCTGCGCCCGGTGCCATGCCTGAATGAGCATGATGCCGGTCAGTTCGCCGTGCGCACCGGCGGAAGGCTGGAGGCTGCACGCCTCAAGGCCGGTCACGGCGCACAGCATCTGCTCGGTTTCGTACAGCACCCGCAGCGCGCCCTGCGAATATTCGGAGGGGAACAGCGGATGCGCACCGGCAAAACCGGGCAGCGCGGCGATCTTTTCGTTGATCTTGGGGTTGTATTTCATGGTGCAGGAACCGAGCGGATACATGCCCGTGTCCACACCGAAGTTCCACGTGGAAAGGCGCGTGTAGTGGCGCACCACATCCAGCTCAGCCAGGTCGGGCAGATTCAGATCCGTCCGCACCATGCCTTCCGCCTCATAGGGGGCGGCGGGCACGTCCGATTCGGGCAGGCTCACGCCCACGCGTCCGGGGCGGCCTTTTTCCCACAGCAGGGGCTCGTTCAGTACGAGACTCGACACCCCGGGCCAAGACTGATTGCTCATCAGGCGATCTCCTTCAGGATGGCGTCGATGTCGGCGCGGCTCCGGGTTTCCGTAACGCAGAAGAGGTAGCTGTCGGCAAGCGGGTACCACTTGGACAGATCCATGCCGAACATGATCTTCTTTTCTTCAAGGAGGCGCTTCCACTTGGCGTCGAAACCGGCGGGAGCGGCCATCACGAACTCATTGAAGGTCTGGCCGGAATACACGGGGCGGAAACCAAGCTTGGCGAGGCCGGCCTTGAGGTATTCGGCCTTGTCGCGGTTAAGCTGGGCCATATGGCGGAGGCCCGTGCCGCCCATGCTCGCAAGGTACATGGCGCAGGTCATGGCGCACAGCCCGGCGTTGGAGCAGATGTTGGACACGGCCTTTTCGCGGCGGATGTGCTGCTCGCGGGTGGACAGGGTGAGCACGAAGGCGCGCTTGCCCTTGTTGTCCACGGTCTGGCCTACGAGACGGCCCGGCAGGTTGCGGACGAAGGCCTTGCGGGTCGCCATAAGCCCCAGATAAGGGCCGCCGAACGCCTGGGACAGGCCGAAGCTCTGCCCTTCGCCGCACACGATGTCCGCGCCCTGGCTGCCGGGGGTGACCAGCAGGCCATAGGCCATCGCTTCGGTAAAGCCGGTGATCAACAACCCCTTGCGGGCATGGATCCATTCGGCCTGTTCGGCAAGGTGTTCGACCACGCCGAAGACGTTGGGGGACTGCACGATCAGCGCGGCGAGTTCCGCATCGTCCTTGAGATGCTCAAGGCTGGTGCCGCCCTCTTCGGTCATCGTAAGGTCGCGCACTTCAATGCCGTTGGCGTTGCAGTACGTGTCCAGCACCGTGCGGTAATGAGGATGCAGGGCCTGCGAAACCGCCACGGCGTTGCGCTTGGTCAGGCGGCAGGCCATCAGCGCACCTTCGGCCAGCGCGGTCGCGCCGTCGTACATGGAGGCGTTGGCCACTTCCATGCCGAGCAGACGGGCGATGAGCGTCTGGAATTCAAAGATGCCCTGCAGCGTACCCTGGCTGATTTCCGGCTGGTACGGCGTGTAGGCGGTGTAAAATTCGGAACGGCCGGCAAGGGCCGGGACAACGGCGGGAATGTAGTGCTGGTAGCTTCCCGCGCCGATCCACGCGGAACCGGCCGCGGGCATGGAAGCGGCCAGGGCTTCAGCCTGCGCCGTCAGTTCCCACTCCGTCATGGCGGTCAGAGGAAGCGCGCCTTCGTGGCGGCAATCCGCCGGGATGGAGGCAAAAAGGTCCTCCACCCTGTCGGCGCCGACGACGCCGAGCATCTGCGCTTCGTCTTCCGCGGTGTGGGGGAAATAACGATGCATTACAGGGTCTCCAGATGCGCCTTGTATGCCGCGGCATCCAGCAGTTCGCTCACGCCCTCGGCGGATTCGATTTCGATGAGCCAGCCTTCGCCGTAGGGATCCTGATTCACTTTTTCAGGGGCATCCACCAGCACTTCGTTGACGGCCTTGATGGTGCCCGCGACGGGCATGAACAGAGGGCTCACGGACTTGGTGGATTCGAGCGTGCCGAACTCCTGACCCTTCTCAAAGGTGTCGCCCACGGAAGGCAGTTCCACATAGGTGAGATCGCCGAGGGCGTTCTGGGCGTAATCGCTCACGCCGATCTTCCACGGGGCGGAGGTGCTGATCCATTCGTGATCTTCCGAGTAACGCAGTTCGGCGGGAATGTTGGACATGATCGTGTTCCTCTCGTGCGGTTGATATTTGCGGTATGCCTCCGGCGGCAAAGGGCTGCCGCCCCTTGACCCCGCCCGGGGGGAATGATTCCCCCCGGACCCCCTCAAAACCGTCTGTATCCGCTCCGGCCGAAACAACGTTTCAACCGGAGCGGATACAGACGGCCCCGAGCGCGTCAGGAGTTCCCTCTTCGTTTTTCAACAAGGCTCACTCGCCTCCCCCGCCCCCATTACAAACGTCTTAGGAGAGGGAGAGGTGGGTTTGGGGAGGGGAGGGAGAAGCCCTTCTTCAGAGGGCTTCTCCCTCCCCTCCCCAATCTCAAAATCTTTTCCCTTCCTACAGACTTCCCAGCTTCTTGCGGGCGGTGCGGGCGGGACGGATATCGGTCACGGTCTCGACCTGAATCTTACGGCGCGGGTCGGCGAGCGTAAGCTTGGTGCCGTTCTCCAGCGGGCGGTTCACGCGGACAAAGCCGCAGACAAGGCCTTTGGGCGCAAAACCTTCCGGCTTTTCGGGGCTGGCGACGCTCGTGATCACGCCGTCGACGCGCCCGATGGACACGTCCGCCACGCAGGTGAGCACGTCGCCGATGACCTCACCATCCAGCAGGACCTGCGGATGCGTGTCGTGATCGGGAGACGTCACCTTGCGGGGGTCAAAGCCGCAGTAGGCGTAGGTATACGTGACATTGCCGGAAGCAAGCGCTTCCTCAAGGGCGGAACGGCCAAAGAAATTCTTGGTCCAATTGCCGTTTTCATCCTTGGGCAGGGTGAAGGGCCACGGGTTGTTCACGAACGCCCACGGGCCTATGTCCTGTTGCGAAAGCGGGAGCACAGCCCCGGCGCGCACGGAGTCGCGGGCGGCCAGACCGCAGGGGATGACGCCTTCGTCCTTCCCGGCTTCGAGAATCCGGTTCCAAATATCCACGATCTTGTCGTAGGGAACGAAGATTTCAAAGCCCTGCTCGCCGGTATACCCCGTACGGGACAGGAAGATCGGCGTACCGTCGGCAAGGAAAATATCGCTGTTGGCAAGTTCGATGTCGCCCTTGAAGGAGAAATAGGGCAATTTGTCGAACACGGCCTCGGGGTCCTTGAGAAGCTTGGTCATGACGCGGACCGTAGCCGGGCCCTGAAGGTCTAGCTTGCCGTACGTCCCGGCGAGATCGCGGATCGTTACGCTCTTGCCTTCCGAAGCGGCCCATGCGCTGAGCGATTCGGCAATGCGTTCGCCCTTGCCCACATTGAGCACCACAAAGTAACGGCCTTCGCTCAGGGGGTATACGATGGCGTCATCCACCACGCCGCCGGACGCATCGAGGAACGCGCCGTAAGCGGCACGCGGACCGGACAAGGACAAATCCTTGGTAAAGGCCCACTGAAGCGCTTCCAGCGCGTCGGGGCCGGAAACCATGAGCCCGGCCATATGCCCGATATCGAACAGTCCGGCGTGCTGGATGACGGCGAGATGTTCCTTCACCGCGCCGGTGGGATACCAGAGAGGCATATCCCAACCGCCGAAATCAACCAGCGTGGCGCCGAGGGCCTCATGCGTTGCGTGTAATGCCGTTTGATGCAACATGAATGACTCCGTTTAACAGTCCCTGTTTGTGCGAAATCCCGCGCCGCCTGTGCGACGCCAGAAAGCCGACGGGACGCCCCGCCGACTCGAAAAACTCCGCAGACCGCCGGGGCGGCTACAGAATATAGGGCACCTTCAGGCTGAATCCCTTATAGACGATAAAGGTTTCGATGGAAGACACCCTGTCGTGACACTTGGAGAACTCGTTGGTGTAGAAATCCAGCAGGCCGAACTCCTCATTGAGCAGCACGGTCAGGATAAGGTCGTGCCGCCCCGTCAGGACAGCCACGGAAACCACGCCCCGCAAGTGGGAGAACACTTCGCCCTCGCCCACAAGATCCGGGGAGCGCAGCTTGATCGCCACCAGCGCCAGCGTGTGTCCGGGAAGCTTTTCCACATCGACCTGACCGCAGATGTCCAGCACGCCGTCTTCGATGAGCCGGGCTGCGCGGGTACGGACAGTCACTTCGGAGAGCCCCAGATCCGCGGCGATGTCTCGAAAAGAGGCGCGGCCATTACGCAGCGCCTTGATAATTGCCAGATTGGTTTCGTCGAGCTTGGTTTTCATGACATTCCGATGGGTCGGGGACTTGCGAAAGCCGGGATACACTCCCAGAACCAGTACGCTTTTTGCAAGAACTTTTCTTTCAAAAAAGGATAGTCCTTTTCATTTTTTTATTCAACAGAAATTCCTCCTTTCTCTTTTGTTAACGATATTTTTCACAGACAATCCCTACAGGAGCGCTTTTCTCGAAAAAACAGGGGAAAAGGCTATAAAAAGTATCATATCAACGCCGTTTTTTTCTTTAAAAGTATCTTTTTTGCAAAAACGGCACGAGCATCCGACATCAAAATTTTTCCCAAAACCTTTACTCCGATCGAAAAAAAACGCAGGATAATCCATTCCCCTCTTTCGGGGCCTCTCCCGTATGGGCAGCCGCTCCGCGCCGCAAGCCCCCTTCCGCCCCGACGCATCGTGAAGAGGAGCAAGCACCTCTTTCAGACGGCCAGTTCCGGCCTTATGGCGGCGTTGGAAGGTAATCATGAAACGGGCAAAGCCATCCCCTTGATATTCGTTCCCCGTTTCGGCATTCTTTCTTTCTGAAAAAGAACGCAATCATGAATACGTGAACGGACAACCGCACATGCAAAGGACTCTATGCTGCATAACGTCGATCTCATCCTGACGCTTGCCGGTGGCCTGAGCGCAGCCCTCGTGCTCGGATTCATCACCCAGAAACTACGCATGTCCCCCATTGTGGGTTACCTGTTGGCAGGCATTATTGTAGGCCCCTATTCCCCCGGTTTCGTCGCCGATGCGGACACGGCTTCCCAATGCGCGGAAATCGGCATCATCCTGCTCATGTTCGGCGTGGGCCTCCACTTCCATCTTAAAGACCTGCTGGCCGTCCAGCGTATCGTCCTGCCCGGCGCGGCCGCCCAGATCGGGGCGGCAACCTTGCTCGGCATGGTCGTCTCGCACGGTTTCGGCTGGTCATGGGCCGCCGGGGCGGTTTTCGGCATGGCCATCTCCGTCGCCAGTACGGTCGTCCTGACCCGCGTCCTCTCCGACAACAAAGCGCTGCACACCACAACGGGCCATGTGGCCCTCGGCTGGCTGGTGGTGGAAGATCTCTTCACCATCCTTCTGCTGGTGCTTTTGCCCGCCATCGTGGGCGGCAACGAACAGTCCGAAAGCGTCTGGCACGTCCTTGCCGTTACGACACTGAAACTCGGGGCGCTCGTGGTCTTCGCGCTGGTGGTCGGCCAGCGGATCATCCCCAAGCTCCTTGCCTATGTGGCCCGCACCGGAACCCGGGATCTGTTTACCCTCTCCGTCCTTGTCCTGGCCCTCGGCGTGGCCGTGGGCGCGGCCAACTTCTTCGGCGCCTCCATGGCCCTTGGCGCCTTCCTCAGCGGCATGGTCGTCGGCCAGTCCGAATTCAGCTCGCAGGCGGCCGCAGAGGCCCTGCCCATGCGCGACGCCTTCGCCGTCCTCTTCTTCGTTTCCGTGGGGATGCTGTTCAACCCCGCCTCGCTCATCAGCGACTGGCCCCTCATCCTCGCCACGCTCGGAATCGTCCTCATCGGCAAACCCCTGGCCGCCTTCATTGTGGTCAAGCTCTTCGGCAAGCCTTTGCGCATGGCCCTTTCCGTCGCAGTCGCACTGGCGCAGATCGGCGAATTTTCCTTCATCCTCGCCGCGATGGGCGTGAGCTTCGGCGTACTGCCCACGGAAGCTTCCAGCGCGATCATCGTGACCGCGATCGTTTCCATCACCCTCAACCCCCTGCTCTACCGGCGCATCAACGGGGCGGCCCATTGGCTGGAATCCAAAGGCATCGGGCTCCCCCGCCTCGATGAAAACGAGCTTTCCCACCCTGAAGGCGCACAGCGCATCATTGTTGTAGGGTATGGCCCCGTAGGCAAGCAGCTCACGGGCATCCTCCGCGACAACAACCTCGACGTGGTGGTCGTGGAAATGAACATCGATACCGTGCGGCAGGTCAGCGCGCTCGGCGAGAAGATCATCTACGGCGACGCCACACAACGCGAAGTCCTGCTCCATGCGGGCGCGGAAGAGGCCGAGGGGCTCATCATTTCCTCATCGAGCGCCCCGGCCGGGGAAATCGTGGAAGTCGCCCGCGCCATCAATCCCAACCTGCGCATCCTCGTCCACACCACCTATCTGCGCGTGGCGGAAAACCTCAAGTCCGAAGGCGTATCAGCCGTCTTCTCCGGCGAACGTGAAGTCGCCGTCGCCATGACCGAACACCTGATGCGCGACTTCGGAGCCACGGACGAACAAATCGACCGCGAACGCCGCAAACTCCGCGAACGCATGGCCTGATTATCCTCAACGTACCGTATATGCACAAACCGTGAAGGCCACATAGCCTTCACGGTTTTTTCTGAACAAGACCGCCGCGTTTTGCGTTTTCCCCCTTTCCGCCCCCATTCTTTTCATCTCCCCGTTTTTGCAAAAGTGTCGCATCTGCATCAGATTTGTCGGGCACAACCATCTAAAGTCCGTGGAAACATCATGATAGCCCGTTCTTTCACAACCGGCGGGCACTTTGAGGAGAGAACCATGACCGTATCCAAGAACGTGCTGATGGCGTTGCTGATCCTGAGCTATGCAACGTGGGGCGGCGGCATGATCGCCATGAAATACGCGTTCGAGTCGTTCACCGCCATGCAGGTGGTTTTTGCCCGCGTGGCATTCGCCGGGGTCATCTATCTGGCGCTGTACCGCCTGTGGAGCCATATCCCCTATCAAAAGGGCGACTGGAAATACCTGCTGGCGATGGTCCTGTTCGAGCCCTGCCTGTTCTTCCTCTGCGAAACCTTCGCCATGACCTACACCACGGCATCGCAGGGCGGCGTCATCGCGGCCTGTTTCCCCCTTTGCACCGCCGTGGCCGCATGGCTGTTCCTCGGCGAAAAGCTGACCAAGAAGACCATTATCGCCATGCTGCTTGCCGTGGCGGGCGTCGCCGGGGCCTCCCTCGCCGCCGAAAGCTCGGATCAGGCGTCCAATCCCATTCTCGGCAACCTGCTGATGGTCGGTGCCGTCCTGTCCGCGACGGGCTACGCCGTGTGCGTGCGCTTCATTTCCCGGCGTTACTCCTTCCTGAGCATCTCAGCCATTCAAGCGCTCGGCGGGACCATCGTATTCCTGCCTTTCGTGTTTACGACGCCCATGCCCGTCAACGTCACCATGCCCGCAATCGGCGGCCTGCTCTATATGGGCCTCGGCGTGGGTTTCCTCGTGTATCTGAGCTTCAACTTCGCGCTCAAGCATCTTGAAGCGGGCATCGTCGCCCTCTTCGGCAACCTCATCCCCGTATTCACCCTTATCTTCGCCTTTACCATCCTCGGGGAACGCCTCACGCTGGCTCAAACCCTCGGTGTCGGGCTCACGTTCTTGGGCGTCATCATTGCTGCCCTGCCAGAAAAACAACGGCAATAACCGGACAGGGGAGAGAGCCTCCACACCAACGCTCTCTCCCCTGCTTCAGCCCCCAGCTTCTCTTACTGCAAAAAAGCCAATAAACGGATTTTTTCTCTCAGCCACTCGCCACGTCCTTCCGAAACGCTCACTCCATCCACTCCTACCCAATCAAAGCATTTTCCCCTCTTCCTTCATCCCTTTTCACCCGCACGCGCGTTTGCCTTTACCGATGAGGAAATCATCCTAACGCCTCCCCCCTTACAGGCCAGCACGCCCCAATCACGCACGATACATATTCCGCTACGGCATCCTCTCCCCGCCATACAACGGGACTCCCTGCGTGCAGCCTCCCCAGCAGCCGAAAATCTTTGAAGTGGAGGGGGTGGGGTTTGGGGAGGGGGAGGAGAACCTTTCTCTAGAAAGG
>OMGG01000496.1_pt1 | contig 25651 bp, 21 predicted proteins | sample 1645891 | NCBI WGS metagenome assembly OMGG01 (sample SAMN05578587, study PRJEB25193) | human gut metagenome | biome: Human Microbiome; feature: human-associated habitat; material: feces | host: Homo sapiens | place: USA:Birmingham
TGCGGCGGTGTCCCGCCACGATCTCATAGCCCCCCGCTGCGCGCGGGCGCACAAGCCCCGGCATCAATACGCCGTGCTGCGTGATGCTCTCCGCAAGCTTCTCCATTTCTTCATCATCCCGTACCTGAAACGGGTGCCCCGGAAAATCGTGCAGCTCCGAGACCGGCAGCATCATAACGCGCTCCTGCGTCTGTGCCTCCAGCGCCCGTTCTTCGCTGGTGCTGAACAGGTCAGCGAGTGGGGGCAAACCCGCCCCGCCCAAGCTCTTTCTTGCGGCCAAGCGTCAGCACCTCCCTTGCAAGCTGTTCGTAGGCCAGCGTTGCCTTGCCCCTGGGGTCGTAGTCAAAAATGCTTTTTCCAAAGGATGGGCTTTCCGCAGCCCGGACACACATGGGAATCTCTGTCTTAAAAATATGCACATTCGCTCCGTATGCGTCGCGCAGCATGGCGCTCACATCACGGGAAAGGTTCGTGCGGTTGTCTACCAAAGTCAAAACGATACCCTCTATTTTCAGACGCGGGTTTTGCCGCCGCTGCACCTTGTCGATGGTGCGTATGAGCTGAAGCAGGCCGCGCATGGAAAAGTATTGCGCCTGCACCGGGATCAACACGCTGTCGGCTGCCGATAACGCATTGACAGGCATCATGCCCAGCGACGGCGGGCAGTCGATCAACACATAGTCATACTTTCCACGAACATCATCCAGAAAGGTTTTCAGAATGCGTTCCCGGCTCATCGCGTTCACGAGTTCCACTTCTACGCTGGACAGGTCGATGCTGGAGGGAACGAAATCAAGCCCTTCCGGATGGCTCTGTATGTATCCACCTGTTTTATATGGTAGATCATTGATGATGCAGTGCATCGCCGTGGACAAAGTATTTTGTAATTCGTCCGGATTTTCCACGCCGAGATATTTTGTGGCGTCCGCCTGTGAATCCGCGTCGATCAGCAGCACGCGCTTGCCCTGCCGGGCCAGCGCCACGCTGAGGGATACCGCTGTTGTTGTTTTTCCCACGCCGCCCTTTTGGTTTGAAATTGCAATGGTTTTCATTTCCGTTCCTCCCAGTCGTCTCTTTCGCTTCTTGCACCCACAACGATGCAGGCATATCCTATAAAGGCCATAAACAGGCCGGCCGCAACCAGCAGCCAATTCAAAACATTCACCGCTCTGTCCCCCTTTCCCGCGCCAGCTTCTTTTGCAAAAGCTCGTTATAGTCCTTCGCGCCATGCGGGATACAGCTTTCCACCCAATATCCCCGCGCAGCATATTCTTCTTCCAACCGGGCGGCATGTTCCCGCCCCGCTTTATCGTTGTCCGTACATATCCTCAGATGTGTCACGCCGGGATGCGATTTCAAAAAGGTCTCAATGGGCAGCATCGAAAGGCCGTCCAGAGAAAGATAGTGCTGCTCCCGCCAGGCTGCTCCGCGCCGGATGCGTAAAGACGCATCTGACATTGCGTCGATTGGGGACTCATACAGCGCAAGCGTACTGGCCCCTTCTTTTTCTGCCGGAATGCAGAACGGATGACGTTTGTCGCTGCCCGTTACATTTCCGCGAAAAAGTCCCTGTGTTCCCCGCAGCCCAGCATGGGCCGGATTTCCCGATTCGTCAAAGCCCACAAAAACACAGTTCGAGTATTCCCGTTCTGCTGTCTTGCGGTTTGTGCCATAGACGCGGCCTGTATGAAAGCAGAATGCAAGAACTTCATCGCAGACGCCGCGCCCCGCCAAGTACTGATATGCTTTGAAATTATCACCGCGCGGCGGTAGTGCAAACCCGCTGTTCTTTTCCTTGATTACAGGCGGAGAGGAAAGAAAAGGCGCATCCGCACAGACGATCTGCACCGCACGGACAAAATCGTACCCCTCTACTTTCATGAGGTACTGCACCGCCGTTGTTCCTCCTACGCCCTTGCTGTGCCAATTCCATTTTCCATTGCTGCTCACCTTCAAGCTGTCATGGCCGCAGTGCGCATACTCTGTACGCCCTACACGTTTGAACTGCTCAGGCTGATGACGCAACAGGAAAGCCAGCGTGTTCACCGCCTTGGCCGCTCTGATTTGTTCTTCCGTTACATATGGCTTCACTCGTTCCATCTCCTTCTTTTAATTTCTGTGTATATACAAAAAGTGCAGTCCAAAACTTGAACTGCACTTGATTTTTCTGTATTCTCTTTTCCGCCTGTATCTTTTTACGGGCTTGTTTCGGGGTGGGTTCGGGAGGGGAATATTTTAAAAACATTCTCATGAGACCATATACTTCCCCCATTTTTGAACTATCAAAATTTGTCAACCGAAAGTGGTAAATGCGTCTGTTATTTTGCTTCAAAATGCGTTATAATGGTTAAAATTGAATCATGCCTTTAGGTGGACAGAGGTCGAAATTTGGAACTCAAAAATGAGACATCCAGATTTCGGCCTCTTTTTTCATGTTATAAATCCAGCATTTAAGCCGCTTTTTCAGGATCGTCCTCTTTTACAAAACGGGACACCCAGAAGTAAAACTAAAAAAATCACTGTGTAAAAATGAAAATAGACCTATTCTGAACCCGGAATTCTCATTCTAATGAGGATTCTTTCTTTTTATCCCAGTATTCCTGTTCCTTCTGCTCCGGAGTTTTATACTGTATAGTGGAGTGTGGACGTTCTCTATTATAGAAGTCAATAAACCGGTGAATACCTCTCATCAGATCCGCTTCGGAAGTATAATGCCGCCGATATAATTCTTCTTTTTTGAGGATTGAGAAAAACGCTTCTGCGACTGCATTATCATGAGGCCGTCCAGTCCGAGAAAATGATTGTTTCACTCCAAAGTCTTCCAATAAGTGGACAAATGCGTAGGACATATATTGTGTCCCTCGGTCACTGTGAAACATAAGTCCTTTTTCTGGTTTTCTCTCGGAATAGGCTTGCTTAAACGTTTTAGTGAGTAATTGTGTACTGCTATTCTGAGAGATTCGATAGGAAATAATCTTTCTTGAGAACAGATCAATGATAGCGCAGAGATAATAATACTTATCACCAAACTTAAAAACAGTAATATCACTAACCCAAATTTGATTTGGCCGGTCTGTGCAAAATTGTTGTTGCAAAAAATTTCTGTTCTGCCCTTTCTTCCATTTTTGATATTCCTTCTTTGCTGTAGTGCTGACGCTGCTGATTCCTAACTCCCTCATAATCTGAGAAACATACTTTGCACTGGTTTTGATTCCTTGATTTCGTAATATCGCTGTGATTTTTCCGGTACCATAAATTTGTTTACTGTCGTCATAAATTTTTTGAATCTGTACTTTCAGTTCTTCACGACGTTTCGCCGCAAGGGTGTTGCCCCTTTTATTCCGGAAAATATGGTTATAAAATGTACCACGAGGGACATCTAATGCTTCACATAGGGTGTGTACGCTGAACTGTCCGTAAAGTACCTCCATAGCTTTGAGCTTTTCCTGTAATGGGGAGGAGACAGTACAGCTAACTTTCTTTAAGATCTGAACCGTATCCTCTAATTTTTTGACTTTTCTTTTCAGGTATAGGAACTCCTGTGGAGTAATTATATTGCCTGTATCGCTTACAGTTTGTTGGTAGTCTTGTATCCAGCGATAGAAAGTGCTGCGGGGAATTTGGTTTTCGTTGCAGATTTGGATTACTGTTTCCCCGTCCTGATAGCGCTTGACGAAGGCCATCTTCTCTTCTTTGGTAAATTTCATAGGGATTACCTCCTTATTGTTTTATAAAGATATGGTAACACCAACAGTGCAGAGGTTTGAAATTAAGAAGCAGGCACGGAGAAATGCTAGCAGCTTGAACGCTGCCGGTGTCTCTCTGTACCTGCTTTTCTCGTTGAGAAATAGGTCGATTTATGGTATAATTATTAAAATACAATTTGTAGAGTGGGAACTGATGTTAAATGGGAGGTGAGCCAATGGATCTAGATTCTATTAAACAGATAATCCAAGACTTCTTCCAAGAAAACACTTTGACAGTTGTTGGTTCAGGTCTCTCTGTTGCAGAAGGCATTCCTGGAATGTCGGCATTGTCTAGTGAATTGCAAGCTGAAATTCCACGTTTTCTCAGTGATCCCATAGATATAAAACTTTGGGATAGAATTAATGGAGATCTTCTTGCAGGAGTAGGACTAGAACAAGCGTTGCACAACACGAAACCCAGTCCACACATTGAAGACAATATTAGAACAATTACCGCTAATTTTATTGGAAATGCAGAGAAAAAAGTTCTTGATGATATCATTAACGGAAGAAAGATATTGAGATTTGCGGATTATCTTGGACGTTTTAATATTCGCAACGATGGGCTTGTAGTAGTTACCACGAATTATGATAGATTAATTGAGTACGCCTGTGAATATAAAGGCATACGCATTGATACTCTTTTCATAGGTAGATTTTTAGCACACTTTGAGCCAGAAAGAAGTAAATACTCTTTCTGTGAGGAGATTATTAAAAAACCTGGGAAACAGAGAACCGCCGTTTTTGCTCCAAAAGTAACTGTGCTAAAACCTCACGGGTGTCTCAGTTGGCATATGATTAACGGTGAGCCGTATTCTATTCCCAATTATCCCTTAGATGATTGCTTAATTATTACACCTGGCGTCAACAAATATAGAGAAGGTTATAGCGTTCCGTTTGATACCCACAGAACCAAAGCAAATGCTGCGATTGATCGAGCACAAAGGTATATTATTATTGGATATGGTTTTGGGGATGGGCATTTAGAAACTCATTTGGTTCAACAATTAAATGCAGGAAAACCTGCTCTATTGCTTACTCATTCGTTATCTCCCAAAGCGTTAGAACTAACAAAGAAATGTAAACACATCACTGCAATTTGCAGTGATGGTGCAGATGGGTCAACAATAGTTACCGATACATTTGAAGCATACCTTCCACACATCAACTTATGGGATTTGGAATTAATGCTAAAGGAGGTTTTTTAATGCCGCAGTTACTTTGTTTTACAGATAATGACTTACTTGGTAATGTGACCTATGTAGATACAGAACAAATTATTATAGAAATCGCCAACATAAATATTATGGAGCAAATTTGTGTTGGTAATCTTGTTGCTATAGAAACCGGGAAGCGACATGAACATCTTATTGCGCTGATTGATAAAGTTACTCGCAAATATATTGACGACTTTGATGATGACGCTGCTCAAGAAAATGAGATGATGGTATCATCTGCAGACTATGTAAAAGTAAGTATCATAGGAACATACCATTCAGTTTTGGGAAACTCACATGACGTTTTTAAGCGCGGGGTAGATATGTTCCCACAAATTGAGAGTAAATGCTACTGCGTCTCTGGAGTCAACCTTCAAAACTTTATGAACATTCTGAGCAAAGATATAGCAACCAAAAAGCGTCTGAAAATCGGATCTTTTATGATGGATGCCAATGCTGACGCTATACTGGATGGAAACAAATTTTTCCAACGACATGCTGCAATACTAGGAAGCACTGGTTCAGGTAAAAGCTGGTGTGTTGCTAACATACTCGAAAAAGCTAGTGCATTAAAGTACACAAATATCATTGTGTTTGATATGCACGGTGAATATACTAAACTTGCAGAAGGACCAAATAAGATTGCGGAGAGATTTCGTATAGCAGGTCCGGGGGATTTAGAAAATCCAAAAGCAGATGTATTGTTTCTTCCTTATTGGCTCTTAAACAGAGAAGAACTTTTATCAATGGTACTTGATCGAAGTGACTCCAATGCACCGAACCAAGCCTCAAGATTTACTATGCACATAAGGGAATTGAAAGCTGAATCGTTAATTAGCGAAAAAAAGGAAGATACATTAAAAACGTTTACTGTAGATTCTCCGATTCCTTTCTGCTTGACGGACCTTCTTGAGCGACTTAAAGATGATGACACTCGAAAAGGAGTCGGCTCAACAGGCAAGCCGGTAAAAGGCGACTGGGAAGGAAAGTTAACTCGTTTTATTGCACGACTGGAAAGCAAATTAGAGGATAAAACATATGGTTTTATGTTTCAGCCTTACCCTGAATCCCAAAATTATGCTTGGCTTAGCAATATGTTGTGTAAATTACTAGGTTATAAGGACGGTTGTGCTGGCATTAAAATTGTGGATTTTTCTGAAGTTCCTTCCGATGTTTTGCCAGTTGTCACAGGCACATTAGCGAGACTTCTGTACAATGTTCAATTCTGGATGACACCAGATAAGCGAACCCCATTCACGTTGATCTGTGACGAAGCTCATTTGTATCTGCCTGTTAAAGATGAAGCGGATACTGTTCAAAAGCAGGCGCTTTATAATTTTGAACGCATTGCAAAAGAAGGACGCAAGTACGGAGTATCAATTATCGCTGTCAGTCAACGTCCTGCAGATGTGAGCAAAACAATTCTTAGCCAATGCAACAACTTTATTGTACTAAGGCTAACCAATGAAAAAGACAAGGGTGTCATAAAAAATCTTTTGCCGGATTCCTTAAAGAGTACGACGGAGTTTCTGCCTTTGTTGGATGTTGGCGAAGCGCTTGTGGTTGGGGATGCCATATTACTTCCTAGTAAATTGCTATTGGATAAACCCTCTCCAGATCACCAACCTATTAGTGCAACTAAGAGCTTTTGGGATGAGTGGGATAGCATCAAACCTGACAATGTCGCAATTATAGATGCGGTGGAAGCATTGCGTAGCCAAAGCAGATAAAGTGAATAGATTTCGAAATTTGGAGCTCAAAAATGGAACAGCAAAAAGTAAAACGGTTCTATTCTGAACCCGGAATTCTCATTTTTGATCGGGTATCTTTTTTGTAGCACAAACCCACGTCGGAATGGACTATGCTCCATTCAAAAAGCCCAGCCAGTTGGCCGGGCTTTTCTCATACCGCTCCGTCATTCCTCCTTTTCCCCACAAAACTTTGCTGCGCAAACTTTCGCGGGAGCCCCGCCCTACGGGCCGAGGAGAAAAGCGGGTATCCATTTTATCACGCCAACTCAGCCTCTGAAACCGCTTGGGAAAGCCATTCCCGGGCGGTTTTGTTTTTGCAATAACACACTTTTGCCCGGATGCGGGACAAGGGTGAATGATCGGCACACAGGGCAGCACACAAGTACCATCGTAAATCGGCATAATGCCCAATTGTAAGCCCCGCTCTGATGGGGTATAATAGCAGCACAGGAAGGTGGAGCGGATGAACAACGAAGAATTGATTTTGCAGATGTTGGGCAAAATTTCGGACAAGTTAGAGGAACACGATAAGCACTTTGAATCTATTGACAATCACTTTGAATCTATTGACAATCAGTTTGAGTCCATTGACAATCGGTTTGAGTCTATTGACAATCACTTTGAGTCCATTGACAATCGGTTTGAGTCTATTGACAGTCGATTTGAATCTATTGACAATCGATTTGAATCTATTGACAATCGGTTTGAGTCTATTGACAATCGGTTTGAATCCTTGGAAACAGACGTGCGCCATACCCGCATGTTGATTGAAAAGCAAGAGCACAACGTGCAGCTTATCGCGGAACAGTACGGCGATATTTCCGCAAAGCTGGAGCGCGTGCGTGAGATCGACGAGCTGCGCGACCGAGTACGGACACTGGAAACGGTCGTGCGTAATCATACGGTATCCATCAAGGAACTGCGCAAGGCCGAATAAAAGCACAAAGCGGGCAGCGTAAAAGCTGCCCGCTCTTTTATGCCGTTTTCCCTCCTGTGGCTTTGCGCTTTTTCGCGCTGTGTGTCCAGACGGGAAAAATATCGGGGCACAGCGTTAGCTGCTTCAAACCATATTTCCTGATACGCCTGAATGGGCAAGTCGGGTATTCGGTAATAACGTTTCAAAACGTGTCCCGGATTCGCGGCATGCAAGCATTTACCGAATGCGCCCCGGCGTTCGCCGCGCGGCATGGCTCGCCCTGTGTGCGGGCGGGGATAAGGCCAGCAGCGCATGCTTGCGCGTTTCCACTTTTATGTTTGAGGCTTCTTGCGATTTGCGTTTTTTTATTTATAATGGAAACAAATACATACATTTTGAGGAAGGCAGAAAGACGCCTCGCGAATTTTACAGCCTTTTTTGTGAAAAAACTTTGAAAGGGTGTCTGAATGGAAAACAAAAAAATAGAGTTGGGTGTATTCGCAGCAGAAAACAGAAAACGTGCTGCAGATTTTCTGAATAAAACGACGAATAAAGTGAAAACAGCTCTTGACCAAAATGATGATGGCGAGCTTAATTTAAAAGATGCATCCATAATTGCAGAGACCCTCAATGCCTCTGTAAAAGGAACCGTTGCAGTTATAAAAGATATTGCACAAACGAAAAATCGGGAATTGGAATTAAAAACGCTTCAGCCTATTTTCGCAGAAAATTTGGACGGCGCGGATTTCTTGCTGCCCAAGCTTGTCCGCATTACCGAGATGGACAAAAGACGTGCAGAAAGCGAAGTTTGCAAAGGTTCTGTGGGCTATTTCTCGAAAGAAAAAGATTTGAAGGTCGTCAATATTTTCCGAGATAAAATCGGTACTTTTGGGCTGACCTTTTATCCAGACACCGATAACGATATTTACTATGTTGACCCCAGTGACCGCGACCGTTATATCGCCATGGATGATTATTTCAGTTATTTAAAAACTGCCCGAGTCAACGAACTGCAAAAAATTGCACAGGATTTGGGCGCAAAACATTTTAGAGTAACTTTCAAAGAGCAAAAAACAACCTTTTCCAAGAAAAAGCAAAAAGGCAGCGCGAAGGCAAGGGCAGCAGGGGACCACGCCGATATAGATGCAGAACATGAACTTGCTTCCACTGCAGTGGCTACTGTGGAAATTGCTGCTGAACTGGATTTTCCCGGTCACGCCCCCATGCCACCGGAACTCCATTATCTGCAAAGAGAACCTGCCATTCAAACGTTGATTTCCCTGCGAATGGATAAAGCTTCGCCATTGACACACCAGAAATACACTCTGAAGCTTAGCAATTCATCTGGAATAAAAGAAAGCGATGCCATTAAAATCGACGCAGCATTAAAATCCATGAAGATTTGCGGCAACACTACAATTGCCAGCGAGGTCCAGAGCGAAGCGCGAAAATTCTTTGAATATGAAATTGATTTCTAAACCGTCTTCAAATTTACAGCACGCCAAAAGCAGACTGCTCTTGTAAAGAGCAGTCTGCTTTTCATTTTGGGCTTTCCTTTTCCATAAGCCTTTTTGTTCCCGTCCCGAAAGCTCTCCGCTGCGGCTGTTCGCGCGGCGCCGCAGCGGGTGACAAAATCCGGAACACGTAGTATAATAGAAGAAAATTTTGGTAATTTTTGTCCTTAAATGTATAAGACTGTCGAATGTAGTCCCCCGGAGCGGCGCCTGCGTTCCGCATGCCCGCGGCGCGCTCTCACTCTTGGAGCATGGTGGTTATGATCAAGCAACATTTAAAGCAAAACGTATACGAAGCCTTTCTGGAACGGCTGAAATTCATTTTTGAGGAGTTCGACAATATCTATATCTCCTTCTCCGGCGGGAAGGACAGCGGCCTGCTGCTGAATCTGGTGCTGGATTACCGGGACCGCTGCTTCCCCCAAAAGGCGCTGGGCGTTTTTCATCAGGATTTCGAAGCGCAGTACACTGTGACGACGGAATATGTGGAACGCACCTTCGAGCGCATCAAGGGCCGTGTGGAGCCTTATTGGGTCTGCCTGCCCATGGCCACGCGCACCGCGCTCAGCAGCTACGAAATGTACTGGTACCCCTGGGACGACACCCGCCGGGACGCCTGGGTGCGGGAAATGCCGCAAAAGGAATACGTCGTCAACCTGGAAAACAACCCCATATCGACCTACCGCTACCGCATGCATCAGGAGGACCTTGCCAAGCAGTTCGGCAGATGGTACCGCATTTCACACGGCGGCCGGAAAACCGTCTGTCTGCTGGGCATCCGGGCGGACGAATCCCTGCAGCGGTACAGCGGCTTTTTAAACAAGAAATTCGGCTACAAGGGCGAATGCTGGATCAGCAAGCAGTTCAAGGACATCTGGTGCGCGTCGCCCCTGTACGACTGGTCCACCAGCGATATATGGCACGCCAATTACCGGTTCGGCTACGATTACAACCGCTTGTACGACCTGTACTACATGGCCGGCCTCAAGCCCTCGCAGATGCGCGTGGCCTCGCCGTTCAATGACTATTCCAAGGATTCGCTCAACCTGTACCGCGTCATCGACCCCGAGGTCTGGACAAAGCTGGTGGGGCGCGTGCAGGGCGCGAATTTTGCCGCGATCTACGGCCACACCAAGGCGATGGGCTACCGGAACATCACGCTTCCCGAGGGGCACACATGGAAATCCTACACCCAGTTCCTGCTGGACACACTGCCCGCCCGCCTGCGCAACAATTACGTCAAAAAATTCAGAACGTCCATCCAGTTCTGGCACGAAACGGGCGGCGGGCTGGACGAAGCCGTCATCCGTGAGCTGGAGGCCCACGGCTACCCCATCCTGCGGAACGGCGTCTCCAATTATACCCGCGACAAAAAGTCACGCATCATTTTCACAGGCCCCATCCCCGACGATACGGACGACATCAAATCGTCAAAGGACATTCCCAGCTGGAAGCGGATGTGCTACTGCATTTTGAAAAACGACCACAACTGCCGCTTCATGGGCTTTGGCCTGACGCGCCAGCAGCAGCGGCGCATTGATATCATCCGCAAGAAATACAAAAGCGTGGAGGCGATGGAAAATGGCGTATAAAAGCCCGGTCTACCATGTCATTCCCGTACCCATCGAAAAGGTGCGGCCGAACACATACAACCCCAACGCCGTGGCCCCGCCCGAAATGCGCCTGCTGTACGAAAGCATCAGGGCGGACGGCTACACCATGCCCATCGTGTGCTATTACGCCAAAAGCCAGGACATTTATGTGATCGTGGACGGGTTCCACCGTTACCGGGTGATGCTGGAGCATCCCGACATCTACGAGCGCGAAGGCGGCGTGCTGCCGGTTTCGGTCATCGACAAGCCGCTGGACCAGCGGATGGCCAGCACCATCCGCCACAACCGGGCAAGGGGCAGCCACGACGTGGACCTGATGAGCAACATCGTCAAGGAGCTTCACGAGCTGGGCCGTTCCGACGCATGGATCGCAAAGCATCTCGGCATGGACAAAGACGAGATCCTTCGCCTCAAGCAGATCACCGGGCTGACGGCGCTTTTCAAGGATGTAAAGTTCGGGCAGGCATGGCAGCCCATGGACGAGGAAGACGGGGATGAAAGCGAAAACGGTGACGACGCGCTGCTGGGCTGAGGCCTCCCCCTCTGCCCCGGCGCCCGCCGTTTCGCCTCCGGCGAAATCGTGCGATCGCTTCCCGCAAACGGGAGATTGCAGGCGTCCAAATGACGTTTTTGTGTTAGGGCAACACCGCACAATTCTAAGAGTCGAAGCGCGCCGGCAGATTTTTTGGCAGGTTAAACAAAAAGCGCAGCGAATACTTTGTGTATTCGCGAGCATTTTTGTGACAGTTGCCGGAAAATCTGCAAGCGAGGCGACGCTTAAGGCTTCAGCCGTGAATTGTGCGGTGTTGCCTTAGAGCGGCGTTGCAAAATCCGTTTTATGGGACACCTACTGTTGTAAAATGGTATCCGAAAGAACCGAAAACCATTCTCAAGGAGGAAGCGGCTATGGCATTCAAAATTGGTTTTGCAGCAGAGTTTCTCGAAAATAAGCGCATGGAGTCCAAATCCGCTGTGCCGGAGCCGGCAGCAGCCCCGCGCAGATCAATGGTACAGGTGTACTTTGCAGAACGCAATATGAATCTGGCCTATTACAACGACCAGTTTGACCTGCATTGCGGCGATACGGTCTATGTGGACGGCAAGCTGGAAGGTATGCGCGGCCGCGTCACCCAGGTCAGCTATAATTTTAAAATCAAAGTATCCGACTACAAGCGCGTGATCGCAGTAGCGGACACTGCGGTCAACGGTCGTTTTTTTATGGCAGGCAGCCACTTCGTCACGTTCGACAGAGCGGCGCTGCCGGGCAGTAAGGTTGTCACCTGGTACAAGGCGCCGGCAAAGGAGGACGATGCGTTCGTCAGCGGCAGCGATGATACCGCATTCTGTCTGGATGACCTCTGGGGAATGAATGTAAGCGCCGGCATCGCAGAGCGCGGGCACAACTACTACACGGAGAACCGGGTCCGATACATCAGCCTTGACGGCAGCAAAGGCTACGCCATCGTTGAAGGCAGCACGGCATACGAGGTTGAGTTCGAATACAGGGACGGTACGATCAGCGGCCTTATCTGCTCCTGCTTTTGCAGCTGCAGCTGCAAGCACGAATTTGCGGCTATGCTGCAGCTGAAGGAAGCGCTGGGCCGAATCGAAAAAAACTACGCGGACCAATATGCGCGCACCGGCTACTTTGCTGCGGTGGACAAGAGCGCGCTGTTCGCCTTCGCCATCGCCGGCAAGGAAGCCGGAAGCCTCACGCTATAAGCGCGCAATACGTTTTGCTTTCACTCTACTTAATACACCGCCTGGCTGCTTTGGGCCGGCAAAGCTTTCGCTGCGGCTTCCCTCTGGCCCCGGCGCAAGGCGCAAAAGGCTTTGAGATTGAGCCATTTTCAAATTTGCAGCACACCAAATGCAGTCTGCTCCTTACGGGACGGGAGCAGACTTCTTTTTATTTCGGGCCTTTCCTTTCCATGTGATAAACCTTTTATTCCCGGCCAAAAGCCCCCGCTTTCGCGGGGGCCTTCCTTTTTTCCCACAAGCGGCGTTTTACAGCAGTGCGCCGCGCCTTTTTGCGCCGTCCGGCACAGCCTCCTCGCACTCGAGGCTGGCGTTTTCGCTGCACAGGTCGAACACAAGGCCGCCGCCCTCCCAAAAGCGGAACCGTGCCCGGGCGCGGTTGCACTCACGGATGGTCCGCGTCATGCCGTCTGTTCGGGGCGCGCGCAGCGGATGTGCCTCCCGCGCCGCGAAGGACGCTTCCAGCAGATACCTGCCCTGCCGCAGCACAAGCCTGCGGGACGACGCCTCCACGATGCGCACGCCCCGGTAGGTGGCCAGCCGGTATTCACGGCCGCGGTACACAACGGCACAGATGCACCCTGTAAAGGAGCGTCCGCAGAACGGGATATGCGCGACAGAGGCCATCACGCTGCACGGCTGCGCAAAATCGTTGCACTGTACCCACAGGTAGTCCCGTGGAAAGGCGCTGCCCCGGTCGCCCTCAATGTATCCGGTCCCGCCCGTCAGGTCGATGAATCGGCCGTCCACCGTGAACCCGCCCGCCAGCGTGTGCGCCATGCTGTATACGCTGTGGCTGCACTGCATCGGCAGAAAGCGGAACGGCCCCATGATGTCCGTCCTGAGCGGCGACAGCGGGCCGTAGCGCACCGCGCCCTGCACGCCGGGCAGCTCGGCCGCCACGCCCTCCTCCCCAAAGCAGAAGCCCTGCGCCCCGTCGTACTGCCGGACGGTCCCGTTGGTGATCACCTGGACGAACCGGGTTTCCCCCGCGCGCCCGGCAATGAAACAGATGCTCTCGCCGTTTTTCTGGTGCTTGAGATACACGCCTTCAAAAAGATCCTTCATAGAAACCTCCTTCGGAATATCCGGCGCTTGTCGCCGTTCGGTCGCATTTCGCCTGCGGCGAAACCGGGCTGGCCGGTCGTTGCCTCCGCCGGGGCGGGAGCGGAAGCCGCGCTCCCCAAAGCCCCGCCGCTCACCCTTCCAGCTCAAGGTCCCGCATCGCGGGATTTTCGATGAGGCCGCCCTCCTGCGTGAAGCGCGAGCCGTGGCAGGGGCAGTCCCACGAATGCTCCTGCGCGTTCCATTTCAGCGCGCAGCCCATGTGCGGGCAGCGCGGCGCCGTGGGCGTGAGCAGGCTTGCCGCGGCCTCCAGCGCGTTCAGCGCAAGCTGCGGGCGCAGCATGCTGCGGGAGGGGGAAAACACCGGGGCGTCGTCCGGCCTTTTGCCCTGCACCATATCCGTGAGCAGCATGGCCGCCGCCATCGCGGAGGTCATTCCCCATTTGTTGAAGCCCGTGGCCACGTACAGGTTTTCCGTGCGGGCCGAATACGGGCCGATATAAGGCACGCCGTCCAGCGTCATGCAGTCCTGCGCGGCCCAGCGGTACCGTATGTGGGCGCGGGGATAATGCCGCTTTGCAAAGGCTTCCAGCTCCCGCCATCCGCCGCCCTGCTTTCCCGTGCGGTGGCTGCCGCCGCCCAGCAGCAGCATTCCCTGCGCGTTCCGGAAGGACAGGCCCTCCGCAGCCTCGTCCACATACATACCGCCCACGTTCGCCGCGTTTTCCAGCGCAAGCACATAGGAGCGGTGCTGGTACATCTTCAGAAAATAGCTTCCGTGCCGGTTGAGGAACGGAAAATGCGTCGCCACGATGACCTTCTCCGCGCGGATCGTCCCGCGGTCGGTAACGGCGCTCGTCCCCTCCAGCCTGCGCACGGGCGTGTGCTCGTAGGCCCGCAGCCCTCTGGCCGCGGCCGCGGCAAAGCGCAGCGGGTCGAACTGGGCCTGGCGCTCGAACCGCACGGCTCCCGCCACCGGAAAAGGCAGCGGCAGCTTGTCCGTAAAGCCCGCGTGGAACCCCAGCTTCTCCAGCGCCGCAAGCTCCTTTTCCAGCTTTCCCCGGTCGTCCAGGGAATAGACAAACGCGTCCTTTTCCTCGAACCCGCAGTCGATCTCCCGGCACATGCCGCGGTAGCGCGCCAGTGCCGCCTCGTTGGCGTGCAGGTACATCCCCGCCTTTTCCGCGCCGAAGCGGCGCAGCAGCCCGTCGTATACCAGCCCGTGCTGGGACGTTATCTTCGCGGTGGTGTTCCCGGTGGTGCCGGCGCATAACCGGTCCGCCTCCGCCAGCACACAATCCATGCCCGCCTGCCGCAAAAAATGCGCGCACAAAATCCCCGCCATCCCGCCGCCGATGACCAAAACGTCCGTCCGGACGTCCCCCTCCAGCCGCCCGTATTCCGGCATCGCCGCCGTGTCCCGCCACATCGAAAGCATCCGTTTTCCCCATTCCGTCCCTGTTTTTGTGCGGCGCCCGCGTATCATGCCGCCACGGATAGTGTTTACCGCGCGCCGCCCCCTATGCGGCGCCGTGCAAAAACGCCCTGTCTTCCGCCGCAAAAGCAGAAAACAGGGCGTTTTCGGAGTATGCACGCCGCGGCGCTCACAGCAGCACCACGCAGTTGCGTCCGTTCTTTTTGGCAATGTACAGCGCGCGGTCCGCACGGCTCACAAGGTCCTGCAGCACGGGCGCGCTGCCGTCCCGCGCCGGGCTGTACACCGTTACGCCCACGCTCACCGTCAGCGGGCCCGCGCAGCAGCCGTCCGGCGCACAGGGGCCAAGCTCCTCCACGGCGCGGCGCAGGCGCGCTGCCTGGCGCATGGCTTCGGCCGTGTCCCGGCAGGGCGTGCACAGCAGAAATTCCTCGCCGCCGAACCGGCATACCATGTCCGAGGAGCGCGCCAGCACGCTCTGCAGCGCGCCGCCCACGCGGCAAAGCGCGCCGTCGCCCGCAAGGTGGCCGTGCGCGTCGTTGTATTCCTTGAAATGGTCGATATCCGCCATCAGAACCGCCATCGGCTTTTCGCAGCGGCGGCACATGGCCAGCATGGTCTCCGCCTTTTCCTGCCCGCCCCGGCGGTTCAAAAGGCCCGTGAGCATGTCGGTGCCGCACTCCCGCCGCAGCTGTTCAATGCGCCGTTCGTCCCCCGCCCGCGCTCTGCGCGAGAGCACGCGCCCCGTGGCGTATGCCGCAAAAACGAACGCGCCCGCGCGCAGCGCCGCAGCCAGCGCGCACCGGCCCGCGCCTTTGTCATATCTGCTGATGATCGCTCCCGCCCCTTTCCAAATTTCCACATATTTCCATTCTTGTCCCTTTGATTGTAGCAGGAAGCAATGTCGAAAAAGCGCAAAGCATGCCCCGCATAAAGGTGAGCATACAGAAGGAAACCGGAGGATTTCGAAGCAAAACCCGCTTTTTTCACGGAATCCACAGGAAAAACCGCGCTTTTTCGCGGTTTCTGCAAAAATATTGCGAAAAAAATGGGTAAAATATATTGACAAACCGGCACGCGGCCCGTATAGTATCATTTGTGCCCTGCAAAGCGCAGCCATCTTAAGGAACCTCTGAATAAATCCCCGGGCACATCTTGACGGCATATTTTCCGCCTGTTTTTGCGCCAAAATCTTGAAATACACCAAGTATTTCTGCGATTTTGGTTCTTCAACAGTCGAAAAATCTGCTCGCCAATCTGTCCCGTTGATTTATTCAGAGCTTCCTTAACATACGCCAGCGTAACATGCGCCGCTGCAGCCGCTCCTTCGGGCGGTGTAACAAACCTTTTGCGGGGTGGCGCTTTCTTCGCTGGGCCCGGGGCTTCCCCGGGAAAAGCCGCAAAGGGGGATGCATATGGACAATTCTATCATCGTCGCACTGAAAAACATTGTTGTCGATTTCGACGGCGAGCCCATTTTAACGGGGCTTTCCCTCGACATCCATGACAAGGAGTTCGTTACGCTGCTGGGGCCTTCGGGCTGCGGGAAAACGACGACGCTCCGCGTCATCGGAGGGTTCGTGGAGCCGAGATCGGGCAATGTTTTTTTTGCGGGCAGGGACATCACGCGCCTGCCGCCGTACAAACGGCAGGTCAACACCGTGTTCCAGAAATACGCGCTGTTCCCGCACCTGAACGTGTTTGAAAACGTGGCGTTCGGCCTGCGGCTGCAGAAGCTGGACGAAAAAGAGATCCGCTCCCGCTGCCTGGAGATGCTGGAGCTGGTGGGCCTGAAGGGCTACGAGCGGCGCAACACGGCCGCGCTCTCCGGCGGGCAGCAGCAGCGCGTGGCCATCGCGCGGGCGCTTGTGAACCATCCGAAGGTGCTTTTGCTGGACGAGCCGCTGGGCGCGCTGGACCTGAAGCTGCGCAAGGATATGCAGATCGAGCTCAAGCGCATCCAGCAGAGCCTTGACATCACGTTCATTTACGTCACCCACGACCAGGAGGAGGCCCTCACCATGTCGGACACCGTCGTGGTGATGAACCGGGGCGACATCCAGCAGATCGGCTCGCCCCAGGATATCTACAACGAACCGAACAACGCCTTTGTGGCGGATTTCATCGGCGAATCCAACATCCTGGACGGCGTGATGCTGCGGGACTTCCGCGTGGAATTCGCCGGGCAGGAATTCACCTGCGTGGACGCGGGCTTCGGCAGCCGGGAGATCGTGCAGGTGGTGGTGCGCCCGGAGGATATCCAGGTGGTGCCCGCCATTCAGGGCCAGCTGACGGGCCTGGTGGAAAACGTCATCTTCAAGGGCGTGCATTACGAGATGCACGTGCGGCAGGCAGGCTACGAGTGGATCATCCACTCCACACAGGCGTCGCAGGTGGGCGAGCTCATCGGCATGAACATCGGGCCGGACGAGATCCACATCATGCACCGCACGCAGGGGTGACGGCCGATGAAAAAGACAAAATGGACCGCTTCGCCCTATCTGGTATGGATGGTGGCGTTCATCGCCGTGCCGCTGGCCATCGTGGTGTATTTCGCATTCACCGATAAAGCCGGGCATTTTACGCTGGAAAACATCATGGGCCTGGGCGCGTACACCACGGTGTTTGCCCGCAGCATCGTCCTGGCGGCCATCGCCACGGCCATCTGCCTTGTGCTGGCCTTTCCCGTCAGCTACCTGCTCTCCCGCATGCGGCCCGCAAGCCAGCGCATGATGCAGATGCTCATCATGCTTCCCATGTGGATGAATTTTCTGCTGCGCACCTATGCGTGGATGAGCCTTCTGGAGCACAACGGCATCATCAACCGCTTTCTGGGGCTGCTGGGCGTCGGGCCGTTCAACATGATCAACACCTCGGGCGCGGTGGTGCTGGGCATGGTGTACAATTACCTGCCCTATATGGTGCTGCCGCTGTACACCATCATGGTGAAAATCGAGGGCAGCGTCATCGAGGCCGCGCAGGACCTTGGCGCAAACGTGTACCACGTTGTGGCAAAGGTGCTGGTGCCGCTTTCCATGCCGGGCATCACCACGGGCATCACCATGGTGTTCGTGCCCAGCATCTCCACGTTCATCATCAGCCGCATGCTGGGCGGCGGCTCGAACCTGCTCATCGGCGACCTCATCGAGCTGCAGTTCCTGGGCAACAGCTACAACTACAATCTCGGCAGCGCCATGAGCCTGGTGCTGATGGTCATTGTGCTTTTGTGCATGAGCTTCACCACCGCCGACACCGAGGAAATGGAGGCGATGGTATGAAAAAGGGCCGCCTGCTTGCAAACGCATATCTGGTGCTGGTGTTCGGCTTTTTGTACGTGCCCATCGCCGTGCTCATCGCGTTCAGCTTCAACGAAAGCAAAAGCCGCACCGTGTTCACGGGCTTTACCTTTAAATGGTACCAGAACCTGTTCCACAACGACATGGTGCTGAAAAGCCTGGGCGTTTCGCTGGGCGTGGCCTTTGCGGCGGCGTGCATCGCCACCGTGGTGGGCACGCTGGCCGCCATCGGCATCAGCAGCATGAATAAGCGCGCCCGGGGCGCCGTCATGGCCGTCAGCTATGTGCCCGTCGTCAACCCGGAGATCATCACCGGCGTTTCGCTGATGCTGCTGTTCGTGGTGTTCAACCGGCAGGTCAGCGCGGCACTCTCGTGGCTTCTGCAGCGCGAGGTGGATTTTCAGGGCTTCGGCCTGGGCACGCTGCTCATCGCGCACATCACGTTCTGCCTGCCCTATGTCATCTTCAACGTCAGCCCCAAGCTGCGCCAGCTGGACCCGGCCGTTTACGACGCCGCGCTGGACCTTGGCTGCAATCCCCGGCAGGCGTTTTTCAAGGTGGTGCTGCCGCAGCTCACGCCGGCCATCCTGTCGGCGTTTCTCATCAGCCTCACCTATTCCATTGATGATTTCATCATTTCCTATTTCACCTCCGGCACCATGCAGACGCTGCCCATCGCCATTTACAGCATGACGAAGAAAAAGGTCAGCCCGGAGATCAACGCGCTTTCCGCCATCATGTTCGTGGTGATTTTAACCATCATCCTCGCGGCCAACGCCGTGGATTCCGCAAAAGAGCGCCGCCTGCGCAGGGCCGCGCGCGCAGAGGAGGGCAGGCGATGAAGCATATCCTGAAGGCAAAAAAACGCTTTTTGTGCCTGCTTCTTGCGGGCGCGCTCGCGGCCTGCCTGTCCCCCGCGGCCCTTGCCGCACCGGACGGCGTGGAGGTTGCCCCCGGTTACGATTACACCCGCTTCAAGGACGCGGGCATTACGCTGAACGTCTACAACTGGGGCGAATACATCTCGGGCGGCGCCGACGGCTCCATGGATGTGGTGAAGGAATTTGAAAACCTGACGGGCATCCGCGTCAACTACACCACCTACGACACCAACGAGAGCCTGTACGCCAAGCTGAAAAGCGGCGGCGGCAATTACGACGTCATCATCCCCAGCGATTATATGATCGGCAAAATGGCCGCCGAGGGCATGCTGGAGGAGCTTGACCCCGCCAATATCCCCAACGCGGCGCTCATCGGCGAGGCATACCGCTCCAAACCGTTCGACCCTCAGAACAAATACAGCGTGGCCTACACCTGGGGCCTCGTGTGCATCGTGTACAACCGGACGATGGTGGACGAGGGCGACCTGGAGCAGGGCTGGGGCATCCTGTGGGACGAAAAATACGCCGGGCAGGTGCTGATGTTCAACAACAGCCGCGACGCGTTCGCCATTGCGGGCAAGCTGCTGGGCAATTCCATCAACCCCGGCTCCGTGCAGGAGATCGAACAGGCGGCCGAAAAGCTGAAAGAGCAGAAATCCGTGGTCCAGAGCTATGTGATGGACGAGGTGTTCGACAAAATGGGCGGCGGCGAGGCCGCGCTGGCCCCCTATTACGTGGGCGACGGCGTGACGATGATGGCCGACAACCCCGACCTTGCCATGTTCATCCCCGCCGAGGGCACCAATATCTACATCGACGCCATGTGCATCCCCAAAGGCAGCCGGAACAAAGAGGCCGCGGAAATGTTCATCAACTTCATGTGTGAAACGCAGGTGGCGCTGGCCAATGCGGAGTACATCTGCTATTCCTCGCCGCAGGTAGAGGTCCCCGCGCTTCTGGACGAAGAGACCCGGGAGAACGAGATGATGTACCCCGGCGCAGACATGCTTTCCCGGTGCGAGACCATGGAGGTGCTGCCCGACGAGCTGAACAGCGCCATGGACAAGGCATGGAGCGATGTGCGCAGCTACGACGCCGCGGGCAACGGGTGGGTGATGCCGCTGATGCTGGTGGCAATGCTGGCCCTTTCCGGCGTAGGCTACTGGCGCAAAGCGGTACGCCGCCGGCGCAGCCAGTTTTAAACGCCGTTCCCTTTTTACAAGGCAATGAACGCAAAGGCGCCGCCGTTCTTCGGAACGGCGGCGCTCCTGTCTGTCGAAAAAGACTAAGGCAAAGGCGCATTGGCGCAAGAAAACATCGGTTTTGGACGGACGGTTTTGGCGCACAGCGTACTCAAACAGCTTGGCAATCCACAAAGGATTGCCAAGCTGTTTTCGCGCACTGTACATCCAAAACCGTCGGGCCAAAACTGCGTCGCACCTCAGAACCAGAAATTCTTGTTGCAGAGCAAGGAAAATCACCGCAGGCACCCTTTGTGGTTGTCAAGGCGATTTGACGAAGCTATGCGCAAAAATTTCTGGTTCTGGGGCGATGGTTTCTTGCGCCAATGCGCCTAACGCCGCACAATTCACGGCTGACGCCTGAAGCGTCGCCTCGCTTGCAGATTTTCCGGCAACTGTCACAAAAATGCTCGCGAATACACAAAGTATTCGCTGCGCTTTTTGTTTAACCTGCCAAAAAACCGGTCGGCGCGATTCGGCTCTTAGAATTGTGCGGTATTGCCCTAAAAAAACCTGCTTGCCCGCCCGGCGCATGTCCGGGCGGGCAAACGGGTTTTTAACTTTTTCCTCCGGCGGCCCCCACGTTACGGCGAAACGGCTCTTACGGCGTCAGCCGTAACTTGTGCGGCGCCGCCCTATGGGCGCGTTACCAGCCGCAGATATTCCCGCCCCATCTGCGGCGGGAACTGGTGGCGCAGGCCCGTCTGCAGCGTCAGGTGCACGCGCCCGCCCGCGCTGTGCAGCGCGCCGTACAGCATCTGCGCCATTTCGATGCAGTCGCTGTCCTGCGTACCGCAAAAAAGATGCACCTCTACGTTTTTTTTCGCCAGCGCACGGCAAACCGCCGCGCAGTCCTTCTCAAGCAGCGGTGTCCACGGGGATTGCAGCGCCAGCGCGTCGCAGGAAAGCCCGGTATACAGCAGCGTGCGCAGCAGCATATCACAGCCGGCGGAAAAGCCCGCCCAAACCTGCCGCTCATAGCCCGCGTCCTGCACAATACGCGCCGCGTCCGCTGTCTGCCTGTAATTTTCGCCGTCGTATTCCCAGCGAAACCGCCCCGTGCAATCCACCACCGAGGACTGCACTGTTTCCACCTGCGCACCCGCACGCTCCAGCGGCGCCCAATCCCGGCGCGCAATCCCGGCGTTTTGTCCGTTGCCGTGCACCGCCAGCACCAACGTTCCGGCAGCGCGCCCGCGCCACGAAAACTGCATCCTGCCCGCACGCCGGGCCTCCTCGTAACGTCCCTCGGAAATTTTGCGCAGCGTCTCAAACCGCGCGTCCCCGAACAGCGGCTTTAAGTCCCCGTCGTCCAGCACCTCGGGACGGTACCAATACTCCTTTTGCTCCACCGCCTCGGCCAGCCACTCCAGCGCCGCAGGCGCGCGGCCCGCCCCGGCGGCAAGGCATGCGAGAAAATAATAAATCTGCGGATGCTCGCCGTCCTTCCATGCCCCACGCTGCGCGAGCAGGAAATCATAGGCCGGTTCATAACCGTCCTGCTCCGCCAACGCCAATACTTCTTCCAATAAAACATCTTCGTTCATGTGTTTATGCTCCTTTTTTGGATTTAAGGGCATAAAAATGCCCGGGAGAGTGATTTCTCCCGGGCAATCACAAAACGAATTTACACAAAGGACACGCCGGGAGCCGCGCCTATCGCAGAAAATTTTTTCATAGATGACCGCTCCCTTTCCATACAGGCTTTCCGGCGTTGCCTCCCACCGGGCCTGTGCCAAAGCACGGGAAACCCGCCGCGTGCAGATTATAAACCTTACGTGCACCGTTTGTCAAGATGCGCCGTTCTTCAAAAAACGGCCCGCGCGCCCCGCCGCCTTCAGGCGGCGGGTTCCTCGTCCAGTTCCTGCCGCACGAACACGACCTCCTCGTCGTCCTCGTCGAACAGGCAATTCACCGTGGGGCTGTGCAGTATAAACTCAGTGGGGCTGTATTTTGCTTCGCCGTTCCACAGCTCATTATCTGTCTCAATGGGTGACATATTTTCAACTGCGTCCCTGGGCAAAATCACCACAAAGGAACCTGGTGCAAAAAGAATAGCTATTTTCTGCACTTTGCCATCCACCACTACTTCGCCGTAGCATTGATAATTTTCTTCCTCTTTTACGGTAAACCATGCGCCGTATTCCTCGCATACCCATTTAGCATCTCCATAGTCGTAAGGGCGGCAGCCACTATATGGGTCGCACGCGCACAGCGAAAGCACGCACAGTAGCATAATCGCCGCGCACCGGACGGCATGCCCCAAAGCCCTATTTCGCGTTCTGCACTCTGTACCCGACAATAAATTGTCCATTTTCAATAACTTCCCCCATTGTCTTTTTTTCCGTTGACTCCGCCGAATTATTAAATCGATTGTAAACCATCAATTCTCCGTTCACCTTCTGCACCGCGAATGTATGATACCCCTCAAAAATCGTACCCTTTCGGTTCCAGATCGAAACGATCATCACATCGCCTTCGCCCGCCTCGCGCTCCAGGGCGTCCGGGTCGGTGTATTCCTCGTACTGCACGCCGTATTGCTTCAGCACCTGCGGCGCGCCGTAGGGGTTCGTCCCCCATGCTCCGCCGCCCGCCATCGCGCCGCTTATCTCATAGCGCCGGCCCACCTCGGCCAGGCTGGGGTCCTTCCCCAGCAGATACAGCGCGTTATAGGTCCCGATCACGCCGCACCCGCTGTCCTTCATCTGAGAATTGCCGTAGGCAAATTCTCCCGCCGCGTCAACGCCCTGCCCGTGGACGGGCCGCCCGGAGATATCGTGCGTTTTGTTTCTTTCATAGTTTGCATTGCTTGTTTCAATCGCCTGCGCAAGCCCTGTTCCCGGCTCGCTGCCGGGAACGCTGGGAATGGGGGACAAAGCCGTGCTCAGGCCCAGAGCCGCCCGCTCCAGCAAAGGCCGGACATATTTTGTGTACGCCGCGCCAACACCTTCGGCCTGTGCGCGCTCCTGCGCCAGCGTCTGCGCCTGCAGCGCCGCCTGCTGCTCCAAAAAGGCATCCCGCCAGCTTTCCGTATCCTGCCTTTTTTTCAGTGTACCATATCCCCCGCCGGGCTGCAATGCTTTGCCGGTCTCCGTGCCCGCCTTCCGCCGCTCGGGCCGCAGCAGCTCCGCCAGCGCCTGCCCCGCATACACCGCGTCGCGGTACGCCGGGTCCACGCCCTCAAGTGCAAAGCCGGGCACGCCCTGCTCCGGCCCGGCAGGCGGCTCCCCGCCCGGCGTGGCCTGCGCCATGCTCCGGCGCTGCCCCGCCAAAAGCATGGTCCCCGCGCCGGACGGCGGGTTCTCCGACAGCGCCGCCCAAGGGGTTCTCTCTGCCCGGCGCGCCTGCCCCGGCCACGCTTCCCCCAAGCCCGGCCACGGCTGCTTTTTCCCTGTGTAAAAGGCGTTTTGCGCCCCCGCGCCGTCCGGCAGGTTCTCCGGCAGCGCCGCCCAAGGGGTTCTCTCTACCCGGCGCGCCTGCCCCGGCCACGCTTCCCCCAAGCCCGGCCACGGCTGCTTTTCCCCTGTGTAAAAGGCATTTTGCGCTCCCGCGCCGGACGGCGCGAACGACTTCCGCTCCTCCTCCGTAATGAACGGCTGTTTTGCCAGCCGTTCGCTGAACGCCTCGTCCCAGCTTTGCCACGGTTTTTCCTTTCGCTGCTGCGCCGCCTCAAACGCCGCCGTGTAAGCCCGCCTCCGCAGCTTTTCCTCCAATGCCTTTTTCTTCTGTTCCTCCTGGCCCATGCTCCATCCGTCTGCCTTTTTCATGCCGGACGCCTCCTGCTTTTATTTTGTTCTGAAAGAGGTTTGCCCCTTCCGCTTTCCAGCATAAACCTTTCCGCGTCCGTTTTTCCGGAAAACGCAAAGGCGCCGCCGTTCCGAAGAACGGCGGCGCGAAATTTTCCTTTTTTCTGTAAGAGGTGTTTGCCCGTCCGGCGCGGGTCCGGGCGGAGAAACGGGTTTTCAGGCTTTTTCGGCAGGCCGGTGACTCTCCCTGTTTAAAAACCATCGACGCCGAAGAAAGCCCTTCCCTCCCCTTTCGGCGCATTGACGCAGGAAACCATGTTTTCTTACGGCAACGCGCCTTTTTCTTCCAGAGCAATACCGCACAATTCCAGGTGTCGAATCGCGCCGGCAGATTTTTTTGCAGGTTAAACAAAAAGCGCAGCGAATACTTTGTGTATTCGCCAGCATTTTTGTGACAGTTGCCGGAAAATCCGCAAGCGAGGCGGCGCTTAAGGCATCAGCCGTGAATTGTGCGGTGTTGCCCTAGCTCTTTTCCGCCGCCTCCCGCTCCAGCTCGCCGCAGGCGGCGGCCAGCGCGTTCAGGCCGTCCACAATGCGTCCGGCCACTTCCTCCCTCTGGGTGCGGAACGGCGCGCCGTCCGAAAAGCAGACCGGTTCGCCCGTGACGATGCGCTTTGTTTTACCGCAGTACACCGGAACAAAGCGCAGATGCGCCCCCGTCCCGGCATGGTACAGCTTTTCCAGCTGCAAAAAGCCCTTGTAGATCTCGCCCGTGGCCGGCGCGGCGCTGTCGTAGGCAACGTCGGGGCACAGCATAATACTCTCACCGCGCAGCAGCGCCTGCACGCTTTGCTCCATCATGTCCCGCGTTTCCTTCAGGCTGCGGTAGACCGGGATGGCTCCGAAAGAGCGCACCACCGCGGGCACGGCCAGTGAAAGCACCCCCGCCGCCGCCCAGGCTGCCGGAGCGGGCCAGCCGAACCGTTTGCGGAACGTGTAGCCGTAATACTGGGAAAAGCATTCGTGCCTGTCCAGAAAAACATGCAGCACCCAGGGGCGCGGCTCGTCCGGCAGCAGGGCCAGCGTATGCACAGGGCCGGACATATTGCGGTGATGCACCACATACACGGCGGGCGGCTGCGCTTTCCGCGCGCCGGAGGTATCCCATCTGTGCAAAAACGGACGGACGCCGGCGCGTAAAAAGCGCGCCAGCGGCCCGTATATCTTCTTTTTATTCACAGCGCCGCCCCCCTGCCGCCGTCCTCCCGGCCCGCCGCGTGCTGCGGGCACTTGTCGGCTTCCGCCTCCATTTCGCCTGCGGCGAAACCGCGCTGGCCGGTTACCGGCCCCACCGGGGCCGATATTTTGCCGCTCCCGGCACGGCTCTGCCGCGCCGGGTCCCCTGCGTCAAAACCCCGGCACTTGTCGGCTTCCGCCTCCATTTCGCCTGCGGCGAAACCGCGCTGGCCGGT
>OMGG01000507.1_pt1 | contig 25136 bp, 26 predicted proteins | sample 1645891 | NCBI WGS metagenome assembly OMGG01 (sample SAMN05578587, study PRJEB25193) | human gut metagenome | biome: Human Microbiome; feature: human-associated habitat; material: feces | host: Homo sapiens | place: USA:Birmingham
TGTCACAGCTCCGCGGCTGATTAGCCGGTACCGCATAGGTACGTCAGGCACTGCGCAGTAAGGCGTATAGGCAGCATGGTTCCGTAAAGGAGTAGATTAACGTCGAGTATTCCAGGACTGCCGAGAGAAGACATGGCCTAAAGGGCATTTGGGCAGGGGCAATGAAAGGAACTTATGGTTGCCAGAGCAGTACGGGGTGGGTTGCGTGCTGCTATATCTTGTATAATTTTATGAGCGAGGTGATCCCGCCGCTGGGGGAACCGATTAACTACAACCTCTCCGCTAGTGCAAGACATCGATGGCACTAGCATATAAAGCCGTGACAACCGGTAAAGAACATGGATGACGTCCCTGGGTGGAGTTGTGAGGGGGTTCTGATACCAAAAGCGGAAAAACATATTTCTGTGCAGCTTGAAGTCCTGCAATGCTATAAAGCTGTAAAAAACTTTATCCGTAATAGATGAGACTGGCCGGTGATTGCAGTAGTCCGGCAATTACGGGTAGTGCTCTGGAAGTGCAAGCAGTTTATAGAGAGAACAAGATTCCCTGGTGTCCGGGGTAAGTTAGCAGTGCATATACTTTAAGCTGCTATGTCCCAGGTCTGGGATAACAGCACCGTTACGGCGGTGCAATGTTGGGGATTAGCTCAGTCGGTAGAGCATGCGGCTGTTAACCGCAGTGTCGTTGGTTCAAATCCAACATTCCCAGTAAGCTTATCTGTCGCCGGATCACCGGAGAGGCAGGGTGTATGGCAGTGTACGGAGCTCCATATGCTACAAGAGCCCCCGGGATTATCCCCCGGGGTAAGCAATCGCCTTTTGGCGTATACCGCCCCCAAAATACATTTAGACAATACCCCGTGGAAATACGGGGTATTTTGTTGCAATTTTATCAAACCTAGTATAAAATGAAAGAAAATATATTTAGGGAAAGTAAAATGGAAAATGACGAATTGCTACTAAATAAAAATGTAATAAAAACTAATTCTAAGAATATAATTATTAAAAATGGTCATGCTATATTTCAAAATAAAGATAAAGAATTTAATGGCAATTCCATTAAAAAATTATTAGCATATGTAAATACTTTAAAAGAAAAATATGCAAATGTTAGAATGCCTATTATTATAAATTTAGGTGATATAGTATTTACTGATAAGTTAACATATATTTTTCTTGAAATAATATGCAATATATTAATAAAAAGTTATGGACATAGGGTTACAGTGATTTTCAAGTGTGAACATAATATTTTTATAGAAGGAATTGCGTCTTCTCCATTATTGTTATTAAACAACAGCGATAAAGACAACATGAAGAAATATACGGATAAGTTCTGTGATGATCTATATAAAAATCATTATAGAAGGGTAATGAGAAAGAGTTCAAATAATGTAGAGTTATCAAGAAGAATGGATGATATTTCTTATTTTTTAAAGTATTCTGGTGTTGGAGAAGAGTGTATTGATGAAATATCGGAAGTTATTGTTGAACTAATAGGAAATGCTTGGGAGCATGCAGCGTCTGAATGTCTGGTAGATTTGGATGTTACGAATTCTTATTTTAAACAAGAAAATAGTAGTGCGTTTTTGGGTATAAATATTGCAGTGATTAATTTTTCTGAAAAACTGTTAGGAGATGGCATTAAAAGAAAGATAACAAATCAAGATATAAATTTATTTGAAAGATATGTGTTAGTAAAAGAAGCCTATGAAAAACATAAGTCTTTTATGAATTCAGTGTATCAAGATGCTGATTTTTTTAACATTGCTGCTTTTCAACACAAAATATCAGGAAGAAATAAAAAGGTATCTACAGGAGGTACTGGACTTACAAAGTTAATATCTTCTCTTGAAAAGCGTTCAGATGCTCATAAGTGCTACTTAATTACTGGGAACAGAGCATTGTGGTTTTTCCATCAATATCTTGAGTACAATAAAGAAGGATGGATTGGGTTTAATGAGAGTAATGACTTTTTTAGTCAGGCCCCTTCGGGTATAGTAACAGGGAGTAATTCTATATTTTTGCCTGGTACTGCGTATAATTTGAATTTTGTTATGAAAAGGAGAGAAGAAAAGTGGATAATATAATTAAGCTAAAATTTGAAAAATCATTGGAAGGCTTAGCAGGGTATGAATTTGGAATGGAAACATACAAAAATCAGGTTGAAAATAGAATTAATTTTGACCAAAAAATAACAATCGTATTTCCAGATAATATTCAAAGAATTGCCTCTTCTTTTATACAGGGTTTTTTTGAAAATATTGTACAACACATTGGGGTGTCAGGAGTTGAAAAGAATATTGAAATTATTTCAACTAAGGAAGAACTGAAAAAAATAATAATTAGTAATTTATTATGAGGTATTACGATGTGGAGTGATTTTTTATCAATTGTGGCTATTATTATTTCAATTGTCGTTGCGATTGTTGAATACATTAAAGAGGTACGATTAAGTCGTATAAATTTAGAATCAGAATATTATAAAGATATTTATAAAAATCATTTAGTATATGAAATACCAACTGCTAGGAAATATATAAAATTTGATTTATATAATAAACTTATAGATGCAGATAAACTTATCAATGAATTGCAAAAATTAAGGCAAGACTCTTTATATTTTCAGTATAATAATCCAGAATTTTATAAGCAATTAAAAGAGACTATCCAAAATCTAGAGGATTACTTAGTCACGAATACAGGTAAAGAGTTTATTGGCGAAGAGCAGACTATAGTGTATAATACAATAAAAGACAATATTAATGAAATTTATAGAATAATATCTAATGGTTATCTAGGAAAGAAAAATATTAGATTTAAAAAGTTAAAAATAAAATTTGAATAAATATTACATATTTCATTTTAGGTATTACATCGAGCGTCTGGTCAGATAACTGGCTGGGCGCTTTTGTTATGGGTATATAGCTCAGAGGGAGAGCGGCGGCCTTATAAGGCGTGTGCCGCCGGTTCGATCCCGGCTATGCCTATTAAGCGTATGGGATAATCCTCCATTTGACATAATAAAACATATGTTCTATAATGATTAAAAAGAACACATGTTTGGAGATGATAAAATGAAAACCGGACCAACAAGGCGGCAGATGGATGTATATAACTTCATTGTCGATTATATAACCAAGAATATGTATTCTCCGTCCGTAAGAGATATATGCAAGGCAATAGGGATTAGTTCCACATCAACTGTGTGGAAGCATCTGGAGGCACTAAAGCGTTGGGAACTGATAGATTATCAGCCAGCACAGACAAGGAGCATAGTATTAAAGGGATATAAACTGGTAAAAGAGTAAGAGGCACTTAGGTGTCTCTTTTATATTGCAAAACGAAACGATTGAGAGGTGGTGAGGCTTGGCAAGACCAAGAAGTCCGAACCGGGAAATGGCTATGAAACTATGGCTTGAAAGCGGGAAGAAACGAAAATTAAAAGATATCGCTGCGGAACTGGATGTATCAGAAACGCAGGTTCGTAAATGGAAGAATCAAGACGGATGGGAAAAAGTAACGTTACCGAAAACAAAAAGTAACGTTACTAATCGCAGGGGCGGGCAGCCTGGGAATAAGAACGCTGTAGGCCACGGTGGAACAGGTCCGCCGGGAAATAAGAATGCAGTGAAAACGGGAGAGTTTGAGACTCTTTTTTTTGATACCTTGGATGCCGAAGAAAAGGAACTCCTGGAAATGGTACAGCTGGATAAGGAGCAGCTCCTTCTGCAGGAAATACAGCTTCTGACTGTTCGAGAGCGCCGGATGCTGAAGCGCATAAATGGTCTGCGTGAATTGGAAGAGCGTCTGCCAGAAGAGGAAGAGGACGACGTGCCAGGCATTATCTCAACAAAAGTTCCGTCGGGCATGACGGTAACGAAATACACTGCAGGATTTGAAAAAGGCAAGATCACAGACTTGCGGGAATTTACGGGTATCCTTGGGCAGATACAGGCAGTTGAGGAGGCCCTTACCAGAGTGCAGGCCAGACGCCAGCGCGCCATAGAGGCATTGCATAAATTTGGATATGATGATGCGCACCTGGAGCTCATAAAAGCCCAGGTGGACAAACTGAATCGAGACGGACAAGATGAAGATGGAGAGGACGGGGTGGAAATATTCAATGATGCGCCAAAAGAAGAAAATTAAGATTTCAGAAATAGTCATCCCGAAGTATCTCCCTTTGTTTAATGACCGGACGCATAGGCACATCATCCTTACTTCCGGGCGTGCGGGAACAAAATCCAGTTATGTGAGTATCGCAACAGATTTCCGGATTATGGATGAGCATAACGCATCCTGCGTTGTCCTGCGCAAGCACCACAATAAGCTGCGCAAGACGGTATATAAGGAGATGATACGCGGTATTAACCGCTTGGGAGTCAGTAAAAAACGGTTTAAGATCGGGAAATCCCCGATGGAGATAACCTACAAAAAGAATGGAAACACCATTTACTTTTCCGGATCTGACGGCGTGGATGATACAAAAGGTATCATAGATGAGGATAAGCCCATTAAGCTTGTGGTACTGGACGAGCTGACGGAGTTCTTCGATGACGGAGAAGGAGAAGAGGAGCTGGCGAACATCGAAGCTACATTTGTCCGTGGTAATCAGGGCGGATTCCAGATGATTTACCTGTACAACCCTCCAAAAAACCCGAATGCCCCCATAAACGAATGGTGTCGTAAGATGGAGGAGAGACCGGACTGCATCCACATACACACAGATTATAGAGATGTACCCCCTGATTGGCTGGGGCCTGATCTCATTGAGTCAGCGGAGGTCATGGAGCAGACAGATCCTAAGATGTATCGCTGGGTATGGCTTGGAGAGAGCATAGGTATAGACGATCTGGTCTATTACATGGTAAATACTGAACTTCATTACTACGATGGACTCCCAGAAAATGAGAAAAAGACAATTGGCGAGATAGGAGTAGGCGTTGACTACGGCCAGAAGAACCCTACGGTATTCGAGGCATTCGGTATCAGTTACAGTAGACAAACGTTATGCGGACTGGACGAGTGGTACCATTGCGGCAGAGATGAGGGGCAAAAATCACCGTCGGAATATGCAAAAGAATTGAAAGATTTTTGTGATAGGCTGGAAAAAGAGTATGACAGGGTAGTGAGCTGGGTATTTATTGACCCTTCTGCAGCCGGTCTCATTGAGGAGGTGCGACGGATTATGCCACATATAGATGTTATCCCGGCGTTCAATGATGTAAAGCTCGGGATAAGCAGAGTACAGAAATTCTTTTCTTTCCGCCGGATTTTGATTAACCAGCAAAAACAAACGTTGCTGATTAAAGAATTGGGGTTATATCAGTATGATCCAAAAAGTGTTGAAAAGGGCAAGGAAGAGGTTGTAAAGCTCAATGACCATGCCGCCGATGCCACAAGGTATCTTGTATGTGGTATGTGGGGGTTAATATCCATGTTCTTGCCGTTTACAGAACGAGAGTGAGGTGATAGCAGTGATACAGTATGAAAGCATTAAAAAGGCGCTGGGCGTCGATATAGCGGTATCGCCGGAAATGGCTGAATCCATATACCGGTGGCAGCGCATGTATCGTAATAAGCCGCCCTGGATAAGCAAAGATGTCAAGGGTCTGAACTTGCCTGCGGCCATAAGCAGTGAGTTTGCGAGACTCGTTACAAATGAGGCCAGGATTGAGGTGAGCGGCAGCCCGAGGGCAGACCTGATAAATGAAATGCTCACGCCATTTAGGGGTAACCTTCGCAAATACGTGGAATTTGCAAGTGCCACTGGTGGTATTTGCTTTAAGCCATACCTTACCGGGGAGAAGGTGGCTGTAGATATCGTACGGGCCGGTAATTGTTATCCGACGGAGTTTGATTCATCCGGTACGATGACCGGAGCTATCTTCCCGGAATTTAAACGCAAGGGGAAGAAGTTATACACGCGGTTGGAATACCACAGTCTGCAGGGAGATAAATACATCGTCATCAATCGGGCATTTGTCAGCAGAAAAGCGATTGTCAAAACAGATGAGATTGTGCAGCTTGGTATGGAGATCAAGCTGGAGGATGTCGATGAATGGGAGGATATATCCCCATATGAAGAGTTCAGGAATGCAGACTGCGCATTGTTTTCTTATCTTAAAATCCCGCTTGCCAATAACGTAGATCCTGATTCCCCACTGGGGGTAGCGGTCTATTCCCGGGCGGAAAAACAGATACAGGATGCGGATGAGATGTACGGAGCAGCTCTTTGGGAGTACCGGTCAAAGGAGACTGCTATTCAGGCGTCAAACGAATACTTCAAAAAGAACCGGCAGGGAGATGTGCTCCTTCCAAAGGGACAGGAGCGTTTGTACTATCCTATGGGTAATGGTATTGCGGACCCAACAACAGGAAAGCCTCTGTTCAATGTATACTCCCCGGAAATCAGGGATGAAAGTTTTTTTAACGGGTACAATAGGATAATCCAAAAGGTAGAATTTAACAGCGGTCTTGCTTATGGTACTTTGTCAGATCCGCAGAATGTAGAGAAGACTGCTGAAGAGATAAAGAGCAGTAAGCAGCGATCATATTCTACGGTTAAGGACATCCAGAATAGCACTGAGGAGGCCATCCGGTATCTTGTAAAGGCAATGGAGGTCTGGATTGATATGGGCGGGCTTGCACCGGCCGGTAAAGTGGAAGTGTCCTGCGACTGGGACGATTCACTCATAGTGGATAAGAAGTATGAGCTGGAACAGCTTAGAGCTGACCTGGCTGCCGGAATCATAGGCCCAGTGGAATTCCGCATGAAACGCTACGGCGAAACAGAGGATCAGGCCATGAAAGCTCTTGCAAAAATCCAATTCCCGGATGATGTACAGGAGTGATGTAGATGCGACCGGAGGAAATGGGGAGCCTGCCCCTGCAGGTGGAAAAGCTTTTCTACGGACTACAGGATAGGATAATGTCCGATGTAGTCAGACGGATTAAAAAGACAGGTGAAATAACGTCCACAGCAGATTATCAGCTAAACCGTGTCAAGATACTGGGCAATTCCTCAGAGTTTATCGAGGACGAGCTAAAAAGGCTGCTTAATGTCACATACCCTGAGTTATTTGCCCTATATGATAAGGTGATAGACTGGGAATATGTCCGCAACAAAGATATATATGAGCAGGTAAATGGACAATTCACGCCTCCAGAGGAAAATGACTGGCTGCAGGGTTTATCTTCTGCGATTGTCAGCCAGACAGAAGGCGATATCAAAAACATTACACGATCATTGGGATTTTCTCTGGATTACGGGGATGGGAAAAAAGTTTTTACTCCACTGTCAGAATACTATCAAAAGTATCTTGATCGGGCTTGTCTTGACATTGCGTCAGGCGCGTTTGACTACAACACGGCTTTACGCCGGGTGGTGCGTGAGATGACTTCATCGGGTATCCGTTCTGTTGATTATGCAAGCGGGTATAGTAACAGGGCACCTGTAGCAGCCAGAAGAGCCGTTATGACAGGCGTTCATAACCTCAGCAATAAAATCAACGAGCAGCTTGCAAAAGAGCTGGAAACGGACGATTTCGAGGTCACAGCACACTATGGCGCCCGGCCAACACATGCAGTCTGGCAGGGCAGGGTGTATAGCCGCCGAGAACTGGAGTCTGTTTGTGGTCTTGGCAGCGTGACCGGTCTATGCGGGGCAAACTGTAATCATTCTTATCTGCCTTTTATCCGGGGCATATCAACCCGGACTTATACGGATGAGATGCTGGAAGACATCCGGGAAGATGACGCCAGGATCAGAAAATACCGGGGTAAGGAATATGATGGTTACACATGCCGGCAGAGACAGCGTGAAATGGAGACCACCATGCGGGCGCAGCGTGAACGGATTAAGTATCTGAAAGAAGGCGGAGATTATGACGCAGTGCTGGCCGCTCAGAGCAGATACCTGCAGACTCTGCATGAGTACAAGGGGTTTTCAAAAATCATGGGGCTACAGCCACAGATGGAGCGTGTCTATATGGACGGGCTCGGGCGGATGGCAGGCGGGCGAATACCCACGAAAGCAGTTGTAAAATCCGGTGGAAGTGATATAATAAAACATATAAAAATACCTCAGATTCCAGCAAGTACCGTATCAAAAAAAGTTGAAGCAGGTGAGTATTCCACGAAGCTGAGTAAGCAACAATACGAGAAGCATGTGTTTGGAACAAAAAAATATATGGAATACCGACAAACCCGTGAAGCGAAAGGTGGAAATCCACAGAGTATATTGACAATCAGTGCAGATGAGGTGCAGGATATTATTAATCGGAAATCTGGCACAGGAATTGTGAGGGTTGATAGAAATGGAAATGCAAGGAACGTTGAAGACATTATTTGTGATAAAGTAATAGGGCAGTATTATGCAAAGGGAAGTTTTCACGATACTAAAAAAGCATCAATTCACTATTCTAAAAATAACGCGCACATTGTGCCAATAAGGGGTGATAACTACGATTAATGTATGGGACTTTCAGGATATAGAAGGAAATATAATGATAACTTGTACTGACGGACAGACAATAAAGGGAAAAATAGGAGATATCGTCGATGCAGGAGAAGAAGCGGAGGATTATGGCTATGAGGAAGACAGCATTACAGTTTATAGCGAAGGAAAAGCTGTAACCATTCCGCAAAGTGAAATAAAGTCGATAGAAACACTATAATACCATCAGTCAAAATGGCTGGTGGTATTTTTATGCCAACTTTTAGGGGGTGTCTGATTGATTACAGTAACTATGAGCCGCGCGGGGGTAGATATCAGCGGCCATGCAGGATATGATAAATGTGGTCGCGACATTGTGTGCGCCGCGGTATCTGTACTTGCGCATAATCTTGTCATATCCCTGGAGGCTTTAACGCCGGATAAGGTATTCGTAGAAGAGCGGCATGGATACATGAGCATAATCTGGAATGATCTGTCTGATAAAGGCAGGATACTGGTAGATTCCTTTTTTCTTGGTATCTGCGATATAGAGAGGGATTATCCAGGGGTAGAAATCAAATATGGTAAATAAGCACGCGGGGACGCCCGGGTGTTTTTTATTGTCCAATACCGGTTATGACGTTTAAAAGGTCTCGGAAACTGACCGGCAAGTCATATAAACTGTACAGCCTCCGGAAGACACCGGATATAAAAACGAAGGCGGAAAGGATGAATATGGATTTAAAAGAATTACTTGGGGATGAGCTTTATGCTCAGGTGAATGCGAAACTTGCAGAAGTAAATGGTGCGGATGACAGGAAAGAGAATCCTGTTAAATTTGTGGATTTGTCGGACGGAGCATATGTCAGTAAAGAGAAATATACCGGACTGAAAACAGAAGCAGACGGATATAAGAAACAGCTCACCGAGGCAAGCGCCACCATTGAATCTTATAAGGGAATGGATATTGAGGGCATTAAAAAATCTGCGGATGAATGGAAACAGAAATATGAGACTGATACGGCGGCACTGAATCAGCAGATTGAGACCCAGAAGAGGACATTTGCGGCCGAGAAATTCCTCGATGGTCAGAAGATTAAGTCTCCCCTTGCAAAGAAAAGCATTCTCTCAGATTTCATGTCCCAGAATCTTGAATTTAAGGATGGTACTTTCGTGGGCGCCGATGACTATATGAAAAAAATGAGAGAACAGTATCCGAATGACTTCGAGATTGAACAGCAGGAAGAGCCACCCAAGAAAAAAACATGGGTGAGAGGAACCAGCGGGTCATATAAGCCCGGAGTAGTGGATTCTGAAGAAGCCTATCTGAAACAGAAGTATGGTAGCAACAAATATTACAGAGGAAAGTAAAGGAGATTGAACTATGGAATATGGCGGATATAACGTAACAGAGAAATACAGCAGCATTGTGGAGCCGAATTTATACTACGACTCTATTTTTCAGCCGGGAATGACCTATACGGATAAATTTCAGGGTGACGCAGCGTCTGGTCTGGTTAAGATTTTTAAGGTCGGAGATGACGGAGTACAGGACCCGAAGGTTCCGGCGGCCGATTTCAGCCACGAGAAAGTGAATAATGAACTGATTGACCTGAGACTGAACAACATGCAGCAGAAATCTAAGAAAATCTATAACATTCAGGCGCAGGGCGTGCCGTACAACATGGCGGAGGAACATTTGTCCCAGGCTGTTATGGATTGTAAGGAAGGATGGCAGGCATCCGGTCTTGCTTGTCTTGCAAATGAGGGCACAGCAATGAGTGACACAGAAGCACTCACCGCGGCAAACATCAAAAAGAAAATCATCGAGGCGCGTAAAGTAGTGCGTAAAGGGAAAGCGGTTGCGAACATCGTGCTTGCGTCCGTTGACACTTATTCTACCATGCTGGAAGTTGCGGGAGATCAGTATACCCCGGTGACCAACGACAGCATTATGCAGTCCGGCCAGATTGGTAGATGGCTTGGTATGCTGTGGGTAGAGGCAAATATGCTTGATATCCTGAGCGCGGCCAAATATTACAACTATGCCGGTGACCTCAAAACTGTGGATTTGACCGGTATCGACTTCATCATGTACGACTGGAACGGATTCTCCATCGTGGACAACCTGGAGATGATTCGTCTGAAAGATTCCGAGAATTTCAACGGCACACTTGCCCAGGTTGAGATCAACACAGGATACCGTGTACCGACAGCCGCAAAAGTAGTCGTAAAAAAACACGGAGCTTGACAAGTCTGACGGTTACCTCCGTAGCAGGTAGCACGAGCGGCTCTACTAAAATCACGGTAGAGCCGGCGCTGTCAAGTGGTAACAGCTACAAGTACAAAGTAGCCGCAAATCCGACTATGCCGAATGCAGGACAGGAATGTAAGACTGGGTACACTGCTTGGGATGGTACGGCGGAGATTACAGCAACAGCAGGCCAGAAAATTGTTGTTGTCGAGGTGGATGCGGATAACCGCTGCTTTGGAGCTGGAATGGCCGTAATAACCGCCGCAGAATAGAGGTGAGTATATGTCACGGGTAGATGTAGATTATCAGTATTATGCTGATGTTTTTAAGGGAGACGCCCTTACGGAGAGTGATTTTAAAAAACACGGCATGCGGGCGGAGGCCATTGTGAACCGGATGACATACAGTCGTATCCATGAATTTGAATTGCGACCGGATGACCTGGAGGCTGTCAAAGCTGCCATATGTGCGGTATCTGAAATTTTGGCCGAGGATCACCGGCAGAAAGACGCAACCGGCGGGAGATTGGTAAAGAGTGTCAATACCGACGGGGAATCCGTGACATATGCGGACACTGCAGACAATCAGCCGCCGGAAGAGACACTATACAGTAAATGCTGTTTTGAAGCCCGTCTTTACCTAGAAGACACGACACTCTTATATCCGGGGGTGTACTATGATTATTAATGCAGAGGTGACCATATATAACCGCAAAGTAAATCCGGATACACGGAAAGTAGAGTATTTCGGGCATGTGTCGCCATGTCATTATTACTGCGAAAATAAGGTGATAACGGGCGATAAAGGAGACGGCGGCCTGAAACATGCTGATATATTTAAAATCCGGATTCCTGCCGAATATCTTGACGGGTATGTGGCGCCGGATGAGTATGCGAAGCTGCCATACAGCCCTGAGATGGCGGCTTGGACTGTAGAAAAAGAAGATCTGTTTATCCTCGGGACGCATGATATGAGGATAAAGGGGATTGGTGATCTGCAGAAGACGCACCGGCCATATGGCGTTATAGATAATTATGGAGATAACCGGAAAGGGTTTATCCCACACATAAGATTTGGAGGTTGTAAGTAATGGCAAACTTCCACTTGAAAATTGACCCGTCAGACCAAATTCTCCTCAAAAGGAGTTTGGGGAAAAACGGGAGAGGACAACTGTTTTTTGCCTCTGAGTTTGGCCGTAAATGCCGGCCATATGTGCCCGAACTTTCGGGGCGATTACGGGATAGCATGAGAGCAGAGCCTGGTAGCGTGTCCTGGGATACCCCATACGCAAGGCGGCAGTTTTATGAGCACAAAAGCAAGGGCATGTGGGCGGAAAAGTGCTGGCAGGACCAGAAAAAAAGCATTATTTCATCCACCGCAAAATTCTGCGGAGGGAGGGCAACATGAGTATTATTGAGTCGATCAGGGATTTTATAGCAACCTGCCCATTTATTGAGGAACTGGATACCATGTTTCCTCCCGTAAATGTGGATAAACTGGAACCGGAACCGTCTTACAGCATCGAAAGCGTTCCTTCGGACCCTATTGTAAAGCGGTGTATTAACGGAGACAGTATCCGCAAGGTTACGTTCTACTTGTGCTCCAGAAACCTTTATGGGGCGGAGGAGAACCTGGACACCAGTCAGTTTTATGAGAATTTTGCTGACTGGCTGGAGGACTGCACCAGGATGAAACAGCTTCCGGTATTGGGGGAAGGGCAGACATCGAGGGCAATTAAAGCAAATACGCATGGGTACATCAATGATAGTGAGGCAACATACGCCCAGTATCAGATCCAGTGCGAATTACAATATTATCAAAGAAGAAAGGTAGGATAAAGCATGAGAAGATTAGATTTACAGAGGTTTGCGGACACTGAAGCAGTGCAGCGGTATCAGGAGGCACTGTACATTAATGTTGGTGCAGCAGGTGCGGCCGCAACTTATGAACTGTTTGGAACAGGTGTTACCAAAGCGGACGAGAGCTTCGACACGAAAACAAAAGAGAGCCGCTATATCAATCAGAAATCTACATCCCAGAGTATTACAGGATACGGATATTCCATCGGTTATGAATATGAGAATATCCCGTCTGAGAAAGCTGTCAAGCTGATTGATTCCGTAGCAAAAAAAGAGAAAGTGGGATCAGAGGCAGAGACAGATCTGGTGATCGTATCCCTGTACATGCCGAAAGAAGCAAGTAAGGGATATCCGGCGAGAAAAAGGAGAGTGACCATCTCTCCGGATTCCAATTCTGACAATGACGGAACAATGGTAGGTTCTGGCAGCCTCCTGGGTAAAACAGACTGGGAGTATGGCACTTTTGATGTGGAGACAAAGGCATTTTCCGTTGATGCTGCAGTTGCTGCCAAGTTTGATGTGACGGCACCGTCGGGAAATTAAGAGGTGCTCCGGTAACTACGGCAGCTGTAGCACCTGCTAAAACGGCCGTAAAAAGAGTAGTAGCTCGAAAAACTGTGGAGAGCGAGGCTGGGGCAGAATAGCCCTGGCCTTTTATGGAGGTAAAAAAATGATTATAAATTTTGATGAACTTAACTTTGATGCGACAGACGCAGACACCCTTCAAAAATATCTTGATGCAATGCAGAACATTTCAGAAAAGGCAAACAGGCTTGATAAAAAAGCTCCACAGCCAAAACAGTATCTGTATCTTTGTGAGTCCGTTAAAGCATGTTTCGATGGTATATTCGGGGCTGGCGCTGGAGAACAAATCTGTGGTGCCAACAACTCTCTAAGAGCCTGCACAAATGCGTTTAGGGAACTGGTAGAAGAATATAATCACCAGATGCGCGAACAAGAGAGAGCGAATGAAGCACTCATCGCGGCAATGGAAGTTGAGAAGGCTGTTGATACAGAGTGAGATTAACAGAACGGCTTCCAGTAACTGTGGAGATTGCGGGAGAAGCGTATGCAATCAAAACGGATTTTAGGGATATCCTCCGCTACGACGAGATTATCAGAGGACAGAGTAATGGCAATGCGGTTTTAGAAGCCATAGATATGCTTTTGGGGGAAGAGGTGCTACGCAAACCGAATATGAGAGCTGACGATATAGCAGATGCAATCGGGTGGTTTGTTAAGTGTGGAGATATAGGAAAAAAGAGTTCCCTTCCGCGTGCAGCACTGGGCCTTAATAATGCGGTTCCTATGGATTTTGGCGCTGATTCCGCTTTGATCTATACTGCCTTCCTCCAGACGTACGGGCTTGATCTGTACGATATTCCGTATTTGCACTGGTGGAAATTTAACTGGATGCTGGAGGATATTTCCCCTTCGTGTCGTCTGTCAAAGGTGATTGAATACCGGACGATAGACACGAAAAATAAAAACTTGTCCAAAGAACAGAAGAAAGCTTATGCGGCCTTACAGCGGTATTTCCGTGTCCAGGAAAAGAAATCCGAAGAAGATGAAGCCATAGTACAGGCGCTCCAGGAAGGGAGGGACCCCTTTGGATAATAACAAAAAGCGCATAAAGATTGTGTGCCCTTATTGTGGATATAAAATGCCAATAGCTTATGATCCGGCAAGGGTTATATGCAAAGGAGTATACATTCAATGCAAGGGCAGAAAATGCAAAAAAGAATTTGAAATAAGGATTTAAGTGTCAAGTAGAGCCATTATGAGCCGATGACGCTTGCGAAAGGCAGGTGGGATTATTGGCTGATGGCAAAATTACGATTGACACAAGTATAGATAATGCTGGGGCGCTAAAAGACCTTAAAAAACTGACAAGCAACGTCAGCCAACAGGGTAACGCGGCAGCAGGGGCGGCGTCCAGTGCTTTTAGTAAGATTGGTTCCGCTGCAAAGCATTCGGCGGCAATCGCAGTAACGGCCCTTGCCGGTGTGGGGACGGCTGTCGCGGCTGCTGGTGGGCTTGCCGTTAAAGTTGGTTCCGATTTTGAGGCTGCCATGTCAAAGGTGGCTGCTGTTTCTGGCGCAACCGGAATGGACCTTAGCAAACTGACTGATAAAGCTAAGGAGATGGGGGCGAAAACAAAATTTTCTGCTTCGGAAGCCGCTGAAGCCATGAATTATATGGCAATGGCCGGTTGGAAGACAGAAGAAATGCTGAATGGTGTAGAAGGTATCATGAATCTGGCGGCGGCATCAGGAGAGGATTTGGCATCCACATCTGATATCGTGACGGATGCATTGAGTTCGTTCGGACTGCAGGCCAGTGACAGCGGGCATTTTGCAGATATCCTTGCAGCGGCGTCCAGTAATGCGAATACCAATGTTGCCATGATGGGTGAAACCTTTAAATTTGCAGCGTCAGTTGCCGGTGCAATGGGATATACAGCGGAAGATACGGCCCTTGCAATTGGTCTGATGGCAAACAGAGGTATAAAGGCAAGTCAAGCCGGTACTGCACTCAGGAGTATCATGACAAGGCTTTCAAAGCCAACGAAAGAGACCCAAGGAGCTATGAACAAGCTTGGTATCTCCCTGACAGATTCTGAGGGCAATATGAAGTCCTTGGACACTATCATGCAGGATCTGCGCGAGGGATTTTCCGGGCTGAGCGAGGAAGAGAAAGCGGCTACTGCGGCAGCATTAGGAGGCCAGGAGGCAATGTCTGGTCTGTTGGCTATTGTAGGAGCCTCCCCAGAAGAATATGAAAAACTGCAAAGCGCCATTGCAAACTGTGACGGTACTGCTGAGAGAATGGCAGAAACCATGCTGGACAATCTGCAAGGAAGTCTAACCATCCTCAAATCCTCTCTGGAAGGTCTCGGAATCGAAGTATATGAGAGCATGCAGGAGCCCTTAAAGAATGCTGCGGATAACGGGATTGCTGACGTCAACAGACTCACAGAGGCTTTTAAACAGGGCGGATTTGATGCTGCTGTCGAAGAGGCAGGAGACATACTGGCAGGGCTTTCCACGAAAGTAGCACAGTCGGCTCCTAAGATGATTGATGCCTCTGTATCTGTGGTTAAATCCTTTGTAAAAGGTATTGGCAAAAACAAGATGCAGCTTAAAGTTGCGTCAAATGACATCGTTAAATCCCTGTGTGATGGGCTGGTAAAACTTCTTCCGAAGGAGATGCAGAAGCCTGCGAAGAAAGCCCTGGATTCTCTCGTAAGGACATTTAAGTCTGGAACCAAAAACCTTCTGAGCGTTGCGCAGTCAGTTTTAAATGCTGTAGGTGCAGTGTTTAAAAGGCTGGGCGGGAATATGGATGACATTATCCCTACTGTTGTCAGCGTTGTGGCCGCCTTTAAAACTTTTAAAGCTGTTAGCGGTCCAGTGTCATCTGTTGTGGGCGTAGTTACAAGCCTTACTGGAGCGGCCAAAGGAGCGGGACTTGCGACTACCGCTTTAAATGCTATTATGGCCGCAAACCCTGCTACCCTTATTGCCGGTGCCATTGCCCTACTTGTAGGCGGATTGGCTGCGTATGCACTCACAGCAGGACGCGCGGATGAACAGCAGAGTGCCTTTAATGAGCGAATGGATAAGTTGGGATCATCCATAGAAAAGAACCAAAATGCAATAGATCAGCTCGGGGAATCCATGAAGGATACCAGTTCTTCTATTGACGCATCTGCGGCTCCTGTTGAACGTTTGCGAGGAAAATTATCTGAGGCATTTGACGAGACCGGACACGTAAAAGAAGGGTGCGAGGATCTGGCTACATCCATTCTTAATCAGCTTAATGATGCAATGGGAACTGGATATCACCTTACATCCGAAGGATTTATTGCTGACAGCAGTGAAGTCAAACAATCTATTGATGACATTAATACATCCATTGATAAGTATGTAGAAAATCTAAAAAACAAAGCTCTTCAGGAAGCTACAACAAGCCAATATACTGAAGCAATAAAAGAGCAAGCAGAAGCACATAAAAATTTAGTAGAGGCACAAAAAGCGCATCGAGAAGCCATTGAAAAAGCAATAGATGTAGATGAGCAATGGCGCAATGGGCTGGCAGACCAAGAAGCACTTGAAAAAGCTCAAACAAATTTAGAGAAAACAACAGGAAAATTGCAAGATGCTGGCCGGGCCGTTGTCGAAGCTGACGCGCAAGTTAAAGGACTTGAAGGCGTTATGGATGAGCTGGGAAAAGGAACCCCAGAAAGTGTGCAGAAGGCAATAGATGCTTATGCACAAATTCCTATAGAATCAGAGGCGGCGGCCAAAGGTGTAGTTGCCAGCCAGGAGACTATACAGGATGCACTTTCCTCTACGGACTACAGTAAAATGTCTGAAGGCTTTCAGTTGGCTATCCTGCAGATTGAGAAATCTGGTGGAGAAATTCCTAAGAGCCTACAGCAATCTATAGTTGAAGCGCTGAAGAATTTTGATAAATTGGGTACAGAGGGTCAGGAATCTGTAGCAAGTGCAATGCGTCTAATGATGGATGCAATGAAGGATAAGATTCCTGAGTTTTCAAACATGGCCGGCGCTACATCCGATCAGGTTATACAGACATTCGGAAAATACCTGAAAGACAGCGGCGCTCTTGGCGATATTGGGACAGAAGCTCTGGACAAGATGATGAAAAGCATGGAATCTGCGGACGCCACATCTGTGCCGAATAAAAAGGGAAAAGAAGTCACTGAGACAGCCGCACAGTCTATGCGGGATGGTTACGAGGTCATTAATACTGCATCAAAGGGCGCAGGCGAACAGATAGGCCAGGGATTTTCTGCAGCGGATTATTCGCTTGCAATTACTGCCGCAGCAAAAGCTTGTAATATGACCGTAGAGGAGCTGATGGGTCACCAGGAGCAGATATACGCTGTTGCAGCACAGGTTGCACAATCTGGAGCGAATGGATTCACGGCGGCTGATTTGGTAGGCATATTTGGTTCCAACGCACAAGCGGCAGCAGATGCGGCCAACTTTGCGCTTATAAATGGCTCCGCGCAGGCAGGAGCAAGCGGTGCCAATTTTGGTAATTCCACAAATGCGGCTCTTATGGCGTCAAATATGCCAGGTGTGTTTGCTGGTCAGGCAAGTGGTGCGGCGTCAAATTTTGCATTTGGTATGTTGTCCGGTGCGGGCCAGGGCGCTACGGCGGCAAGCAGTGTGGGCAGTTCCGCGGGTATGGCCTTACAAAACTCAGGGATTAGTAGCATGTTCCAGACAACCGGAACGAATGCGACCAATATCCTGAATAGCACCATTAAAGGGAGCCAGGGTACAATATCCTCCGCGTCAGCAAATCTCGGGCGTTCTTCGGCGTCTGCCTTAAAAGGGGTTAACCTGGGAAGTAACTTCCAGTCACAGGCCCGTTCCGCAGTGAACATGTTCTGCGCAGGAATCAGAGGGCTTACATCGTCCGCAACAAGTGCGGCAAGAGCGCTGGGTACAGGCAGTATTCGCGGACTGAGTGAATGTAATCTGTCCACTGCAGGAAAGACACAGGGATCACAGTTTGCAAGCTCTTTTGCTTCGGGTATCAGTTCAGGTAGCAGTTCTGCATCTGCATCAGCTACGGCGGTAGGCGGCAGTGCTCTAAGCAGTCTGAACGGTTATTCTGGCAGTGGCTATGACATAGGTGTCCAGTTTTCCGCAGGCTTTGCCTCTGGTATTCGGGCAGGCGGTGGCGGAGTGGCAGCGGCGGCGGCAGATGTTGCAAATCAAGCTGTAGCTGCCGCTCAGCGAAACCTTAAAGTGGCATCACCGTCCAGGGTTATGCGAGCAATAGGCCGTTGGTATGACAAAGGTCTTGAAGTAGGTATCGACGAAAACAAACGAGGTGTCGAAAAAGCTGTTGACCGATTGTCTGATAAATTGACCTTTGACCCAAATTCTTTACTTGCGAAAATGCGAGGAGATTTTGACAACAACCTGAGCCGGATTGCCGGGAATCATCTGGCGAATAGGTATATCGCCACGGTAACAGCACCGGAACCGCAGGAATCGGCAAAGGTAGAGCAGACGGTGAATATATATCAGCCTGTGAAATCGCATGTAGAAATGGCAAGAGAACTGCGGAAAGTAGGAAGGGAGCTGGCATTTGGATGACAAGAAAGATAATATTTACATTCCGTAAAGGGGAAGAGGAGCTTGTCTTAGACGACTCCTCTTTTTCTGTGACGGCATATGAGGGGCTGGAGTCAACGGATTACGACCTGTTGACGGAGGAAAACGTTGGTTATGCGGGAGAACGTAAAAGACGGATGAAAATACTCAAAAGACCGATAGCCATAGAATTTGACTATCTCGGATATGAAGACATCCCAGAAGTAAGGCAAAAACTGATAGGCTTTTTCTCCCCCTATAGCAGCGGGAACCTAACTGTTAATTTTATGGGAACAGAGAGAGCCATAGAGTATGAAGTCCAAAAGCTGAAATTCAGCAGCCAGAATGTGTTTGAACCCATTTCCTGCCTGCTTGAACTTGTCTGCGTAGATCCAGATTTCCAGACTCCATATCATTTAATGGAAGCAATCAGCACGTGGGTGGATGGATGGAAATGGAAATTCAAGCTCCCATTTCACATGAAACGACGCGGAGATCCCAGGGTGAATATTGTAAACGATGGACATGTAGAAACGCCCATAGAGGTGGAATTTCACGGGCCTGCAGAGAATCCCAGAGTGACAAACCTGACCACGGGAGAATATGTTCAGGTAAACCGGACCCTTACCAGTGATGACGTACTGTTTATCAACACTGCATTCCGGAATAAGATTGTGGAGATTGAGAGAAACGGTATCCGGGAGGATGCGTTTGATTATATCGACCTGGGTTCAACCTTCTTCTCCCTGCAGTTGGGGGACAACTTGCTACAGTACAGTACCCAGAACGACTTGAATCCGCAAAGTGTCATAATCCGGTACAAAAAAAGGTATCTGGGAGTATAGGAGGAATACATGGAAAGCTATGGTTTTTTTAATGGAGATACCGAGTACGGACAGGACGAGTTCAACCGGTATTTCAAAAATATATATGAGGATGGCTTAAGTAGAGGGAGTAACGGCAGCCTTACTTTGTCAGCCTCACTAAGCGGCGAATCAGTGATTTTAACGCCCGGTTTTGCAATTATGCAGGGCTTTTTTTATTACAACGACAGCAACAAGACCATACCGATCACTCGTAATAGCACCTATAAAGTGATTTATCGTCTTGTGTTGCGTTTGGATTATGAGAGCAAGACAATACAGGCCGTGCTCAAAGCAGGTACTGCCGGCAGTACACCCACAGTACCTGCGCTCACGAGAGATGCGTCACGATATGAACTATCCCTGTATCGTATTGATGTCCCTGTGACCGGTCAGATATCCATAACTGACGAGAGATTCAACACCTCAGTATGCGGAGAAATCAGACCGAAGAATTTGGCCGGATACAAAGAAATGGTAGAAGAATTTGATAGGCAGTTCCAGGCGTGGTTTAAAAACGTGCAGGGAACCGGCTGGCGTAATATTTTTGCACAGGCTACGGAGCCTGGAGGGGCGGTGACAGGAGCCATATGGATAAGCGGATAAATATTCGGTTTTTTGACCCTGATATCAATTTTATCGGGGAGATCACAGACTACACGGCCCTGATCCATGTCAGCAAATGGAAAAGTTATGGAGATTTTGAAATTCATTCTTCTGTTATGTATGACCGGTTATTTCAAGACGGGAATATCATCATGCTTGACAATGACGCCAGGAAAACAGGGATTATAAAGTACATTGGGGCGGATGACGAAGAGGGAGGATCTGTGGAACTCAAAGGGTTCTCGTTGCTCCATATGCTCACGCAGAGGATAACAGTCCCGCCAAAGGGGAAAGCGCATCATGAATTTAACAAGGCCGCGGCAGAAGATATCATGACCGCCCTCGTAAATACGAATGCGGTTGCTCCAGCAGACAGCAAAAGAAAAATCCCTAAACTTGTGGTAAAACAAAGCGCTGGAAGAGGTGACCGGCTGACATACCAAACAAGGTATGATGTACTTACAGACTGTCTGGAGGAGCTGTGCAGTGCTTCTGGATTGGGGGTCTGTGTGTCGCTGGATCCACAGAACAAGCAGTTCGTGTTTGAAGTCTTGGAAGGTGTGGACCGGACAGTGAATCAGACTGTTCGTCCGCCTATGATTTTTAATGTTAATTATGACAATATTGAAAATCGTGAGTATATCCGGGACAGCAGTGAATACAAAAACTGTGCCTACACTGGAGGTCAGGGGGATGGAGTAAACCGGGTAATCAAAATTATCGGAAATGAGAAAACCGGTCTTGACCGGTACGAGCTGTTTGTTGATGCCCGGGATGTGGAAGATGAAGCAAATTTACCGGACAGGGGCAGGGTTAAGTTGGCAGAATGTGAGAAGATTTCCTCTTACACCTGCGAGGCAGATGCCGCGCTCTATCAGAAAAAATGGAATCTGGGAGATGTGGTCACAACGAAGGATGCAGAGTGGTCCCTTTTACTGCATGAGCGGATTACAGAAGTCATGGAGACACTTGATTCAGATGGATATGTAGTTGAGCCAACCTTCGGTACCGCTACGAAATCCATCATAGAGAAAGTTAATGCCGTCAGCGGAGACACTGCGAAAAACGAGAGTATACCTGGTCCTGAAGGAAAGCAGGGGCCGCAGGGGTATAGTATACAGTACCGCTGGGATGGTACAAAACTGGGTGTAAAGAGAGAAGATGAAGGAGCCTATAAATATACGGATCTGCAGGGACCTGCCGGTAAAGATGGGCAGGACGGCAAAGACGGCATGAGCGTCACATACACACATACACAGATATCAGCTCAAGCCGTGTGGCAGATTGCGCACAATCTTAATAAGTATCCCAGTGTTACGGTGGTAGACAGCGCTGGCTCCGTTGTCGTAGGTGATATCCGTTATATTGACCGTAACAACCTCACAGCAACATTTACCGCCGGTTTTGCAGGAAAAGCGTATCTCAATTAGGAGGAAAAATGGATTTATTAACTAATTTGAATTTTGGTAAGAATGAGCTGCAGAATGCGAGAATACAGAATCTTGCTACTGCGCCAGACAGCCCTGTAGAGGGTCAGATATACTGTAACACAACAGACCATGTGGTCTATGTGTATGTAAACGGCGCCTGGAAAAATATCATATACACCTACACTGGCGAGACATTTACTTCAGCTCTTAAATCAAAGCTGGATGGAATCACAGCAGGGGCGACAAAAGTAGAAAAATCTACAACAAACGGAAATATAAAAATCAACGGATCTGAGACACAGGTTTATGCTCATCCGGGTAGTGGCACAAATCCACATGGTACTACTAAAACGGATCTGGGACTTGGAAACGTCGAAAACAAATCGGCAGCAACAATCCTTAACGAGCTGACAAAGGCTAAGATTGTGGAAAAGCTGGGGTTCACGCCTACAAAGATAACTGTGGGTCTGGATGCAGATAAAGGTACTGCATCAGGGAGTAAAGCACTGTATATTGCCACGGACACAAAAAAGATTTGGTTGGACAATGCCGCAAATACCTGGCTACAGGTTGGCGGGCAGGATACGATCACATGGGGAAATGTGACTGGAAAACCATCTACATTCCCACCGGCAGCACATAACCATGACAGTGTGTACCTTGGAATTAATGCTAAAGCCAAAAGTGCTGCCACTGCCGATAGTGTTCCGTGGTCGGGTGTAAGCGGGAAGCCGTCTACTTTTACACCTCCTGTTGCAAGCGCTACAGTGCTGGGTGGAATTAAAGTAGGGACAAACCTGAGTATCACAACAGATGGTGTACTCAGCGCAAATGATAACCCCACGAGCTATATCGTAAAACAGCAGAGATTTACAGCTACAGCAGGACAGACAGCCTTTACTTTGACCGGCGGAAAATATCGACCGGGAATCGGTGCGCTGGCTGTCTTTTTAAATGGGGCAAAAGTCAGCAATGAGATTGTGACAGAGACGTCACAGACAGTATTTACACTCAAAACCGGAGTGACTGCAGGCGATACTGTCCTTGCGGAATACATCGAGCTGATTAATGTGGAGCCATACCCGATACACGCTTCAGAGCATATGACCGGTGGAACCGACCCGATACCGGTTGCGACACAGTCTGCCGCGGGTTTGGAATCCGCCGCGGATAAAAAGAAACTGGATGGTATTGCTGAAGGAGCAAACAAATATGTTCATCCCGGCAGCGGTACAAATCCGCATGGCACCACAAAGTCAGATGTTGGACTCGGCAACGTACCAAATGTTGCCACAAATGACCAGACTCCAACTTATACAGAGGCATCTACGCTTGCAAAGCTGGTGTCCGGTGAGAAGCTGTCTGTGGCGCTGGGCAAGATATCGAAGGCCGTCACGGACCTGATTGCGCATATTGCAAATAAGTCAAATCCACATGGTGTTACAAAATCTCAAATCGGACTGGGGAATGTAGATAACACGTCAGATGCAAATAAACCTGTATCCACAGCACAGCAGGCTGCTTTAAATTTAAAGCTTAACACATCCTTAAAAGGAGCCGCAAACGGCCTTGCAGAGCTGGATAGCACAGGTAAGGTTCCGGCTGCGCAGTTGCCCTCTTTTGTGGATGACGTGCTGGAAGGGTATTACTACAGCAGCAAGTTTTACAAGGAGGATACGCATACCACAGAGATCACAGGTGAGACCGGAAAGATCTATGTGGATCTTCCGACGAATAAGACATATCGCTGGTCTGGTACTGCGTATGTGGTTATCTCAGACACAATCGCCCTTGGTGAAACAGCTTCGACTGCATACCGTGGTGATCGCGGAAAGGTCGCATACGATCACAGCCAGAGTACACACGCCCGGACAGATGCTACCAAAGTAGAAAAGTCAGGAACAAACGGAAACATAAAAATCAATGGATCTGAGTCAGTGGTATATACGCATCCATCTACACACGCAGCAAGTATGATTACACCCGATGCTACGCACCGTTTTGTAACCGATACCGAAAAAGCAGCGTGGAACGCACGCCCGAAAAAGTACAGCGCCGATGTGCCTGCCAGTGCTTCAGCCGCCATAACACATAACCTTAATACGCAGGATGTCACCGTGACTGTGAGGGAAAAAGCAAGCCCTTACAATGTCGTTTTGTGCGACGTGCAGGTGACTGGTGTAAATGTAGTCACACTGCTGTTTGCTACGGCTCCGGCCTCTGGTAAATACAGGGTGACCGTGACCGGTTAGGAGGACAGCATGAAGATATTCGGCAAGGAGTTTATATACAATGGATATAAAGTTTACCACGCCGGCGATAAGCCAACGGCGGCGGACGTTGGGGCATATACAAAGGCCCAAGTAGATCAGAAGATAACAGATGGAAATGGAACCAAGATAACAGCGGCAACAACAGCGCCAAGTGCCCCCGCAAAAGGTGAGGTATGGATCAAAATTTGAAGGGAGATATATTATGGCAGCAATAAAAAAATCACAGTTTAAGATTAATAATGGGACAGATTGGGACACTTATCACTTTGAGACAGACAGTGCCCAGACGAAGCACAAAAAAAGTGACGGCACAGAAACTACGGTGGAAGAGGTGCTAAACTCCGCTTTGGGGGGTCTTATGATACAGGTAGGAAGGATAAGTATAACTCCTAAGGCTAATACACCAACAACAAAGCATTTAACATTTCCTAAACCGTTTGCGGAGCAGGCTATGGTAGTATTAACTCCAGTATCAGGGGTAGTTGGTCAAAAAGTCCTTGGAGTCGGTACACTTAATAATACGCCGGATGGATGTGATGTTATATTAACAAGGACTGAAAATGTTGAAACTATTATTGCATGGACGGCAATAGGACCAGCAAAATAGACATTGGTTACATTTGCCCTATTGCGAACCAGACCAAGATAGTTTCTGTATCATCTTTCCTTGTAACATAAGCATCAAACCCATTTAATGTATTACGACTCGTGCCATACCCCAATAAAAAAGTACCAGGTACCGATGTTATTGGAGTAAGTACAACGCCAGGCTGACTTTTGAATGGTTTTGGGAACGTTACCGTCTTCATGGTGGGTACATTGGATTTTGGTGTTATTGTAACCCTACCGATTTGTATTGCCATTCCACCCAAAGCGGAGTTTAGCACAACACTGGAAACTGGTATAATCATAGGCAAAAAGGAGGATTTGCCTATGGAACCACGAATGGAACTTATTAACAGCGTTTTGGCAGCAATGACAGCGTTGCTGGCGGCGGAGCAACTGGACAAACTGCAGGAGGTGTTGTGTATCAAGTTGCATGATTTTGAGGTGCAACCACGGAGCACAGAGGTGATGATCACCGATAATAGCGCCGAAGGAATGCTCAACAGGTTTATTGCAACAAAGCGCCTGGAAGGTACTGCAGAGACAACCATACGCTTGTATTCCCCTTACATAATGGGACTGATACGGGCGCTGGGAAAGCCACTGTATAAAGTGGATACTTATGATATCCGGTACTATCTGTCGTTGTATAAACAGCAGCGGCAG
>OMGG01000521.1_pt1 | contig 24350 bp, 20 predicted proteins | sample 1645891 | NCBI WGS metagenome assembly OMGG01 (sample SAMN05578587, study PRJEB25193) | human gut metagenome | biome: Human Microbiome; feature: human-associated habitat; material: feces | host: Homo sapiens | place: USA:Birmingham
AATCTAGTATAACATAAAAAATCCTTTTACTCCACTGAAATAAAAGGATTTTTTTGATTGTTAAACTTCTAGTGCTCTAGTTTCGCAATTTTTCAGTTCCATTAAAAACATTTAAAATCAAATAGATAATATTAAAAAATAGATTCCTCTAGGTTAGAAATCCAAAAATTGACTTATCTATAGAAGGCTTACAAAGAAAAACATTTTTCACAATCTGTCTTATTTGTCATTTTTGTTGACTTTTATTCAAGAAGATAGTTAAAAAATTGTACGTACAAAACTGATATAAGTTTAGCTTGCTTCATTTTTCCGCGCTTTTTCGTCTTAAAGACACCCCTATAATTCGCCGCTCTTGAATGCTTCTTTCGGCTCACCTTTTGTCTGTGGTGAGAACTAAAGAATGTAAGAAATAACGAAAAAGGATCTCATGAAGCACCCAAGAAAGATAATAAAAGCGCAAACCGCAAACGCCGTACTTCTTTCATTATTCACGGCTTTTTCTCCGTCCCAAGTTTTTGGTTCAAGCTTTGCATCAACCGATGCAAACGAATATTTATTTAAGGAGTATGTTCCTAATCATAAGCGGATTCATTCTGCCCCGATAGAGCATGTATTGAGAAAAGAACTTGAGGATTTTGTTGGCAAAGGAGACTACGTGTTCTTTTCCCAAGAAACTGAAATAACTTGGAATGTTTGGACCGAAGGCAACATCCTCGGCAATTCTGTCGCAACTCACGGTAAAAATTTAATTTTCAAAGCGGACAAGGGCAGTTTTGTTCTCACACCTGAGTCTGTTTCAGTAAAAGGTTTTGGTTCAGCAGTCCAGGTTGGATATCAAGACAGCGTCCATATTTCGGCGGGAGAGAAGATTATCCTCAATAAACCGCAGCCCGGGGTTCTGGATGGCCACAAAGATCCGTACTCAATTACGTTGGGAGAGGGGGCTTCCGCCTTTCTGGAGGCCAAAGAAATCATCCTCTACGGCTCAATCGGGTGGATGGGCGCTGGAAGCAAAGCTGAGCTGAAAGCTTCAGAAAGTGTTCAGATTTTGACTGAAAAGGAGAAACACTCAGGTCTTTTTCCTTTATGGATCTTTGATGGCGCTCTGATCATTGATGCTCCAACCGTAATGATCAATCGCGATATTCTTGTTTCTAACTTGGACGAAGGTTACGAAACTTACGTTCATATCGGTCTTGATGAGAGGAAAGAATTAAAAACAAGAGACGTTCTATTCGGCGGAGAAATAACAGTCCGCGCTCAAAGTACACTCAAAGCAAAGTCATCCGATTCAATGATTTTTGATAAGGCTTTGCTGATAGACGGAAGCGGAAAAGTTGAAATTGAAAGCCGGAATATCGCCTTAAAAAAATTGAATTTTCAACAGACTGGCGGGTCTGCGTCTTTTACTGTTCTCCCCGAAGGAAGCCTAAAATTTGCTGATGCAGTCTCGGTTATTAATGGTGCGAGGCTGGATATTACTTTAGGCGAGAGAAGTGTCTTAAACGGTGCTGTCTTTACGGATTTTCAAGAGGGAAAGGGAGGTTCATATATTTCTTTGGGCGCCGGCAGCATTTGGCAAAACGCGATGCATTCCAACGTCACAGAGCTGACCGTATCGGAAGGTGCGGTTATAGAAGTTGGAAGCGACAAAGGCCTTCGTCCTCTGGAAATTCAGAGCCTCAAGGGAACGGGGGCGGCGTTCTATCTTCCGGGAGGAAGGGCTGGAAGTATCCGTCAGAGTGGAGACGCAGAGGGCGTTCACTCTGTTTATCTAGGAACCAGCGGTGCGAGCCTTACGGAGACGAAGTTAGTCCATCATGTTTTTAGTTTTGATGACGCTCTGCCCAGTGCTAACAGGTCCGAATTTGTTTTGGGCAATGGCGGCTTGGTAGAAGCCGGACCCTTTCAATATAAGCTGGATATCCAGCCGGTTGAGTATGAAGATCAAAGAGTTTGGTTAATTACTTCCGAAAAAGAAGAAAAACCCATTTTTCCTGTCTTTCCTCCGAATGATTCGACTGTACCTCCGCTCGATCCGGGTGAAACTCCTTCGATTCCGGCGCCCGCTCCCGAAGTACCTGAAGTCGGCTTGTCTCGTTCGGGTAAAACCGTGCTTTCTGTTGTTGGTTCGGGTGCCGCTGTCGTTCAATACCTCAGTTCGCTGGCGGACCTTCAGGAAAGAACGGGTGAGTTAAGAAGAGGCGCATCTGACGGAGCTTATGTTTTAGGCAGATACGAGAAGGGACGTTTTGCTTCCTATTCATCCGTTGGCAGCAGACTGAGATATTCGACCGTTTCTTTTGGTACCGATAAAAAAAATCGATCAGAATTGGATTATCGGCGCCCAACTTGGCATGACTGACGGGAACATTAGGGTCGAGGGAGACGCGGGGAAGACAGACATTCATTCTTTTGGCGGTAAGGCCTATCTGACGTGGTTTAAGGAGGATGCCTACGTTGATACAGTGCTGACCTTTAATCGCCACAAGCAGAAAATGCGAGCCAACTTAATGGAAGGAACCACTGCGCACGCTGCCTATCATAACTTTGGATTTGGCATCTCTTCTGAAGGCGGAATTCGATTCAATTTTTTGGAGAATGCAAATGGTTCGGTGTGGTTTATCGAGCCTCAGGCGCAACTCTCCTACTATAGATTGCTTGGAGAAGACTTTTCTTTTTCGCATGGTATGAAAGTTAAGGTTAATTCCTCCGACAGTCTGAATATGAGGGTCGGGTTGGCGGCAGGTCGTGCCTTTAACAGCCCTGACGGTCAGAGGACAGGCAGCTTATTTGTCAAAGCCGGAGTCAACCATGATTTCCTAGGCAAAACTAAGATTCGTATGAACGAATTTGATTTTAAAACCCGCTCGTTAGGCACTCGGTTTTATTTCGGGGTTGGAGGAGAGTATGCTTTCGGGAACCAATGGAAAGCGTTTGCTCAGATCGGCGGAGAACATGGCAATCGCCTGAATGTGGATTTTTCCTGTAAGGCAGGCATCAAGTACACTTTCTAAAAAGAAAACCCGAGCCACAAGTTCGGCTCGGGTGGTCAGAAAAATACTTTTTAATTCACCGGCGGCAGATCAACGGATAGGCGATCAAATTCTTTAAGCCATTCTTTTTTCCAAATGGCTTTTTGTTCGTCTGTTACCCACGCTGCTTCAATGCTGTTTTCAAGCATTTTGCGCAGCTGCGGTAACGTGAAATCCAGCCAATTATGCATCAGAAGCCATGACTCTGAAATAGAAATATGATGCATCGTCGGGTCATCACTATTGGGAAACACTTTGAGTCCCAGTTCAACCATTTTGCGAACCGGATGCTTGATCGCCCACTCTTCATCCGACAATGTTCTTAAGTAGTAAGAATTTGTCGGGACGACGGCAAAGTGCATGTCGGAAGCTTTTGCTTCCTTGATGAGCTCCGGATTGTCGATAATCGTGTAGCCGTGGTCAATTCGATCGGCTCCAAGAAGTTTCATGGCGGTCTCAACGTTTCTCCAATGCTCACCGAATTCTCCGGCATGAATGGTGATTTTGAAACCTGCCTCTTTGGCCATCTTGAAAGCTTTCCAGAAGTTTTCCGGTTCGTGATTGGTTTCTCGATAATCGATTCCGAGTCCGATCGTGTAATCATCAGGATGTTTAGTCATTTCTTCAACGAGTTCAACGGCCGCTTCCGGAGTGTCCTCGCGGTCGATGGAAGGAATAGAACGAGCCGTGACACCATAACGCTGCATGCCTTGTCTGATACCTTCGTTAATAGCTTGGCGGGCTTCATCATAGGTCATGAAATGTTTTAAGCCCGTCCAGTTCCAGTAGAACTCAATATATTTAACACCCTGACTCGCTACTCTTTGGATATGTTTCAGCGTAATTCGAGTTAAAAAAGAGGGCTTGGAAAGGACTTTCCTCTCCAAGCACCTGAAAATTCTTAAAACACCGACCGGCTTATCACCTCTCGTATAGAAATTGTTGATCTCTTCTTGGCTGACATCCGCCCCGGATTCAGCGACAAGCTCTTCAAAAGTTTCCTTACTGGTAGTACCTAATAAATGGCAATGCAATTCGAGCTTGGGGAAAGTTTTGAAAAAGTTAAGCCATTCTTCGGGAAGCTGCTTTGAGAAAGGAGAATCCGGAACAAAGCCGGGATTATCAGAACGCATATGGCCCCTCTTTTTTGGATTTGAGTCTCGTTAAATATACAACTGAATGCTTCCAAAGCTTATGGATAAGTATCAGTTCGTTACAAAGAATGAATTAATAAGGCAAAACCCTAGTTCTAAAAATCAAAAGTCTCTCATAAAGAAAGGGATCGTTAAAATTTGATCATATTTTAAAAACGAAATCACCGCATCCCACGGAGAGTTCAAATGGTCGACAGCATCCTTGCCGTTATCGTTCTCATCCTTGCAGGCTGGGCAATCGCAAAAAACTACGACGCTAAAGTTGTTTTGTTTATTGCAGCCCTTGTTCTTCTTTACTCGGGACTTCTTTTAGGACACAACGTTCTAGGAGCAAAAGCAAGTACCGGCTTATCTTGGGTGGACCCCTTCAAGGTTATTAAAGATCAGTTCGTGCGTCAGTACGGTAATGCGGGCTTAATCATCTTGACGCTCTTCGGGTTCGCGGCCTATATGTCGCATATAGGGGCAAACGATATGGTCATCAAGGTGCTGACCAAGCCTCTTTCCTATGTTCGCAAACCGATTATCCTGATCCCCATGGTTTTCTGGGTCGGAACCTGCCTTCAGATTATTATCCCTAGCGCCGCCTCTCTTGCGGTCATCTTAATGGCGACGCTGTTCCCGGTTCTTCGAGCTGCCGGAATGTCGACATTAACGGCTGCGGCACTGATTGCGACCACGGCAACCATTGTTCCGACCCCGCTGGGCGGTGACAATGTGGTCGCGGCCCGGGTTCTAGGCTTTGATAATGTCGTTGACTATGTCGCGTTTCATTTGGCCCCGATAACCATACCCGCTCTGTTTGTCATGGGTATTGTTCATTATTTTTGGCAAACTTATTTGGATAAGAAAGATGCAGGAATGTTAAAAGAGCTGGATAAAGAAACTTTTATCGAAGCCGAACGTCCAGAGAAAAACACACCGACTTGGTACTTCATTTTCCCGATCCTTCCTTTGGTTTTAGTGATTTTCTTCTGGGTGTTTTTTAGAAAAGCTAAAGTCGGGCTGGTTGAAATTACGTTGTTCTCACTGATATTGGCTTTTTCCTGCGAATTGATAAGAAAACGCAATATCAAAGCCGGCATGAAAGATCTGGGTATCTTCTTCAAAGGAATGGGAGACGGCTTCTCGAAGGTAGTCGTCCTAATCGTTGCGGCTTCTTCCATGGTGTTCGGTCTTCGTGTCATGGGTTTGATCGATGCGATTTCGAATTCCATTTCCAATTTTGAAAATGCCAAAGTTGGCCTGATGCTGGCTTTCTCCGGTATTACGGGGTTGATCACATTTATCAGCGGCTCAGGCAATGCTGTGTTCTACAGTTTCATTGAGCTGATTCCTCAGATTGCGCAAAAAGCCGGTATTGACCCAATCATGGTTGCACTTCCGATGCAGTGCATGTCGAATTTGTTCCGCTCTATGTCTCCTGTCGCAGCGGTCATCATTATTGTTTCGGCTTCTGTGAAGGTAAATCCTCTGGTTCTCGTCAAGCGCACGTGGGTTCCTCTGATGAGCGGCGTTGTAGTGGTATTAGCGCTTTCATTCTTCAAGTACATGTGATAAAAAACGGTGCGTATAAGAAACTGTCTGCACTGACTTAAGTAAGGTTTGCAGAAATTGTCATTAGAAAAAGCGAAAAAGCATTTGGAGAAATTCGGCCTCTCGGATCGAATTCGAATTGCAAAGGAATCAACAGCAACTGTGGCGCTTGCAGCCAAAGCATTTGACTGTGAAGAAAAGAAGATTGCTAAGACTTTGTCGTTCATGCTTCCAAGCGGACCGATTCTAGTGTTAGCAGTCGGTGACGCGCGAATCGATAACGCGAAGTTCAAACATACTTTTGCAGCCAAAGCTAAAATGATCAAGCCGGAGGAATGTGAACAAATCATCGGACATGCGCCCGGAGGCGTATGTCCTTTCGGAATCAATGAAGATGTGAAGGTTTATTTGGACGAATCTCTTAAAAGTATGGATTCCGTACTTCCGGCATGCGGGACTTCCGATACCGGCATTGAACTGACGATTCCTGAATTGGAAAAATCTTCCTGCTGCACAGGCTGGGTCGATATAACTAAAACGCTTGATTAATTCAAAACTTCTCTCATCGGAGTTTGAAGCCACTGATCGTTCAGACCTTCTTTAACCCAGCGTCTTTCAGCTGTATCTCCCTGCAGCAGCGAGTTGCTCATGTCCATTGAGAATTCCTCAAAACATTCTTCAAGCGTCTTGCTGTGTGCGTCTGCAAGAAGTGCCCAGCTGCTGGTCGCATCTGAACCGATTTTAACGACATAATTGGTCTGAATCAGTCTGGAGAGCAGCGCATCGACAGCTTCCGGATAACTTCCAATCTTATCGGCAAGTTCGATGTTGGTCATTTGAGGATTGCCGGACTCCTTAGCTAACATAAGGATTCGAAGGAGGGCAACCGCTGAGAGCAGCTCGTCTCCGCTCTTATCGAAATCCTTATAGCGTTTGGCGCGCAGCATCGGCAGCGTTGCTGTAATAGCCGCACCGGCCAGAACAAACATCCAGTTTATGTACATCCATGTCAGCATAACCGGAATCGCGGCAAAGGCACCGTATATCGTCGTGTAGGAACCGCGCATGACATAGATGCCGAAGCCCCATCGGAAGACAGTAAAAACTAAGGCAATCAGAATCCCCCCGACGAGTGCGTCTCTCCAAAGAACCCGGCAGTTTGGAACGTATTTATATAGTGCAGCAAGGATAATAGATTGAAAAATTAATTGGCCGATCGGAATGAGCCACTGGGCGTAGACAGATAAGTGTCCCGACATCGCCATTCCGGTTAGGTAGGAAGAGGCTGCAAGACTGATGCCGATAGCAACGGGCCCAAGCGTGAGGAGAGCCCAGTACATCAGCACTCTCTGCCATAAACTTCTAAGTTTGAGAACTTCATAAGTCGAGTTTAAAGCTGAATCGATAGTTGCAATACAAAGCAGTGCGGATACCATCAAACCGATTAAACCGAAGGCAGTTAAACCGGCAGCTTGAGTGGCAAACTGCTTGATGTAGCCTAAGATCTGATCACTGTATTGTTCAGGCAGCAGGGTTGAAAAAATAAACTGCTCAAAGGCTTCGCGATAAGGAGCGAACAGCGGAAAGGCAGAAAAAGCCGCCATGATGACAGCTAAAGCAGGAACAATGGAAAGAAGAGTCGTTAGCGTCAGCGAGGATGCGACCTGTTTCAAAGAGGCTTTGTCGATACGTTCCATCACGAACATACCGAAATTCCACATTCTTTCTAAATTGGCATGTTTGGTGACAAACGCCGGGACTCTACGACTCATACTTTTTCCTTTAGCACTCGACGACGCAGACGGCTAAGCCGCCGAGACTGGTTTCCTTATATTTATTTGCCATGTCCTTGCCGGTCTGCATCATGGTTTCGATTACCTGATCCAGACTGACATAATGGGAGCCGTCTCCCATCATGGCCAAACGGACGGAGTTGACCGCTTTGACAGCGGCAATACCGTTGCGTTCGATGCAAGGAATTTGTACCTGTCCTCTGACGGGATCACAGGTTAGGCCCAAATGGTGTTCCATACCGATTTCGGCGGCGTTTTCAATTTGTTCATTGGTCGCTCCGAGTGCTGCGGCTAATCCGGCCGCTGCCATAGAACAAGCCACGCCGACTTCGCCCTGACAGCCGACTTCTGCTCCGGAAATAGATGCGTTCTTTTTGTAGAGCGCACCGATGGCGCCGGCGACTAAAAGGAACGTGCGAATACCTTCTTTATTTGCCTGCGGGATGAACTGGCGATAATAGTTAATGACGGCGGGAATGACGCCGGCTGCTCCGTTCGTTGGAGCAGTAACAACTCGGCCGCCCGCTGCATTTTCTTCACTCACGGCAAAAGCGTAAGCATTGATCCAGTCAATCACTTGAAGGGGATCGTCAGCGACTTTCAACGGGCTGTTGAGGAGCTTTTCGTAAAGTTCGTTGGCACGGCGTTTTACCTTCAGAGGGCCGGGCAAACATCCTTTAGCGTTCAACCCGCGGTCGATACACATGCTCATTACAGACCAAATATGATCTAAGGTATCGTCGATCACTTCATGGCTGCGGATGACTTCTTCATTGGCCCGAATCACGGCTTCCATACTCAGTCCGTTTTTACGGCATTGTTTCATGAGTTCATTGGCCGTGGAGAAAGGATAGGGCAGTGCTTTTTTATCTTCTTCCGTCGCAGGGAGGGCGCGGGGCTCCTGTTTGAGCTTGGCTTCTTCTTCCGTTTCGATAAAGCCGCCTCCGACAGAATAATATTTTCGAGAAAAGAGCTCGCTGCCTTTGGCATCAAAGGCCGAAATGATCAGCGTGTTGGTATGGTAGGGATCCAGGACAGAAGGTTCAAAAGTGAGGTCTTTGCTGTAGGTGAAAGAAATCGGCTTGCAGCTGTCGAGAAGCAAACGATTTTTGTCTTTGATGTCTTTGATCCAGTCGGGAATTGAGTCAACGTCGATTACGGAAGGACTTTTACCCATTAAGCCAAGCAGAACTGCACTGTCAGTGGCGTGTCCGATACCTGTTGCAGCCAGCGACCCCATTAGTCTTACTTTGATTCCTTCAACTTCGGGGAAGAGATGCTTACTTCTCAGGAGGGAAATAAAGTTGCGTCCTGCACGCATCGGCCCCACGGTATGGGAAGATGAGGGACCGATACCGATACGGTACATGTCAAAAACAGAAATGTTCATATAGCCTTCGAGAGTATTTCTAAATATTGCACGATGGATAACCGAGTGGAATACAAAACTGCCTCAAATCGGTTATTCTTTTGGTGCACGCATTCTAAAGTTTTTAGCTCTCGGAAGGAACTGATTTTTCATGGAAATCAAAGCGTTGTTAGTAGCTTCTGTCTTAGCAGGTCAGTTCGGTTTGTGTTATGCCTCTTCGGACGGAGATCTCATTGAAGGCATTATTCCGGAGCCGGACAGTATTTCAGTGACGTCCGTGGTTATAGAGCCCTTCCATCCTGACTTTGAAAAGCACTCCGCCGGTTTAACTGCCGGTAAGACTCCGGTTTGCCTGAAGATCACAAGAGTTCGAGAGGCCGACGGCTTGTCTTGGGTAACGCAGACAACCGTCAACCCCCTTTTCACAGAAGAGGCTTGCCGGAGAGCGTCAACAGAGACGCCTAGCGGCCGAGAGCATTTGTTCCATCAGGACTGATGAGTGCGATTAGTCGGAGTGCCGTGGGTTTCAGTGGTGAAAAACTGCAGCAAAAGCACTCCTAAGCCGAGCGTGACCACGCACACGGCAAAAGACGTCACTTGAATATTTCCTAAACTCACGATCGGAGAAACAATCCCTCCGAGCAAAAAACCGATACTTCCGATGATGGCCGAAGCCGCTCCGGCATATTTTCGCCCCAAATTCATGGCAGTGGCTGTAGCGCCGGTAAATATAAAGCCTAGGCAAAAAACCATTAGAAGAACGGAGCCTTCATAGGTGTAAAGATCTTTGGTCGTTAATCCGAAGACTAAACCTAAAACTGCGGCAATCAAACTTCCCGCCGTTCCGAAGTACGTGGCTTTAGCCGTTGTGGAAAAACGGACGGCAAGCAAAGCGCCGGCACCGATGGCAATGGCATTGAGGGCGAAGAGAAGCGAAAAATGGAACTGGGAGAGTCCGAATTCGTTCTGCAAAATAAAAGGCGTAGAGGAGATATAGGCGAAAAGGGCTCCCATACTTAATCCGAACACAGTTGTGAAAGCGGCAAAATTCGGTACTTTGCACACCAAAATAAAACCTTCAAACGAACGAAGGAAAGAGCCTTGTTCACGAGCATCTTTAGGAAGCGTTTCTTTAACCGGAATCACCATTGCTGTAATGACAACACCGATTCCTAAAAGTATGTAAAAAATACCACGCCATCCAATAAGATTTGCTACGGATCCTCCTATCACAGGGGCAGCTACCGGTGCGATTCCGTTTACTGCACCGACAATGGCAATGATCTTGGCAAGTTCTTTACCTGAATATAAATCCGTTGGGGCAGAGCGCGAGTAAACAATAGCGCCGGCGCCCCCTAAGCCTTGAAGAAGACGCGCGATGTTGAAAGTATCGATGTTTTGGGATAAGCAGCAAAAAAGGGTGCTGACGATGTAAAGGAGAAGGGAAAAATATAAGACCGGTTTGCGGCCGTATTTATCGCTTAAGGGGCCGAATATAACTTGACCGAAAGCGAGTCCGTCAGACCTAATTGGACCGAAGAAACCGAAGCAGAGAATACTTTTGTCATTTCCGGCATTGCCGGAAGGTACATATCTATGACAAACGGACCGAAGGCCGAGAGCATTCCTAAGACAATAATTAGGTAAACAGAATACATGCAAATTTTCAATGAAAGTCAGGCTGAAAGTTTAAGAGCTTTAGCTCTCTACTTGCCTTTTTCTCTTTCAACTCGAGCTCAAAGGTAAAAATATTTCTCTTTACTTGAAGATAAAAATGTGAGCAATTCATGAGTGAATTCGATTGATTGGTGGTCTTTTTTACATAGCTCAAACGAAAGTTGATAAATAAGTCGAGAATGTATATACAGAAACACCTCGCGATTTGCGAGGTGCTTCGAGAGATCAAAGAAGTCCTTAGACGATGGTCAGGGCCAAAACGACGACACCGACAATCAAAGGAATCGCCGTGCGTTTTACCAATTGGATCGGGGGTACCATAGCCAAACCGGAAAGCACAATGACAACACCGGCAATGGGGGACATCGTACGGCCCATCTGGCCTGAGATAAGGGCCATTGCGCCGAGGTTTGGAATCGGCATACCAAAAGAGGCGGCATGCGGGGTGACTGCTTCATTGAAGGCAAAAGTTGCTGCATCGCCGGAACCGGTAATGGCTGCCATGATGAACGGACCGAAAGACCCGCCCCAGCGGGCGATCTCGTTGGAGCTCTTTAAAACTTCGACGAAGGCATCGATTAACCCGGTGGCTTTTAAACCTGCGGCAAAAACACCGGCTGTGATGATGATACCCATGACGGAGCCGTAGCCTTCGCCCATACCTTTGAAGAAGTCCTTGGTGAACTGCTGAGGATTCACCCAAGAAACAATCAATGCGAAAATGGCACCGATGACCATGGCCTGGGCCACGCCCATCTTTATGACCGGAACGTAAGAGTTACCGAGCAGAAGAATGACGAGAGGGACCAAAGGTGCAATGGCTTTGAGCGGATTGATGCGTTCAATGCCGCCGCTGTGGTCTGCTGAGGTGTAGTAGTCTTCAAGTTCTTTAGCAGTTGGTTTGTTGTCTCTGAGAATCAGACAGACGATTGTCAGGCCGACAGCCCCGATTAAGACCATTGCTATGGAGTAGGGTGTGTGCAGGCTGATGAGGTCCATCATGTCCATATTGGCAATTTTGGCAACAACACTGTTGTGGCTTGTTCCCGGAGAAATGTTGGAGCCGAAAGTGCCCATCAGGACAGCGGCGCCGGCAGCGGCCGGACGGATGCCTGCGCGGATCATCACTGGGATGAAGGTTGCACCCACGGCAGCGGCACAGCCGGATGCAGACGGAATGGCAACGTTGATGAAGCTTGTGATGATGGTGGTGGCGGGGATTAGAAGAATGCCCAGTTTATTGAGGGGGGCGGCTAAGAATTTGACTAAATTTTTATCGCATCCTGTGGTCGTTACTACATAGGCAAAACCCATGGACGAGCAGATCGCCATGATGAGCGAAGCGTTTGCCATGCTTTTAGCAAATTGATCAAGCGCTGCCATCGGTTTCATGGCAATGCAGCAGAGGAAAAGGCCGGCGGTAAACAGCACCAAGCGTGTTTCATAACGCTTAATCAGGCAGTAAACCGTGACCAGGATTACGGCAATCGCAATCCAGGCGGTTAGAGTCATAAAAATACCTTTTGAGATAAATAAAGAAGGCCGCAAGGCCGCTTAAGGTCGTCATTATAAGTGTTACTGCTTACTCGTTGTTACTTAATACTTTCGGAGGCGCATTGCTGCTGACGAATTTTCTGTCTGACAGGCAAAACCGCTCAGAAAAAGATTGGTTTATTCTGTTCCTTTTTGAATAAACACTAAAAATAAAATGAACGATTGGCTGACTAGAGTCTCTGCCGCCAGCGGTATCCCTTCCGAAATTTTTATCCTTGGCTTCATGGCATTTTTTCTGCTGATTTTCTTAGCGATTGGCATTATTTACTGTCTGATCAGATTAAGAAGCATCAGTGCCAATACGCTTCAGACGATTGCACAAGCTCGTATGGCTTGGCGCGAAGATTTAGGTGCCGCGGTGACTCAGAGTAAAGATCTGATTGCTGATCGGATGAAGCCGAATTTCATCGAGACGGAACGCACGCTGGAACGCTCCTTTCAGGAGGTTTCGGCCGGAATCCGAAGCGAAACCTTTGCAAGTCTCAAAGCTGTGCAGGACACGCTTAACCAGTCTCTGACCCGCAATGATGAACAGATCAGTTCCGTGAACAAGCGATTTGAGGAGCTTTCCAAAAACATTCGAGAAGAGATCGCTGAAAGCGGGAAAGTGGTTCAAAGCACATTGAATCAATCTCTGATTCGTAATGACGAGCAGATTAAGAGTCTCAATGGGCGTTTTGAAGAACTCTCTAAGACACTTCGCGGAGAAATTTTTGCAAATTTGAAAGCTGTTCAAGATACGCTGAATCAGTCGCTCACCCGTAATGACGAACAGATTCGCGGCGTAAACCAGCGCTTCGAGACGCTGTCTTCGACGTTAAATACTTCGCTTAATGAACTGCGCAAACAGATCGATGACGATTTGAAGACACTCAATAAAGATAATGAGGCTAAGTTAGAGAAGATTCGAGAGACCGTGGAGGAAAAGCTTCAAAACACGCTGACAAGCAAAGTCGGAGAAAGCTTCTCGCAGGTGACGCAGCAGTTAAACCGTGTTTATGAAGGCTTAGGTCAAATGAAAGAGCTCGCCGAAGAAGTCGGCGGCCTTAAGCGCGTCTTCGTCAACGTCAAGAGCAGAGGCATGCTCGGTGAAGTCCAACTTGAAGCGCTGCTGAAAGAATATTTCACGGAAAGCCAGTACGTTAAAAATGTTCATCCGGTTCCGTCAAAGCCGAAGATGGTGGTTGAATTCGCCGTCAAACTTCCGGGCCTAAACGGAAGAACCTGCTTGCTGCCGATTGATGCGAAGTTCCTGGTTGAGGACTATCAGAGACTATTGCAAGCGGCAGACGAAGGCGACCGAGAAGGTGTTGCTGAAGCTCGTTCGAAATTAAGAACGCGTTTTAGAAACGAAGGGAAATCCATTGCCGAGTACATCAATGTGCCGGAGACCACAGATTTTGCCATTATGTTTATTCCGTCCGAAGGTCTTTATGCAGAGGCTTTGGCGCTCGAAGGTTTAACCAACGAGCTCTTCACTTCTTACCGTGTTTACATCATGGGTCCGTCAACGCTGGCGAGTGCTCTTTGCGCTTACCGAGCCGGCTTCCAGACGCTTGCTATTGAAAAGAAGAGCTCTGAAATCAGAAAGATCTTGTCTTCTGTGCAGACAGAGTTTGCAAAGTACGGCGAAGTCCTCAACAAACTTAAGTCTCAGGTTGAAACGGTGGCTAAAACCGTGGATATCGTCCAAACCAAAACGAGAAAAATGAATCTTCAGCTGGAAGTTGCTTCCGAGAGCGATAAGGAAGAGGATCAGCCGATGTCGCTGCCGTCTCCGGTTTCTAATCAGAGCTCACTCACATCAGAGCAGTAGAAAGCTAACTGAAAAGCCCGAATTGCATTCGGGCGCTAGAAATGAAAAGGGCCGGAAAATTTCCGGCTCAACTTCTTTAGAAAACCTCTTAGGCCTTCATTGTCTTTTCAGCGACAAAGGCAGCCAGTTCGCGTGCAGCGTCTCTGGCTCTTTCAGGCGCTGCGTCAAAGATCTCAGCCATCAGACGTTCGCTGACGTACTCAGGATTGAAATCCAGATGCAGGTCATTGCCGTGCATTTCACATTTTGTGAAGGCACCGTCCGGGGAGCACTGAGAGGCAATTTCAGCGACTTTGCCTTTAGCAAGCATTGCAATCACAGGATTCTTGAAAGATAACTCAACGTGGTTGGCAGAGATATTCTTTAAGTTCAAGAAATCACGTGCTTTGTAGAGCTGTTCAATAGGGAGGGCCATTTTCTTCCTTTCTAAAAATTTTCGGATATTTTAGTTCATCAGTCCGGAGATAAGGACTGCCAGGACAAGAGCTGGGCACAGAATGCCGATGCAGACTCTGAGCACTTTTTTCCAGCCCGGATAGTTCTGAAGAGACGTCCAATGGGTATGAACCTTGTCCCATGCGAACCAAGCCGCCAGAAGGCAGGCAATAATGCCTCCGATCGGAAGCCCGAGGTTAGAGACAAAGAAATCAGCTAAATCGAATGCGGTCTTGCCGAAAATCTTGTAGTCAGCAAGAAGGCCGAAAGACAGAGCGCACGGGATGCTAAGGATCAGCATAAAGAGCAGGCAGACGGTCACGGCAGTTGCACGTTTCATATTCAGTTCCTGGACCATCCATGTAATGTCAATTTCGAGCATCGATACGGCTGAAGTTAAAGCAGCAATGATCAGACAGAAGAAAAAGACAATAGAGAACAGGTACCCGAAAGGCAGCTTGGCAAAGATCACCGGCATCGTAATGAATGTCAGGCCGGGGCCCGCGGCCGGATCCATACCGAACGCGAAGTTTGCCGGCAGAATCATTAAACCTGCCATCAAAGAGATGAGGAGAGAAAGAACAACGATCCAGAAAGTGGAGCTGACAAGTTCTGTCTTGTCGTCGATATAGGCGCCGTATGTAATCATGCAGCCGGCACCGACCGAGAACGAGAAGAAGACCAGACCCATGGAATCGAGAAGCGTCTTCCAGCTGAATTTGGAAAAATCCGGCAGGAAGAGATATTCCACGCCTTTCATGGCACCGGGCTGCATCAGACCTGTGATGATCAGAATGATCATGAAGATAAACAGCATCGGCATGAGGATCTTGGAACACAATTCGATGCCGCCTCGAATGCCGAAGGCAACCACAAATCCGACTAAGGCAAGAAAGCCGACCTGCGCGGAAATGGCGACCCAAGGAGATGAGGACAGGCTTCCGAAAAGCGCACCGAGCGTTTCCGGATCGGCGGAGGGGAACCCAATGATGGCTTCAAAGAAGTACAGAAGGCACCAGCCGCCGACAACCGAATAGAACGAAAGCACCACAAAACCGATGATGATGCCGAGATAACCCAAGACCGACCAGAAGGGTCCGCCTAAGTTTCGGTAAGCCGTGACGATTCCACCTTTACCGGCTTTACCCAAGGTAATTTCCGTGAGCAAAAGGCCGAAGGCCAAGGTAAAGGAAAAAATAATGTAGGGGAGCAGGAAGGCTGCTCCGCCTTCGGCGCCGGCCATGTATGGGAACTTCCAAATTGCGCCCAGACCGATGGCTGCGCCGACACTGGCTAAGACAAACCCAACTTTGCCGGTAAATGTTTTTTCTTGTTGTTTTGATGCTTGGGACATCTGAGAATACTTCCTCGTTTTTAGATCAGATTAAAGATTGCAACCACAACGATGAAGCAGGGTGCAACGAAGGCCAGCATAAAGCGGAAGAACTTCATGAAGCCATCGGAATGCTTAACGCTGGAGTTGATTTCATATTTGGTGCGGTCAAAGAAGAACCAGCCTGTCATTGCAACGACGAAGAGGGCGCTCAGCGGCATCAGGATGTTGCAGCAGAGGAAGTCCATCGCATCAAAAATGTTCTTGTCCATGATCTTGTAATCAGCCCACGGACCCATCGAGAGAGCTGAGGGAATAGAGCAGATGGAAAGAACGATGAACAAAAGCACGGAAGCTGTTTTGCGGGAGAAATGGAATTCGTCCATTAAGTAGGCCAGCGGAACTTCGAACAAAGAGATCATGGAAGTCAGGGCGGCAACCAGCAGACAGCCGTAGAAGCAGACGGCAAATACGTCGCCTAACGGAATGTGCGAGAACACGGCCGGCATCGTGATGAATGTCAGACCTGGGCCTGCAGACGGGTTAAGGCCGAAGGCGATAACCGGGGGAATAACCATTAGACCGGCGAGAATGCAGGAAATAAAGGCTAAAACAGAAACCCAAAGAGCAGTGGTGGTCAGATTTTCTTTATGAGAAATGTAAGAACCATATGTGACCATAATGCCCATGCCGACGGAGAGCGAGAAGAATGTGAAGCCCATGGCGTTGAGCAGAGAGTTTGCTGTGACCTGATCCCATTTCGGAGAGAAAAGGAACTTAAGGCCTTCCCAGGCGCCCGGCAACGTCAGTCCGCGGATAATCAGGACGATCATCAGCACGAAAAGCAGCGGCATAAGCACTTTGGATATACGTTCGATACCTTTGTTCACGCCGAAGATCAGGACGCCGGCAGTGATCGCCAGGAAAAGGGTTTGATAAAGAATGGCAGAAACCGGAGTGCTGACGGTTTTAAGGAAGGTCTTTTCCAACATCGCTAGGTCAGACGAAGCCGCATTTCCCATGATGGCCTCGAACAAATAAGTGAGGCACCATCCGCCTACCGTGCTGTAGTAGGTCATGATGAGGAAAGCACAAAGCACTCCAACGAACCCCAAAGGAGCCCAGAACTTACCTCCGATACGTCGGAAGCTCGTGACGGAACTGCCGCGTCCGGCTCGGCCGATGATGATCTCAGCAAGAATCAAGGTAACGCCGAAAAACAACACCATCAGGATGAACGGAATAATAAAAGCAGAACCGCCGTTGGCACCGGCCATGTACGGAAATTTCCAAATGGCTCCGAGACCGACGGCAGAACCGGTTGCAGCCAGGATCATGCCGGTCTTGGAACTCCAGTTGGAGCGTGCATCAGACATTGAAGACTCCCTTCTAAAAAGTGATACAAAAAACGACTATTTATAAATTGATTGAAGTAATTGTATATGCCGCTTTTGGGTTCTTTAACGTGATTCAGTAGGAAATCATCGCTTGAGGTCTCAAATTTCTGACAAATTTTTCCTTTTTTTGCAGCTTTGGACCAAGTTTTTGTCTCAAAGATGGTTTTGAAATCACCCGCAATTAACCTTTAAATACCAGCGATAAATTCAGAAGGCCGAATTTAGGCCTCAAAAAATCCGAAATGAGAAGTATTACCAAGGAGTTAAGGGACGATTAGTGAAGATACGAAGAAGGCGGTAGAAAATCATTACCCACTTTTGGTACCGTTTTGAACGAACAAATTCTTTAGAAGATGTAAAAGTTTCTCTTTCGTCTTTATGGGTATTAATACGTAAAGATTAAGAAAGGATGAGCCAAGCGGAAAATTATTTCTTCTTCAATTCAATAAGTAAAAGAAAAATTCGGTTGTGCGAAATAATTTGCAAAGCGGAAAAATCAAAAGTCAAGAAATTTATTTTGTCTTCTTTTTCGTAAAAAGGCGACAAAAGTATGGTTTTTAATGAATGTTGGTGTTACTATCTACATCGTGGTTTGAGGTGGTTGTGAAAACAACCGTTTATCCTGGTTGGAAACCCTGCTAGTGTCCCTAGCAGGTTTTTTTTGTTCTTTTTTCCGTCGAAAAATCGGATAATTATTCTTTTTTCTTAATAGAAGTCTTGTCTAGCAGGGCCTTTGATCAAAACTTCCTGCATGTCTTAACTTTTAGATCCGGTATTGAAGCTCAATTTTTCTTACTGACCAGCCTACTTTTTCTTTGAAAGAGTCCTTTTTCATTTTGAATCGATGATTATTGCTTGAGATGGTTTTTGCTTATTCGTGTTGATTTTGGGAATGCCAGTTCATCAAGCTTTGTTTGAATCCTCATATTCCGTCTAAAATTTCCGTAAAACAAATTTTTACGGAGCCGACCTTGTCCGATTCAGATTTTCAGCAAATATTAGATGTCAAAGGCTTGAGGTGCCCGATGCCGATGCTTAGAACAAAGAAGGCGCTAGCCAAGATGCAGCCCGGAGAAAAACTCCTGGTTCAGGCAACTGATCCGCATGCTTTAAGAGATTTGAGTCAGTTTGCGGATCAGACCGGCAACAAGCTCCTTTCCTCTTCTGAAGAGGACGGCATTATTAATATAGTGATGCAGCGTAAAGAAGAATAACATTACAAACTTACTGCTAAGGAATTCCCATGACTATGCCCGTCAAAGATGCACCCTTCCTTGAAGAACGAACCGCCGCTGTGATGGAGAGCGTCTTCAACGACCCGATTGTCAAAAAGGCCCTTGAGCAGGCCGTTCCTCAGGAAATTTTTACGATCGAGGAACAGATCGAAATTTGTGAAGTTCCTGCTCCTCCAATGAAAGAGCAAACCAGAGCCGCAATGATCGCTGAGAAGATTAACAGTTACGGTCTGGAAGCATCTATTGATCCTGTCGGGAACGTCATCGCCTGCCGAAAAGGTACGGATCCGGACGGTCCCGTCTGCGTTATCAGCGCGCATATGGATAATAGCTTTAGGGAAGGAACGGACACTACGGTTCGCCGCCAAAACGGCAGACTGTTTGCGCCCGGTATTTCCGACGCATCCCGTGCATTGGCCTGCATGCTCCAAGTTATTCGAATGGTCGTCAACAACGACATCAAGACAAAGGGAACGCTGCTTTTCATTGCCACGGTCGGGCAGGAGGCAGAAGGGGACTTGCGCGGCGTGAAACGAATCTTCTACAGCTCTGGCATCCATGTGGACGGCGTTTTGGTCTTGGACGGCGCCGACCCCGGAAGACTGCTCTACGGATCTGTCGGTTCTAAGCGCTACAAGATTGAATACAGCGGTCCCGGCGGTCACAGCTATTTGAATTTTGGTCAGTATCCGAGCGCCACTCAGGCACTGTGCCGAGCCGGCGCTTTGCTTGCCAACCTCCAGGTTCCGGCCGAACCCAAAACGACTTTTACATTAGCCACCATGAGCGGCGGTTCTTCTGTGAACGCTATTGCCGAACACGCGGAATGTGAAATTGACTTAAGAAGCGAAGACCCGCAAATGCTCGACGGCCTCGTACAGGAAGTCCTTCCGCTTTTTGCTTTCGGTGCTCAGTTGGAAAATCAGCGCTGGAATGTGACCGATCCGGCGCTGCAGGTTAGATGCAAGGTTACGCCGATCGGCCACCGTCCGGCTGCGGTCTCTAAACCCGACAGTCCTGTGCTTCAAGCGGCCAGAGCGGCTCAAATGGCGTTAGGCATTGAGCTCACAGAGTACATGAGCGCTTCGACAGACCAAAACGTTCCGATGTCTCTCGGCATTCCTTCTACGAGCTTGGGTGCCGGCGGCAGAGAGGGCTTTAACCATTCATTGTCTGAATGGTTTGAACCAGTGCGTTCTTATGAAGGACCTCAATTGTGTCTTTTGACCGCGCTCGCGTTGGTTGGTCTGGAAAACGGAGCAGATCCTATGCTTCCGATCTACACGGCAGTGCCGAGGGCACAGTGGCAGGATAGGCTCTAATCTAATGAGAATCAGGGGACCGAGAGGTCCCATTTTTTTGGTCTGTGCGTTTATCCGTGATTTTTCTGAAAATAAAAGTTGACATAGGATAAAAGAGGGGCTATTAGAATTTGATTGTTTTCTTTGAATAATTCGATTCTTAAGAAAAACAGTTTTTTTGAATTTGCTTATTAATATGCAAATGCCTGAGAGCATTAGTCGAAAAGAGATTATTGCTTGCAGACTTAGGTGCAGTCTGGGTTCTCATTTTTCAGGAATTTCCCGTCCTTTTGTAGAAGACGTGGAATTTATCGCCCCGTTGAACTATCTCTTAAGAAATCTTAATGCTAAAATTCATGCCGAGAGGTTCTTAAGCCCCCGGGATTTTAAGAAGATAAATAACTACCCCTCTTACTCGAATGTATCTTGACTTTGGAGTACCAAATGAAGGTCTTTAACAGACGTAACGTATTGAAAGGCGGTTTAGTTGGCTCTATGGCAGCCGGTTTTGCTTCTTTCGTGGGCGCTTCCCACGCAGCAGAGCCAGCAGCAAAGGCACCCGCCCAGAACGATAAAAATACTTATGACGTGATCGTGCTCGGGGCCGGTCCTGCCGGATTGGTCACTGCCATCGCCGCTAAGCAGGCTGGTGCAAAGAAAGTAGTTGTATTCGAAAAACGCGACCGTCCCGACGGGAACGCTATTTTTGCTTTGGGCTCCGTTTGCGGCTGGGGCTCTCGTCATCAGAAAGAGCAGGGCATCAAAGATACTGCCGACGATTTCTACGCCATGATGATGGACGTTTCCAAACAGATGGGCGATAAGGCTTTGAACCGCACTTACACTGATAACATTTCCGCCGGTATTGACTGGCTGGAAAAAGATATCGGCGTTAAGTTCGGCAAGATTCGTCCGATGCCGTATCCGCGTCTCGGCCGTACCTGTCGTGTTGACGGCGAAGGTCTCACAGGCGGTGCACAGCTCGTTAAGAAACTTCTTGCGGCTGCCGCTAAAGAAGGTGTTGAAGTTAAGTTCGAGCACAAAGGTATTGAACTTCTTCATGACGACAAGATGCGTGTTACCGGCGTGAAGATTCAGACACCGGCAGGACAGGAAGAATACTTCTCCAAGGGCGGCGTTGCCATTGCAACCGGCGGCTTCTCTGCCAATCCTGAAATGGTCGATAAATACATCGGCGGCTGGGCTACCCGCATGGTGCTTCGCGGCTCCAAGTCCACAACTGGTGAAAACATTTCCTTGACGCTTCCTCTGTATGCTAAGTGCGTCAACATGGACCAGTTCCATGCCGGTCCGATTATCGGTGCAACCCACGTCAATCCTGCTGACGTTCTGAACTCCGGTTATGGTATTCAGGTCAATACTTCCGGTGATCGTTACATGGATGAAAACAACACCTATGTGATTAAAGCTAGAACCACAGCTCAGAAGACACTGGATAACACCGGCTGGGTCATCGTCGACTCGACATGCCCGGTGCTCGACAAAGTTATTCCTAAATTCGATATGCTGAACAGCCCGTACGGTAAGGCCAACACGATCGAAGAAGTCGCTAAACAGGCAGGTTTGCCTCCGGCCAAGATTGTGGCGCTTGTTAAGGAATACAACGATGCAGTCAAGAACGGTACGTTGGGCAAGATGAATCCGCCGAACACCTACAAGAAACCGCATCTGATTGAAAAAGCTCCGTTCTATGCTGTGCCTCTGCAGGGCGGTATGACCGCTACATTCGGCGGCCCGCTGATTAACACGAAGGCTGAAGTTCAGAACTTAGACGGCAAGACCATCCCCGGTCTCTATGCAGTCGGCAACTCCTCCGGCGGTATCTTCTTCCATAACTATGCCGGCGGCGCTCAGTTAGGCGCAGCCACCGTATTCGGAAGAATTGCCGGTAAAGAAATGGCTCAGAGAGCCGCAGCTGCAAAGTAAGAGGAGATCAAAAATGAAAAAAACATTACTCGTTTTAGCTTCCGCTCTTTTCGGAATGAGCGTCGGTCTTTCCGTCTATGCAGCTGACCAGGCACCTGCCGCTGCTGCTCCTGCTGCTCAGGCCAAGACACTGGGACAAATTCACGGTGCTATGTGGCCGAAAAGTAAAGACGGCTATGTCACCAAGTATCAGTGCATGCAGTGCCACGGTGACTATGACAAACTGGCTAAACAGACAGCCGATCTGGTTCCCAATCCCCATCATTCTCACTTGGGTCAGGTGAACTGCGAAGACTGCCATAAGGCCAATTTGTCTAAACCGGTTCTGATGTGCAACCAGTGCCATAACTTTACCATTCGCAAGGATGGCAAACCGATTGAGCTGGCCAAGTAATTTAGTCTCTGACTAAAACAGAAAATCCCGCAGTTCCTAAAGAACGAGCGGGATTTTCTTTGTCCGGAGATTTCTTAGAAAAGACGGACGCCGTTTGCCGTCAAAATCAAATCGCCGTTCGGCGTGAGTGTCGGAACGATTTCAGTTGTATAAACTCCTTTGCCTTCGCTTAAGTAAGAGTTGCGAGGCAATGCCATGAGCGCAAACTGTCCGAGGCCGCCGTCGGATGTCTGAAGTCTGAATTTCACAGATCCCAAAGTATTGCCTTCGGGTTGCTTTTTAAGCTGTCCGCTGAAAGAAAGGCTTTCTTTGCCGACTTTAATCTCAGAGGGTTCAACCGCGGCCCAGGTTTTACCGGCAAGGATGCCGTTTCTTAAGATCTCTTCGGCCTGAGCTTCGTTTATAGGCTCAGGAGAGCAAATGAGCGGGAAGTTAGTGCAGAAGTTTGTTCCGAAAGCCTCTTGCACCAAGAAGTCAAAGAGCAGAGGTTCGGGCGGAAAATGTGCTGTTAATCCGGTATTCCAGCTGTCAATGCCGACCTTTAAGAAACCACCGACTTTCAGGTGATCAAAAGTGATTTTGATGCCTTCGGTAATTTCAGATTTGTTTTGGCTTTGGTTGATAGAAACCAAAGTCTTTCCGATAGTGAACTGTGTACTGCTGTCTCTGTAATCGATTCCGCTCACCGAAAAAGACAGAGCAGCGGCTTTGAGATTTCCGCCTTTGACAGAAAATTTAAATTCCGGATTACTTAGAGCAACGTTGCTTTCTTCTGAGGCCAAAGAGAAGATGTCTGTCTTGACGGAAGAATCAAGATTTTCAATAAGCAGGCTGCCGTCCGCCTGTTTTACTAATTTCGGGAGGGCTTGGGACTGAATCGCGCCGATTTTAAAGGTTTCGCCGTCAACGGTTGTTTCAACGGCTTTGCTGCTGAAGACGAATAAATTCGGAATAAAACGATAGTTAAAAGAAGTCTTCAGCACCGGTTGTGCGGCTTCAACGACTTTCTTAAAAACTTCATTGCCTTCTCCCTTAATCGTGATCTCGCTTTCAGGGGACCATCCGAACTTTACTTTGCCGGGAAGCGTGACGGTATCCTTATCTTTCGGCTGGGCATTTTTATTGAGAACGATAAATTCTTTGCTGAAGAAACCGTTGTCGGTGATGTTCACTTTGACGGACTTCCATTCACTGCCCAAATACTTGGGAAGATCGGATGCGTATTCTTGGAATTTTTGGCCCTGGTAATAAACCAATCCGCCGTAAGCGCAGGCATAGACCGCGGCACAAACTGCTACCGCGGCAGCGATCTTAGATGAAGACATTTTGACCTTTATGAGAGTAAATACGTACTGAACGGAGTATATCTAACTTGGTCGAAAGTGTTTGATTAGTCGACGAGTTCGCCGCCTGTGTTGTTATGCCATCCTTCTGCCGGATCAGGAGCGTTCGGCTCGTCGGAAGAATCATCGGGAACGCCAAAAAATTCCTCTAATGAGACTTTGTCCTGGATTTTCTTCATGCACTGATAAAAGAGCTGCTCATTGAGCTCGTGCAGACCGATACCGTCGCCTTTAATTGTGTAGTCCCAGCGGCTTAATTCGAAAGGCTTCTTCTTGTATTCAGATTGAGGAGAATCGGACAGAAGGCCGGACTGAATAAAAACATTTTCTTCAGTGAGTGTGGAAGAAACTTTATGGTTTGCGGAATTAATGAAAGTGATACGCATCTTGCCGATTTTGCGCTCGGTCCAGCGAACCGTCGGAATAATCGGAAGGTAGCGCATGCCTATATCTTCCATTGTGTCGGAGATTTCGATATAGACTGCGCCGTCCAAGCCGCGGTCGGTAATGAGTGCGATTCCGTTTTTCTCCAGTAGATCAACCATCTCTTTACGAGTTTCATCTGCAAACAGCCATTCGAAGGAGTCTTCAAGCGTGCCTTCCTTGCCGGTGTCGATGCCTTGGACGATGACCCGAAGATGAAGCGTAAGGTTAAGAGGGACGGCGGGGCGTCTGAGTTCGGATTTTTCTACAAGCTTGGCATTGACATCGAACCAGCCGTGCTTAGGAGAAGAGATGGAAGCGGTTGTGCTGGCGATGCCTAACAGCGTGCATCCTTGAAGCAAGGTTGCAGCGACGAGAAGGGAGGCAGCCAGAACTCTCATACCTAAATTCCGTAAATGACTTTGCCATATTAACCGAAAGGTCCTGAACAAGCGTTCAGAAATGTCTCAGACTGCGTGGAGAACACGTGAAAAGAGATCGGGGAGATTAAATGTTACTCTTTAACTAATTGAAATATAAAGATAATTTATTCCTGAGATTTTGCGTTTCTAGATCTTCATTATTTTAAAAATCCTCAATAAAACATA
>OMGG01000522.1_pt1 | contig 24326 bp, 16 predicted proteins | sample 1645891 | NCBI WGS metagenome assembly OMGG01 (sample SAMN05578587, study PRJEB25193) | human gut metagenome | biome: Human Microbiome; feature: human-associated habitat; material: feces | host: Homo sapiens | place: USA:Birmingham
GTCACCGGAATGGAGTTTTTCCACCAGGTTCTGGAAATCCTTCATGTTACCCACCTGTTCCCCATTCATCCAGGTAATGATATCCCCTGCCTGTATGCCTGCATTGTAAGCAGGGCTGTCCGTAACAGTGGCAGTAACATATATGCCGTGAGGCATTCCGCTTTCTTCCATGGCAGGGCTCACCTCCTGCCCCTTAATCCCAAAATACGGGGCCGGGATTCCGTTGCTCAGCCGCTCCAGGATTCCCTTATAGTCTGAAATGGCCACCACGGTGGTCATCTTGCAGACCCCGTCCTCGTCATATTTGTCAGTGGCCCAGCCAATCAGTTCTCCTGAGATGTTCAGTAAAAATGTTCCTGCGCCCGCATCCCCGTTGGCATCCGTATAAAAAATCCTGGAGTTGCCGTCCACGGTCTGCACGTTGCGCACCACATAGGAAATATTGCCGTAATCACTGGAGTGTACAATCCCCGCCGGAGCACCCACCGCAATCACGATGTCTCCCTGCTTCACCCCATAGGAATTCCCCAGTTCAATGGCTTCCACCTTCTTGAACTGTTCGCTGTCCATCTTGGCCGCATCCACACTTACCACGGACAGTCCTGTAATGGTATCGCTCTGCTTTACGGTTCCCGCCATCATGGTGTTGTCGGGAAACGCCACCTCAATGGAGTCTGCGGCTTCAACCGCTTCCTCCGGCGTCAGTATCAGGATTTCAGAACGCGTCCTGGCGATGATGATGCCGGAAAACTGTCCTGATGTCTCAATGGGATTGTCAAACCAGTCCTTTTCATGCTGTATGGAATGGACTACCACAAGGCTGTCATCCGCGTCCACCGCAATGGCGCGCAGGTTACCGTATAATTTATTCAGGTCATCTACGGAATAATTGTACTTCTCGATTGCGCTGCGGACCAGTACGTCCACTGGTTCTGTCTCGGCAGGAACTTCCGTGGAGGGTACGGACATGGTGGCCTGGGTCGTCTCAGGATTGTCTTTGGGAATGGTAATCTGGCTGCTCTCCTCAGGTGTCTCCTGCCCCAGGAAACGCTCCGCCACCGGGCGGCTGACCACAAAGCAGATGGCTGACAGCACTCCAAACAGCACGGCGCAAAAAACAGTCAGAAGGATCTTCCTGGCAATCTGGCGGCGGGACATGGGCTGACGGACGATTTTCTCGTTGATAAACCGGTGGGACTTGTCCGACCCACGGTCCTGCTGGTTCTTATTCGGATGCTGATCTGCACGTTTATCCGCCATGGTGCTCCTCCCTTGCGAAGAATCTTATTCTCTATTATACGTTTCTTCCAGTTATTATGCAAGATTTTATATATGAAAAGATAGTAAAAAAGATAGTAAATATCATTTTTTATGGTATAATTTAAATGTCGCCTTTTGGAAAAAGGCCCTTATTAATCCAGCATTTTTACGTAAAACACAGGTGAAATCAATGAATCAGAAAGCGTTAAAAACTTTAGAATATGATAAAATCATAAACCAGCTCACAGAATATGCGGCTTCTCCTCTCGGAAAGGCCCTCTGCCAGAACCTCTCTCCTTCCTCTGATTTGGAAGAAGTGCGCACCTGGCAGGCACAGACTACGGATGCAGTGACACGGATCCGTCTCAAAGGTTCCGTGTCATTTTCAGGTATCAGGGATATCGGAGATTCCCTGAAACGCCTGGATATCGGCAGTTCCTTAAGCATACCCGAACTGCTCTCCATAAGCTCCCTCCTGACCGTGGCAGCCAGAGCCAAGGCCTACGGACGCCATGACGGGGAAGATGACGCAAGGGGAACCGGCGAACCCCAGGATGACTTCGACTCCCTGGAACCCCTGTTTGCGGGACTGGAGCCGCTGACCCCTCTGAACAATGAAATCAAACGCTGCATCCTCTCTGAGGACGAGGTTGCGGATGATGCCAGTCCGGGATTATCCCATGTGCGCCGTTCCATGAAGGTGACAGCTGACCGCATCCACACCCAGTTAAACTCCATCCTCAACTCCAACCGCTCCTATCTTCAGGACGCAGTTATCACCATGAGGGACGGACGTTACTGCCTTCCGGTAAAGTCAGAATACAAAAACCAGGTATCCGGAATGGTCCACGACCAGTCAGCCACTGGTTCCACCCTTTTCATTGAGCCCATGGCCATTATCCGGCTGAACAATGAGATGCGGGAACTGGAGATACAGGAGCAAAAGGAAATCGAAGCGGTTTTGGCCTCCCTGAGCAATCAGGCAGCGCCCTGTACAGAGGAGCTTCGCATGGACATGGAGCTTTTGGCGCAGCTGGACTTTATTTTTGCCAAGGCAGGCCTGGCCCGCCATTACAAGTGCAGCGCCCCTGTATTCAATGACAACGGCTATATCCATATCAAGGACGGACGCCATCCCCTTTTGAATCCCCAGGCCGTTGTACCTATCAACGTATGGCTGGGCAGGGAGTTTGACCTGCTAATCGTCACCGGCCCAAATACAGGCGGCAAGACTGTTTCCTTAAAAACAGTGGGCCTGTTTACCCTTATGGGGCAGTCCGGGCTTCACATCCCTGCGTGGGAGGGATCGGAGCTGGCTGTATTTGACCAGGTATTCGCGGACATCGGGGATGAACAGAGCATCGAACAGAGCTTAAGTACCTTTTCCGCCCATATGACTAATATTGTGCGCATTTTAAATGAAGCCGATTCCCGGTCCCTCTGTCTTTTTGACGAGCTGGGCGCGGGTACGGATCCTACAGAGGGAGCGGCCCTGGCCATTGCCATCCTCTCCTTCCTGCACAACATGAAGTGCCGCACCATGGCCACCACCCATTACAGCGAACTGAAGGTATTTGCCCTCAGCACGCCCGGAGTGGAAAATGCATGCTGCGAATTCAATGTGGAAACCCTGCAGCCCACTTACCGGTTACTCATCGGTATTCCCGGCAAGAGCAATGCCTTTGCCATTTCCCAGAAGCTGGGGCTGCCCGGATATATCATTGACGACGCAAAATCCCATCTGGAGGCCAAGGATGAGTCCTTTGAGGATCTGTTAACCAGTCTGGAATCCAGCAGGCTGACCATTGAGAAGGAACAGGCTGAAATCAACGCCTATAAGGATGAAATTGCCTCCTTAAAAAACCGTTTGACCCAGAAGGAAGAGCGCCTGGACGAGCGCAAGGACAAGATTCTTAAAAATGCCACCGAGGAAGCCCAGCGCATCCTGCGGGAGGCCAAAGAAACCGCGGACCAGACCATCAAGCAGATTAACAAGCTGGCTGCCAGCTCAGGCGTGGGCAAGGAACTGGAAGCAGAACGCGCCAGGCTCAGGGACCAGTTAAAGAAAACAGATGAAAAGCTGACTGTGAAACCAAAGGGACCCAGCCAGCCCATCTCGCCCAAGAAACTGAAAATAGGGGACGGTGTCAAAGTGCTGTCCATGAACCTGAAAGGCACCGTAAGCACCCTGCCCAATGCCAGAGGCGATTTATATGTCCAGATGGGCATTCTCCGTTCCCTGGTGAATATCCGGGATTTAGAGCTTCTTAATGAAAAGGACATAAGCGCCACACTGGGAGACGGAAGTTCCATAAGCTATGGTGGAAAGGCCGCCAGAGGCAAGGGAAGCGGCAGCAGCCAGATTAAGATGTCCAAATCCTCCACTGTGTCCGCTGAGGTCAACCTCATAGGCATGACTGTGGACGAGGCAGTGCCTGCCATGGAAAAATATCTGGACGACGCCTATCTGGCCCATCTCCAGACAGTGCGCGTGGTCCATGGCCGTGGAACCGGAGCCCTTAAGAACGCGGTGCACAAGCGCCTGCGCCAGCTCAAATATGTAAAGGAATTCCGCCTGGGCCAGTTTGGAGAAGGCGATTCAGGCGTAACCGTTGTGACATTTAAGTAGAAATCAGCAGCAAGGAGGAACTATAGCATGGCAGAGAAGCAGAGGATTCTGATTGTGGATGATGATGCAAATATTGCAGAATTAATCTCCCTCTACCTGATGAAAGAGTGTTATGAGACAATGATTGTGGGGGACGGCGAGGAAGCCCTTAAGGTATTTCCGGAATTCAAGCCCAACCTGGTACTGCTGGACCTGATGCTTCCCGGTATAGACGGTTATCAGGTCTGCAGGGAGCTGCGCGCTTCCTCCCAGGTACCGGTCATCATGCTGTCCGCAAAGGGAGAGATTTTCGACAAGGTACTGGGGCTGGAGCTGGGGGCAGATGATTATATGATTAAACCCTTTGACTCCAAGGAACTGGTGGCCCGCGTCAAGGCAGTGCTGCGCCGTTACCAGGCAGCACCGGCCCCGGCTCCATCGTCCACTGAACAGCAGGGCGAGTACGTGGAGTACCCGGACCTGATTGTGAACCTTACCAATTATTCCGTAATCTATATGGGCCACTCCGTGGAAATGCCGCCAAAGGAGCTGGAGCTTCTGTATTTTCTGGCGGCTTCTCCCAACCAGGTATTTACCAGGGAACAGCTTCTGGACCATATCTGGGGTTATGAATACATCGGGGATACCCGCACCGTGGATGTACATATCAAACGTCTGCGGGAAAAGATAAAGGATCACAACAGCTGGGCCATCACCACGGTCTGGGGAATCGGCTATAAATTCGAGGTGAAACGATGACCCGTTCTCTTTATTCCAAATTTATACTGGGATATCTGATTTTCGGTCTGCTGGGTTTTATCGCCATTGCCACATTTTCATCAAAAATGACCCGTGACTATCTGGTCCAGAGCAAGGCGGACGCGCTGTATGACGAGGCAAATATCATCGCCTCGTCATGCAGCACCATGTATCAGGGGAAACGGCTGGATTCCGAGGAGGTTTCCACCCAAATACGGGCGCTGTCCCACTATCTGAGAGCCGAGATATGGGTGGTCAACCGACAGGGCACCGTGGTTATGGACAGCCTGGGCGGTTCCAGGGTCCAGTCCTCCATAAACGGCTTTGACCCGGCATCCATCGGAAACCGGTCCTATACCATAGGGGATTACTATGGGATGTTTAGCGGGAACGTACTCAGCGTGTCGGCACCCATCACAGGGAATTACAACACCTACGGTTATGTGCTGATTCACCTTCCCATCAGCGAAATCAACCAGTCCCAGAACGGCATCCTGAGCATCCTTTACATCACATCCGCTGTCCTGTTCGGCCTGTCCCTTATTATTCTTCTGGTATTTACCCAGACCGTGTACCTGCCCCTTCGCAAGATTACAGTGGGTGCCAATGAATATGCGGCCGGAAATCTGGATTACCGGATTGATGTCAAGACCCACGACGAGATGGGTTACCTCTCCGACACCCTGAATTACATGTCCGATGAGCTGAATAAGATGGAGGAATACCAGAAGAATTTCATTGCCAATGTATCCCATGACTTCCGCTCTCCCCTGACTTCCATCAAGGGATATCTGGAAGCCATTCTGGACGGCACCATACCGGCTGAAATGTATGAAAAGTACCTGTCCAGAGTCATATCCGAGACAGAACGCCTTCACAAGCTGACAGAGAGCATGCTTACCCTTAACTCCCTGGATGCCAGGGGCTACCTCTCCAGGACCAATTTTGATATCAACCGTGTCATAAAGGATACGGCAGCCTCCTTTGAAGGCACCTGCGAGTCCAAAAATGTAAGCTTTGATCTTACCTTCTCAGACGACATCCAGATGGTCTTTGCCGACCTTGGAAAAATACAGCAGGTCATGTACAACCTTATTGACAATGCCATCAAGTTCAGCCATCACGATTCCACCATCTACATCCAGGCATCGGGGCGGTATGAAAAAATATTTGTGTCGGTCAAGGATACAGGTATCGGCATACCCAAGGACAGTTTAAAGAAAATCTGGGAACGTTTTTACAAGACGGACCTGTCCCGCGGCAAGGATAAGAAGGGCACCGGACTGGGCCTGTCCATTGTAAAGGAAATCATACAGGCACACGGCGAGAACATTGACGTGGTCAGCACGGAAGGCGTGGGAACAGAGTTTATTTTTTCACTGCCCCGTTCCACTAACCTTTAGGAAATGTCTGTAACACCGGATTTCAGGAGCTTATGGGAATGTTTCCCAGTATACAAATGTTTTATAATATCGTAAGATATTTACCAGGAAATTGTGATATAGTTATATTATGGTGAAATGTATAATTCATTCCAAAATGATTTAGAAAGAAAGGACAGGCAGACATGATTACATGGAAAAAAGTGGGCACCGCATTGTTAGTTGCTTCCCTTATTTCTTCCGTCCTGGCTCCTGCAGCCATGGCGGCAAGCAAGAAAAAGGTAGGCAAGATTTACCTCACCATTGACTCCGACATACGCACCGGACGTGATGGAGGAGATGTGGAGGTCACTGCTACCGGAGACAATACCGGTCTTTATTATGTAGACTCCTGGGAGGTCACCAATGATGACGGAGACACCTGGAGCAGTTCCAAACCGCCTCAGGTAGACATCATCCTGGGGGTGGAGGATGAGGAGGAATACTATTTTTCCAATACATCATCCAGCAACTTTAAGCTGACCTTAGGCTCCTCCAGCAAATACCGCTTTGATAAGATTAAATTCGTAAACGCTAAACGTCAGGACAGCAACGCCACTCTTATCCTTACGGTCCAGCTCGTATTTGACAAGGATGCGGATACCAGCGCAGCTGCTGCCCCCTCCAACCTTCAGTGGGATTCCGCCCACAACGGTAACGGTTCCTGGAACGAGGTTTCAAGCGCCAAATATTATCAGACCCAGCTGATTAAAAATGGAGCTGCCATAGGCGAAATCAAGGACATCTATAATACCTCCTATGATTTCAGGGAGCAGATTACGGCACCCGGCACCTATCAGTTCAAGGTCCGCTCCGTAAAGTCCAGCAACAGCGCCAAGAGCAGCTGGAACACATCCGGCTCATGGACAGTAAGCGAAGCAGATATCGCTGCCCTGGGCAATACTGTCTCGGACAATTCCCAGCCAGCGGCAGGCACCTGGCAGACAGCAGCGGACGGCCGCTGGTGGTACAGCAATGCAGACGGCTCCTATCCGGTTTCCAGCTGGCAGCAGATTAACGGCCAGTGGTACTATTTTGACGCAGAGGGATATATGGCCACAGGATGGATTGAACTGGACGGTAAGAGCTATTACCTGGATCCTTCCACCGGAGCCATGTATGCCAATACACGTACACCTGATAACTTCTGGGTTGATGCGTCCGGCGTATGGATTCCCGGAATGTAGCTGGATTCCCGGAATGTACCTGACCGGGTATTTACAGGCAAAAGATACGTACCACTTGGAAAAAGTTCATTTATCAGACAAATTATACAAACAAGGAGCAGGCACATTGAAACAAAGGTGCCTGCTCCTTATTAATTTGCTAAATGTGTGTATACCTTGATAAGCCCTTGCAGCTTTAGCCATACAGTACCGGCCCTACAATACCGGTCCTACAATACCAGCCCTACAGTACCAGCCTTGCGGCCCCGTATATGCCTGCGTCATTTCCCAGGGTGGCAAGTCCCAGCTTACCCTTGTACTCGGATATGGGGGTAAAATAATCATAATGCTTCTGGATAACATCAATCAGAAACTGTCCTGCCTTGGATACGCCTCCGCCTATAACGAAAATTTCCGGGTCAACAATCATGACCGCCATGGATAAGGCCAGTCCCAGGTAGCGTCCCACCACATCCATCACTTCGTTAGCCAGCTCATCCCCTGCTTTGGCTGCGTCCAGCACATCCTTGGCCGTGACATCCGCGCCATATTCCCGCAGGGCAGATGGCTTATCGCTGGCTTCCATCTTCCTTCTGGCCTCCCTGGCTATGCCTGTGGCCGAACAAATCTGCTCCACACAGCCCACTCCTCCGCAGTTGCAGTGCTCCCATTCCTCATCTCTTACGTGAATGTGGCCAATTTCACCGCCCAGACCGTGACGGCCGGCAATGATTTTCTCATCAATGATGACACCGCCACCCACACCGGTTCCCAGGGTAATCATGACCAAATCCTTATATCCCTTGCCTCCGCCCTGCCACATCTCTCCCAGGGCAGCCACGTTGGCGTCATTTCCGCTCTTTACAGTGACTCCGTCCAGCAGGCGGCTGAGTTCTTCCTGGGGATTCATCCGCCGCCATCCCAGGTTAACACATACCTCCACAAATCCATCCGGCATCACCGGTCCGGGGACTCCCAGCCCGATACCTACAAGGTCCGTCTTGAGACTCAGCCCTCTTTCCTCCATCCTGGCACGGATGGACCGGGCCACATCAGGAAGGATATGCGTTCCGCCTTCCTCCTTACGGGTCTTAACTTCCCACTTGTCCAAAAGCTCTCCCGTAATCTCAAAAAGTCCGATTTTTACCGAAGTTCCTCCGACATCTACTCCGATACATTTCATCCCCATGGTATCTATACTTCCTTTCACTTTTATTCCTGCATCACTGCAGCTTTATTTCCGTCATTTTCTGAGGTCCCATGACAAGAAGCGTTCCCGGGAATCTTCCTGCTGATACCTTGCTGACCGTAAAATCAAATGTTCCGTTATATTTCTCCGTACCTGTCATGTTGTAAACCTTGCAGGAACTGTCATTATACAAAAGAACCAAATCACCGTCAATATCAAATCCGGTATACTGGTAGTTAAAGGTCTTTTCAAAAACAGGGCTTCCTTCCCTGTCATAAATTCTCAGTTTGTAAGGATCGCCGCCTTCCACATTATCTGTAACAATGCCAACCTTATCCTGAGCATATGTAATGCTCCTTATATTCTCCTCTATGGGAATCTGGCTCACCAGCTCCGGCGATGTCTCCACTCTGGTTGAAAAGAACTGTATTCCCTTATCCGTAAATATGACGGAATGGCTTTCATCCAGAAACCTGACCCTGCCCGCCATGGCATCTCCCAAGTCCTTGGGAAAGAATATACCCACTACGCGGTTGGGATCATTTTTACCCAGTCCGAAATTATAAAATACAATCTTGCATTTTATCACACCCTGATCCAGATACATATAGGATGTGATGAGCTGCGTGCCATTTGGCGAAAGACTTAAGTCCACCGGATACCCATCCCCTGACAGCAGAGACTTTACCATGATGTCCAGAGGGCTTCCATCTCTTTTATATAAATAGATATAGCTGGCCTTGGAATCCTCCTGAAGGGCAGCCACCACGCCCTTGGCGGACACTGTAACCCTCAATATGGGCAGCAGCGTGGTGGCCTGGCCCTGGGTCCCGTTCTTATCGCATATGTAGATGCTGTTGCCCTGCTGGTCCCCAATGGCCACAAAATCGCCGTTGACCGATACCACGGGGGTTCTCATCTCATAGCTCTGCACCCATACCACCTTGCCCTTGGCGTCCAGATAGGTAGCTCCATCCTTGGTATATTTGAGGACTCCGTCCCCGAAATCCCTGTACCCGCAGAAGCTCCCTTCACCCTGGGCCGCGGCTTCCTGGGCTTCAGCCACCAGGTCCCGCTCCCATACTGTCTGGTAATCCGTAAAGGTATGATAACGTTCATAGCGGAACAGCACCAGGGCTGCTATGGCTGCCAGGCCAACAAGCACAGCCAGAATAATCAGGCGCTTCCTGACTACACGCTGGTGCGCCTTGTGAACGATTTCCCGGCTGTCCTCCTCTTCCTGGAAGGAACTGCCGGAAGGTACGATTTGACGCTTCAGCTGCTTTTTTTTATTTTCACGGCTCATAGAATTGGTACTGCCCATCCTGCGTTCTCCCAAAATTCGTCTTTTGCGTATATGCAATAGTATACAACAATTTTGGATAAAACGCATTATCTTTTTCCGCCAGAAGTTTCCAGGCATATACTTATGGAATCAAAAGCTTTTGACCTGCAAATATGCTGTTTTCATCTGTCAGGGAATTAACCCTGCAGATTTCATCTATATGCTGCAGATTATGATACAGCTTAAAGCAGATTCCGTACAATGTCTCCCCATCCGCCACGGTATACACCTTGTAGCTGGCAGAAGACACAGTCTGGTCATCAGCTTCCCCTCTTCCTCCGGTTGGCGGCAGAGTGGAATCATCGGCCGGAGCTTTTGTCTGGGCTGCCGCCTGGCTATTACCGGACTCCGTCTGTTCATTTTTCTTCTGGGCTGAATCAGTCTGGGACTCACCCTTGCCGGATGTCTGGCCATTTTCCTGGCCTGTCCCGCCCTTCTGGCTGCTGCTCTGACCTGATGCTGCTGACTGGCCGCTTCCCTGACCGGCCGCTGCTGTCTGACCGCTTCCCTGGCCCGATGCCGCCGTCTGGCCGCTTCCCTGGTCCGGTGCCGCTGTCTGACCGCTTCCCCGGTCCGATGCCGCCGTCTGGCCGCTTCCCTGGCCTGATGCCGCTGACTGGCCGCTTCCCTGATCCGCTGCCGCCGTCTGGCCGCTTCCCTGGCCTGTCCCGCCTGTCTGGCCGCTATTTGACGGTGCCAGTGTTTCCGGTGTCACCCTGGAGGGCTTCTCATCTCCATTCTCCGGTGACGGGGCCGTAGTGGGATATACCTTTCCCGATGCCTCCTCAATCACATAATCAGGCTCGTCCGCAGCGGACCAGCCCTTTCCGGAAGGATTTTCTGTTCCGCCCTTACCTGTAAACGCCATCAGGCCGTCCTTTATATTTCCTTCCGGCACCACGGACGCAATCACACTTTCCATCTGGTGCATTTTCTGATAATTATTGAACATGGCCACGCCGCCTGCCAGTACCGTCACAGCCAGGACGCTGCACAGACCCGACAAAACTCCCACCGTGCTCCGGTGGCGTCCTGCCTCCACCCTTCGCTCGTCCATTTTCTGCTTAAAGTTCTGGATGACCTTATCATCCACTCCTGTTTCTGCCCTTGGCACATCCTTGCGCAGTATCATGTAATCCTGCATCATCTGATTGCGCTCATAATATATGCTGTATCCTCTCAACTTGTAAAATCCGTCAGAGGATGTTATGTAAACAGCTTCCTCGCCCTCCAGACCGCAGTTCAGATACATGAGCTGGTTCTTTCCCGTAAAATACTGACTGTGCTGCTTCCAATAAGTCAGAGGGCTTAAGGTACAGCCGGGTCCTGCGCAGAGAAACCATCCCTGGACCGTGCGTTTGGGAAACATCTGCTCCACATCCTGGTAGGCCTTTTTCCAGGCATCCTCGGTGAAGGCCACTTTTCCGCCTTCCTCGGTGACTGAATCCATTTCCAGGGCTCCATCCACAAAAACAAAGGGTATGTCCTCATGGGTCTCCCTGCTTCCCAAAAGCAGACCCACACGCAAATCAGCCCCCTTTGCCGGCTGGAGGCGTTTTAAATAAGTATTTACATAATCTTCCAGATATAATTTTAAAACCTGGTCCCTCTCACCTATCTGCCGGAAATTCTTCGGCAGCTTAGGGAAGGGTTCATATAATTCTCCCATAGAATCACCCCGCTGTTTTTAATCCAAACAAGCATAGCAGATTCCCGGCGCAGAATTTGTCATATTATGGCAGCATTTTCCCATAATCGTTCGACAAGAAAAATGCTTTCGCAAATACAGTCCGCCATTTTCATCACCATGGACAGGCGCACGCTCTGGAGCATGACCGGATCCCGGCTGCCCACTCCGCCTACGATTCCGGTTATGGCTATGTCGCCCACGGCCTGCAGTTCCTTGGACACTCCCAGTCCCGGCTGAAGCGCTCCCCGCCCCAGGGTCGCGTATCCCACATGGTCCAGGCTTCCCACCGAAGCATCAATGGCAACCACCACATAGTCAGGATAGTGAAGCCGTATATACCTGGCGTACAAATCCAGATTCATGGCATGGACCGGCTTGTCAAGTGTTCCGATGACCGCGGCTCCCTTAAGCCGCCGGCTGCGGAGCATATGTCCCACCAGAGGGCCCAGGCTGTCTCCGGTAGACCGGTCTGTACCGATACACAGGAACATGATTCCGTCCTTTCCCTTGGCTGCCATCTCCTCTCTGATAAGCCGGTCCAGGTGCATGGCAAAGCCCTCTGTTTCAAAACCTTCTGATGTATTATAATAAGATATGTCTTCCCGTTTTTGTACGTTAAATGTTTTCCATAATTTCATAGCTAAGTTGTCCACCCAAACATGTTATAATCATCGCCCGGCTTAAGTGGGCTGTTTTTATAGTATAGGCTTGGGTATTTGAAATTATGCATGAAAAAAGGACACACGGATTGACAGTATCCGCATGTCCCTGTCTGCCTGTCTGCCATATCATGGCCGGGCCAGAACCTTTGGGGCAGTTCCGGCCGGGCAGTTTTTTATTATATACTGCTTATGTCTTCAGTCTGTAGTATCCTCTTATTAAAACAGCTTCTCCTTATATACCCCTGATTGGATCAGCCCTCTGATGGCGTCCGCCACGGCCTGTTTATCTTCCCTGTAGGTAACGCCAAACCATTTATCCGGGGTGTCAAGGACGGTCACTCTCGCCTTCTTATTCTGTACCAGATTGTCTATGATTTTAGGAAGAAGGTATTCTGATTTAATATCACCCTCTTTCAGATTGTCCAAAAATACCGGGAATCCCTTCTCCAGCTCCTGGACAAAGCTGGCCGGAAGCCCCCACATATTCATGGAAACCGGCTGGGACGGGCTGATGGTTACAGGCGCGCCGCTCTCATCCGTGGCATGGAGCCCATCTTCCTTCATCTGGATATTATAAGTCTCTGTCACGTTTGTCAGATAACCTTCCTCATCTACCTGGCACACGCCTCTGGTCACTGTACCGTTATCGCTGAGGGTGTTGGACAGCACAAAACCTCCCATGCAGATATCATAGATCTCAGACTGTGAGTCCATATGCTCTGCCATGTAATCGTGAATCCTGCGAAATCCTTCCCGTCCGTAATAATCATCTGCATTAATCACAAGGAACGGTCCGTCTACCATACCCTTCACAGAAAGGACTGCCTGGCCTGTACCCCATGGTTTGGTCCTCCCGGGCGTCACTTCATAACCGGCTGGAAGGTCCTCCAGTTCCTGGTATGCGTACTCCACCGGAAGGAGTTTCTCTATTCTGTGTCCTATGATTTCCTTAAAATCTTTTTCAAGATCTCTCCTGATAATGAATATTACCTTATTAAATCCCGCTTCCATGGCATCGTGGATTGAATAATCCATGATAATCTCGCCGTTGGGTCCCACGGGCTCCAGCTGCTTGATGCCGCCTCCAAAGCGGCTTCCGATACCGGCAGCCATGATTACCAATGCAGTATTTTTCATCCTTAGCTTCTCCTTTAATTTAAACTGGTTACACTATAGCACATTTGACTTTAAAAGGCAAAGGGAAAGAATGTCTCCTGCCGTGCCAGCTCAGTCAGAACACGCCTGCAGCGGCACACATCCTCATAGGGCACATACTCATTGGGCTTATGGGCCAGTTCCAGGCTGCCGGGACCATAAGACATGCAGTTGCAGTTGCCCAGGGTTCCTGCGATAACCGCCGTATCCGTATAGCCGTTAAAAGAACCGACAGGTGTGTCCTCTCCCGTCACACGGTCGCAGACAGACTTAAGGCTGGCCAGAAGCCGGGAACTGCTGTCCTTTTCCACATAAGGACGGTCACCCGTAATGAGGTAACTGCCCCTGACCCCTGCAATCTCAGCTTCTGCCGCCTTTACAGCTTCCTCTACTATATTCTTCGCTGCCGCTGTATCCGTAGGCGGCACCAGACGCATGTCAATCCATACCTTACAGGAATCCGGCACAACATAGGGACGATACCCCCCTGTGATCTGCCCAAAGGTCACCGTAGACATGCCCAGATCCTCATGGGGCGGACAGCTGCCGATGGCCTTCCGGATATGGCTGACTGCCTCTGCCATGGCGGCAATGGCGTCAGCGCCCTTCCATGGATTACTGGCATGGGCTGTGATTCCCTGTATGGTCAGTTCAAACCAGGTCCGGCCCTTATGGGCTACCTGAATCTGGCCGTCCGTTGGTTCCGTATCCAGTATCCAGTCTTCCCTGCCTACCCAGCCGTCGCGGATAGCGCTTTCCACTCCCCGCATAAAATCTTCCTCATCCACGGTTCCTATGAATACAAAGGGACGCGCCGGAAGCTCCCCTGTGCTTCCGGTCAATTCCACCATATCTGAAAATGCAGACATGGCGCAGGCCAAGCCTGACTTCATGTCACAGGCACCTCTTCCGTACAGGCGGCCTTCCTTTACCACTGCTCCCAGGGCAGGAGTCTCTTCCTCCCATCCCTCCCCCAGCATCACCGTATCCATATGGCATATGTACACAAGGGCAGGCGCCGGAGCTTGTTCTCTTCCCGGTATGCGGGCCATAAGATTAAAACGGCCCGGCATCACTTCTCTTTGGACCAGTTCAATTTGGTTCTTAAGCGCTCCTGCCTTTTCCTCTATCTCTTTTGTAAACCATTCATATATCCACTGTTCAATTTGGCCCTCATAGGCTCCCGGATCAGAACTGTCAATCTGTACCAGCTGTCCTGTCAGCTCCCAGGTCCTGCGGTCCCCCTCTTCTGCTGTCACGTTATCGCTCCTCCTGTCAATCATATAATCGGATACCAGGCGTCTGCTCCTGCATCTGTTCCTGCGTCTGACACTGCATCTGACACTGCATCTGACACTGCTTCCCATGCCGGTATCCCTGCCCCATTATACCCCCTTATCTATAAATCATCAACAATGGCAGCGCTTTTTGCATAAGCCGTGCTCTTTGCCTCAAAAAAGTCTGTTTTCACCATATTTGCATTGGAATACTGGTTCACCCATTTCATGGACTGCGGCTCCTCGTCATACCCCTCGTACAAGGTGCCGAAGCCCAGCCCGCTCCAGCGCAGGTTTCCCAGATACCGTATGTAGTCCGTAACCATTTCTCTGGTCAGACCCGGAACATCATCGCCAATCACATAGCATCCCCACTGGATTTCCTGGGCCACGCCCTCCTCCAGCATGGACCTGAGCATATCTACCATCTTAGGCGTGAATAACTGCGGTTCCTCTTTCCTGAGTTCGGCAATCATGCTGCGGAATAACCACAAATGGGTATTCTCATCCCGGTTGATATACCGGATTTCCTGGACGCTTCCGGGCATCTTGCCGCCCCTTCCCAGGTTATAAAAAAACATGAACCCGCTGTAAAAATAAATGCCCTCCAGGATATAGTTGGCCATGATGACCCTGAGAAGGGTCACATCATCCTTCTTCTCCTGGAATTCATTATACAGATTTCCTATAAATGTATTGCGGCGCAGAAGGTGTTCATCCTCCTTCCACTGGTACAATATTCTGTCCCGCTCCACCGGACTGCAGATGGAATCCAGCATATAGCTGTAGCTCTGGCTGTGCACCGCCTCCTGAAATCCCTGTATGGTAAGGCACAGATTCACCTCATTGGCTGTGATATACTGGGCAATACAGGGCAGGTTTGCTGTCTGGATGGAATCTAAGAACACCAGAAAGCTCAGTATCTTATCATAGGCAGTCCGCTCCGCAGCCGTCAGGTTCTTATAATCCTTTAAATCCGCGCTGAGGTTGATTTCCTCCGGAATCCAGAAATTATTCATGGCCTGGCGGTACCAGCTGCTGGCCCAGGTGTATTTCATATTATTAAAGTCGTTGAGATTGGTGGTATTTCCGCCTATCATCCTCCGGCTGTTCTTATCCGTATCGCCCTGAGGGTTAAACAGGGGCTTGGCTGACAATATACTCATATCAAAAATCCTTTCTTACATGCCTTTCTATACCTTTCAACAGCAGCTTAACTGGAACAGCTCTCGCACTCCTCCACCTCCAAAGACTTGCTGCGCACATAGTAGAGGGTCTTTACGCCGCTCTCCCAGGCCAGTATATAGAGGTTCAGCAGCTGCCGCATGGTATAATCGTTGGTAATGTACAGATTCACGCTCTGGGCCTGGTCAATATGCCTCTGGCGCACACCTGCGGCCCGCACCGTCCAGGTCTGGTCCATGGTGTATCCGCTTTTATACAGCCAGAAGGTCCTGGGTGTCAGATCCGGGGCCACCCTGGGAAGGATGGCGTTCTTTTTCTCTTCCAGATAAAACCGCTTCATCACAGGATCCAGGCCTGCCGTTGTACCGGAGAGTATGCTGGTGCTGCTGGTAGGCGCCACAGCCAGGAGATAGGCATTGCGCATTCCGTGCTCTGCCACCTGTTCTGCCAGCTCTTTCCATTCCCTGCTCACAAGCCCCCGCTTCTCAAAGTATGCCCCTGTCTGCCATTCGCTTCCCTCAAAATACCGGTAGCATCCCTTCTCAGCCGCCAGATTGGCGCTGGCCCTGACAGCCGCGTAATGAATCCGCTCAAACACCTGGTCCGCAAAGACCAGATGTTCCTCGCTCTCCCACCGTATGCCGTGCTTTGCCAGCATATGATGGTAACCGCTGACTCCCAGACCGATTCCTCTGTAATTCTGATTGGTAATTCCGGCGTAGGCCAGGGGATAAAAATTCAGGTCAATTACATTATCCAATGCCCTCACAGCACTGGCGGCAATATACTCCACTTCATCCGGATCATCCACATCAATCGCCCCCAGACAGAGGCTGGCCAGATTACAGACAACAAAATCTCCCGGCCGTGTGGTCTGGACCACCGCGGTCTCCCCATTAACCTCCAGCACCTGAGTTGACACACTTTCTATGGGAGACATGTTCTGGGCAATCTCGGTGCACAGGTTGGAACAGTATATAATGCCCCGGTGGCTGTTGGGGTTGGCCCGGTTTACCGTATCCCGGTTAAAGATAAATGGTGTGCCTGTCTCCACCGCGGACTTGATAATCAGGCGTACCACATCCTTTAACAACACAGTGCGCTTGGATATCCTGTCATCTCCCACGCAGTCCAGATACCGTTCCTCCCACAGCTCCCCATAGCAGTCCTCCAGGCAGTATCCCTTGACGGTCCGGATCTCATGAGGGCACATCAGATGCCAGTCCTGGTCCAGATTCTCCTCAGCCATCTTCCAGAATAAATCAGGAAAACACACGGCCGGGAAAATGTCGTGGGCCTTCATACGGTCATCCCCGTTATTAGTACGAAGCTGAAGAAACTCCGGCAGATCCTTGTGCCAGGCGTCCAGATAAACCGCGGCAGCGCCCTGGCGCATCCCCAGCTGGTCCACTGCCACAGCCGTATCGTTCACCAGCTTAATCCAGCGGATCACGCCTCCGGCAGCCCCCTCAAATCCCCGAATCCTGCTTCCCGTTGCCCTGACCTTTCCGAAATACAAGCCCATGCCCCCGCCAAATTTACTGACCTGTGCAAAGTTGTCCACGCTTCTGTAAATTCCTTCCAGGCTATCCGGCACAGTGTCAATAAAACAACTGGAAAGCTGATGGTACGGTTTCCTGGCATTGGACAGGGTTGGGGTGGCCATGGTAACCTGCATACGGCTGAGCATATCATAAAACCGGCGCACCCATTGCATCCTGCAATCCTTACTTTCCTTCATGGCCAGGTGCAGGGAAATGCCCAGATACATTTCCTGGGGCGTCTCTAACGGATGATGACTGTGGTCCTGGATCACATACCGCTTAAGCAGCAAATCCAGTCCCGCATAGGTAAAGAGCTTATTTCTCTCATCATCAAGAAATCCTTCCGCCTCTTCTATCTCCTCCCGGCTGTAATGCTTCAGGATATAATCACCATATAACCCCTGTTCCGTCAGATATGAAATCTTTTCATACAGTCCCTTAATTCCCAGTCCCTTAAGCTGTTCCTCCACCTCACAGGCAAAACCGCAGTACCGCAGCCTGGCCGCTGCAAATTCCCACAGGGGTGTTTCCTTGGAAGTCAGTTCCGCCGCGGACCGAATCAGGGCTTCCATTCCCTCAGCCGGCCCCATTCCCGGTTTGCGGAAGGAGCGGTATCTCTCAAGCAGACAATCCAGTCCATATCCCTCCCCCTGAAAATCCCTTCCGATTTCTTCCAGACATTGTTCCAGCCCTTTATAGTCCAAATCTATCTCTACATTCGTATCCGCCATGATGTCCTTTTGCTCTCCTTATCTCACCTTATCTCATTTTCTCCGGCTTCCTCTTACTTTTCTCCTGCCGGTTCCTGTCCTTATCTAATTCCTGACATCCAAGCATACCATTTCCAGATGTCACGCTCACCATTATAAACCATATATATAGTGGTTACAAGCTGTTTTTGCACCACATATACCCCAAATACTGTATTCTCCTTTATTCACAACACTTTCCCGGCTACAGTTATATACTTGTGGCTGTTTCAACAAAAAATGTGATTGCACTTGTAGTGGTTTCATCCTATTATATGGTTGGAACAACAATGAATACGTGGCATTCATGCCGCAAAGGGGGTAAACTTCCCGCATATCCGTCATCCGGATCAGGTAAGGGAAGCAGGGATTATGAGCGATATCAAAAGTCCATTTTGGCGCACTGCCGCCGAATATGGCATCATTACAGTAAGCATCTGGATTATGGTGGTTGGAATCTACTTTTTCAAGTTCCCCAATCATTTTGCATTCGGAGGCGTCACAGGCTTTTCCACTGTAGTAAGCGAAATCAGCCGTTGGTCTGCCAGTGATTTCACATTTATTGTGAACACCTCACTGCTGGTTTTAGGGTTCATTTTCCTGGGTAAGGGTTTTGGAATAAAGACCGTTTATGCAAGTATGGTCATGTCCATCAGCCTGTCCCTGCTGGAACGTGTCTGTCCTTTAAGCAGGCCGCTGACAACAGAGCCTTTGCTGGAGCTGCTGTTCGCCATCTTCCTGCCGGCAGTGGGCACAGCCATTCTCTTTAATCTGGGCGCTTCCAGCGGCGGTACAGATATCATCGCCATGATACTTAAGAAATATACCAGCCTTAACATAGGAACCGTTCTCATGCTGGTGGATGTGGCGGCCGTGGCCTCCTCATTCTTCATCTTCGGGCCTGAGACAGGACTGTTCTCCACCATCGGCCTGGCGGCCAAATCCCTGGTCATCGACGATGTGATTGAGAATCTGAATCTGTGCAAATGCTTTAATATTATCTGTGACGACCCGGATCCGATTTGCGACTATATCATCAACACGCTGCACCGCAGCGCCACGGTATACCATGCGCAGGGAGCCTTTACCCATCATGAAAAGACCGTAATCATGACCACCATGAAACGCAGCCAGGCATTAAAGCTGCGAAACTATATCCGCACCATTGAACCCACGGCCTTCATGCTGATATCCAACTCCAGCGAAATCATCGGAAAAGGATTTCTGGCCGGGTAGGCTTCGGCACAATTTTCCTGGGGATCAGCGTTTTTTCCCATGTCTTATACAGCAATTAAAATCAAATCAAATATAAAACAGCGGCAGCGAAATCCGGTGAACACTCATCCGATTCGCTGCCGTATTTTTCATTCCGCCTGTTTCAGTCCGCGGTTTCCTCTTTCAGAATCCCATCCCCGCTTCCGATGGTACCCAGACGTTCCAGCAGTCCGAACATGTAATCCGTATACCGTTCTGCCACCTCAATCACCACTGCGTCCGGCTGAATCTCAAGGGCCGCCGCCCCGCAGTCCTCTGTCCGGTAATCCATCAGCGTCACATCCGGGTAGTTCCTGGCAAAGTACTCAGCCATGTGTACCCCGAAGGAATCCCTGCAAATAAGGATTCTTTCTGCTTTCCCCTCTGCGTCTGAGGAGTAGTGGGTGATGGTCTCATGTTCATTCTGGTAATCCATTTCAAAGGACACATCCTCCCTGTAGCCTGACACTTTGAGAAATGGGTCATCGTCATAATACTTCTGAAGATTCAGCATGGTTGCCAGGTCCCCGCTGAAGGTTCCTCTGTTTTCAATATCATAAGAGCGGTATGACTCCGGTCCGAACGGCTTCCCGTCTATGTCCTGTATCACCATCTGGGATGCCATAAATGCCCCCATATCATTCCAATGGGTATCATACTTCCTGTATATCTGGCACCAGTCATCCTTGGCCTTTCTGAACTCATCCAGGGGGTAGTACACATCACAGTCCGTATTCTCTTTCAGATATTCGTACAGCAAATCCGCCTTGGACTGTTCCTGAACCACCTTCACGGATGAGGGCATAAACTCGCTGTATACCTGCTCCTTATTGGGAACCATATAGAAAACCAGCTTTATCCCTTTGGAGGCCAGATTTTCCTCCGCCTGCTTAAGCAGCGCCGCAAACCGTTCCATCTCATCAACACTGTAATGATTGGTTCCCTGGTAGTCCGCAATGCTGTCCTCCATTTCCCCTTTCAGCTTATAGAACATCCATCCGTCCTTTCCCATAAGAACGGCATCGGACGTGACTTCCCCAAACACATAAATGTCCGCCAGTTTCCCAAAGGCCACAATGGGATTCTTAAAGGCCAGATGGTCATTAAAGTAGGCGTCATACTGCCCCGGATAGGATTTAAGGTCCGCTGCAGAAAGATTCCTGAAATTAAGAACCGGCTTTTCCTGGTAAACCCGGTTCTCGTAATTCTCCGTGTCCACATAATCCTTAAGAGGTATGAACAGGAGTCCGGGCAGTATCATCATCCCCAGGAACATGCATGCAAATATATATGCTTTTATGCGTTGTCTCACCTGCTGCCTCCTCTCTAAAACCGGAAATAGATAAACGGATTATAAGTGCTGCCCACAGCCATCACAATCGAGTATGCAAACAGCAGTATAAGTCCCAGGCTTTCAGACAGGTAAATGCTTCTGCCGTCCTGCATATGTTTCTTAAAACAGGGAACCAGGGCCTGAAACGGACCGCACAGCACAATCCCTATCACCATATAGACTATTGTCTTATGGCTCATGTACATGGCCGTATCATAAATCCCCGGACGCAGAAGAAACATCTGCTTAAGCAGCATAAGTCCCCGGGTCAGCGAATCCGCCCGGAACATGGTCCATCCCACCACGGTAACAAAAAACATATAAATATAACTGACCGCCGCCGGCAGACACTCCAGCCGCCGCTTTAAAAACAGCCGTTCCGCCACCTGCAGGCAGCCGTAATACATTCCCCACGCAATAAAGGACAGGCCCGCGCCATGCCAGAATCCGGTACAGATAAATACGATCATCAGATTGCGGCAGGTAACAAATGTCCCCTTCCTGCTTCCGCCAAGAGGAATGTAAAGGTAGTCCTTGAACCAGCTGGAGAGAGATATATGCCATCTGCGCCAGAACTCTCCCACGGACCTGGCCAGATATGGATAATTAAAGTTCTCCGTCAGCTCAAAGCCCAGCATTTTACCAAGGCCCACCGCCATATCGGAATAACCGGAAAAATCAAAATAAATCTGCAGTGTATACAGGATTCCCACATACCATCCCAAACCTCCGCTGATCTGGTCCATGGGATTGGCCAGAACCTTGTCCACCACGCTTCCGAACTGGTTGGCAAGTATAACCTTTTTTCCCAGTCCGTAGATAAAGCGCCTTGCTCCGCATGCAAACAGTTCCGGCGTCACATGGCGGTTTCTGATGCGCGCACCCATACCCTGATAGCGCTCGATGGGTCCCTGTATCATCTTAGGAAAAAAGGACATGTAAAGTCCCAGGTTCAGCAGGTTCCTCTCGGCCCCTGTGGTCCCCCGGTACACATCCGCCACATACGATATCATCTGAAATGTGTAAAATGAGATGCCCACCGGCAGCAGCAGGTTCTTTGGCTCCGCCACGGTGCCCCCCGCCAGCTTATTGACCAGGCCGGTCAGGAAATCAAAGTATTTAAAATAACCCAAAAAACCCAGGTTCACCGCCACCAGCAGCACAAGGAGCAGCTTATCCGGGGTAAAGAGAGTGTGCTTGCCGGCACCGGAAGCCGTCTGGCTGTCTGTACTGACGGCAGTCCCTGCCGTAACCCCTGCCGCTCCAGCAGCTTCCCCAACGGCTCCAGCCCCAGCCAGCCCAGCCCCAGTCACCTCCGGCCCAGTCTCTGCCGCCCCAGCTCCAATCGCCTCCGGCCCGGCCTCTGCCGCCCCAGCTCCAGTCGCCGCCGGCCTGCTGCCCCGCACAGCCTCTATGCCCAAAGCACCTGCATAATTCACAGCCAGGGACAAAAGGAGAAGCCATATATACTCCTGCTCTCCCCATGCATAGAAAATAAAACTCATTGCCAGCAGAAAGAAGTTGCTTAGCCGGATGGGCAGCACCAGATTCACGACCAGCACAAAGGGCAGAAACAGCCATAAAAATATCATGGAACTAAATAACATGAAATATTTTCCTTCCTGAATTCATTCTTCCGTCCGCAGGGTGCCTGAAAATGCATTACAGGACGCCGGCATCTGCCTGATCCCAGCCATTTCCCCGCGGTCCGGACCATGGCGATATTATAACATGCCTCCACAGGATTTTAAAGGCTGATTTGCGGAGCCAGCTGCACGGGTGCACTTAGCTTCTGATTACACGCAGAAGCTTTCTTTCCGCCTCTTTAAATGTCCAAGTGCATCATTGTACCAAAAGGCCATCTGTGTTATAATTATTTCATTAAAATTTTCCAGGGCAGACCGGAAACATGTTTCTGCCTCATACTGCCCGGCGCAATCATCACCTCTCCGGAGCCTGTTTGAAACCGCCTGCCCGCCATCTGGCGGAACACAATTTTTAAACACGCTCTGATGCATTATGAGATATCACGAAAGAAGGAAGTGTTATGGACCTAAAATTACAGGTAAAGCAAACCCAGACTTTGTCACAGCGGATGATTCAGTCAGCTGAGATTCTTCAGATGACCTCCCAGGAGCTGAATACTTATATCAATGAACTGGCATTGGAAAACCCGGTAATCGACATTGTGGAGCCCCCCACTGCTGAAGAGCAGCGCGAGTCCATTGAACAGCAGGAATGGCTTAATTCTTTCAATGAGGAGAATTACTATCTGTACCAGCGCCAGAATAATGATGATGACTACGACTTTAAATCCAGCTGGAACATTAACACGGACGACGGCGAGACTCTTCAGGACTATCTGTGGTCCCAGCTCATCACGGAAAACTTCACGGACCAGGAAACGGAAATCATCAAGTTCATGCTGGAATGTCTTGACAACAAGGGCTACCTGGAAGAGAGCACAGAGACAATTGCCTCCTACTTTGGGACCGATACTGAGATAGTGGAAGATCTCCTGTCTGATCTCCAGGCCCTGGACCCATCCGGCGTCTGCGCACGTACACTGGAGGAATGCCTGAAACTGCAGCTGGAACGCAGGGACATACTGACCCCGGTACTGGAATCCATCATCGACAACTGCCTGGAAATGGTTGCCAAAAACCAGATTCCGGCCATTGCCAGGAAGCTGCGCCTCTCTCCCACTGAAACTGCGGGTTACTGTCAGATTATTAAATCCCTGAATCCCAAACCGGGTGTATCCTTCAGCAGCAGGGACCAGCTCCGCTACATCATCCCGGATGTGACCATTGTAAAGTTCAAGGACCATTTTGACATCCTGCTGAATGAATCCATGTATCCCACCATTGAGCTTAACAGCTACTACCGCCAGATGAACCAGAATCCTGAATCCTCTGAACTCAAGGAGTATCTGGGCAATAAAATCCGGCAGGCCGAGTGGGTCAAACAGTGTGTAACCCAGCGCGGAAAGACGCTGATGCAGGTATCTCGGGCCATTCTTGAACACCAGGAGGAGTTCTTCACCTTCGGACCTGCCCACCTGAATCCCTTAAGGCTGGCAGATATCGCCCAGGAACTGGACATCCACGAATCCACAGTCAGCAGAGCTGTCAGCAAGAAATACCTTCAGTGCTCCTGGGGTGTATACCCCATGAACTTTTTCTTCTCGCGCAGTGTGGCTGTCCAGGAAAGCAGCAGCAGCGAAAGCGGTACCCAGTCCGTGACTGCCGCAGACATCAAGCGTGTGCTTCGGGAAATCATAGAGGAAGAAAACAAAAAGAAGCCTTACAGCGACCGCCTTCTGGGTGAAAAGCTGGCAGAACGCGGCATATCCATTTCCCGCCGGACCGTTGCCAAATACAGGGAAGAGGAAGGCATTGCGGATGCCAGCGGGCGTAAGGAGTATGTGTAACAGGATATTCTTAAAGACATGGCAGACTGTCCATGTCTTTTTGTTTACTCAAATACGCAGGAATGAAGGCGGATTTTTATATCTGTGGGTATGACAAAAACAAATCACGGCGAATTAAGGTTATTTTACTCAAATTTCATCTTGACAATATTGGAGAAATCTTGTAAAATTGTTGATGTCGCTGATGGAACAGAGCTTGTAAGGATAATTACTGATGATTCCTGATTGTTCCCATAGACAAATGCCCAGATAGCTCAGTTGGTAGAGCAGAGGACTGAAAATCCTCGTGTCGTTGG
>OMGG01000547.1_pt1 | contig 23245 bp, 17 predicted proteins | sample 1645891 | NCBI WGS metagenome assembly OMGG01 (sample SAMN05578587, study PRJEB25193) | human gut metagenome | biome: Human Microbiome; feature: human-associated habitat; material: feces | host: Homo sapiens | place: USA:Birmingham
ATCGGCCGACATCAAACCAGCAGCCAATGCCAAACCAGCAGCCAATGCCAAACCATCGGCCAATGCCAAACCAGCGGCCAATGCCAAACCAGCAGCCGATGCCAAACCAGCAGCCGATGCCAAACCAGCAGCCGATGTCAAACCGTCAGCCGTTACCCAACCAGCGTCCCGGAAGCCAGATACAAAACCAGGGCAGACAGATGCGGCCGGCCGGACCTGAGGCAGGTGATAACAGCGAAGCAGCTGGGCAGGCGGAGGAAAGAGTGCCTGTGGTTGATGCAGGCGAAGAAACTCTGATACTGGGAAATCCTCAGGATTTAGAACGGCTGGAGCAGGAAGAACAGCAATCTGACTTCCCGGGCAGGCTGTGGGAGGGCTTCCGTAAGCGGTATCCCAAGATACAGGCCTTTGACAGTGCAAATGGGTGTGAGATTCTGACAATTAAACCCCAGGATATCGGACTGCTTCCAAGGGAGAACTGGAATTATGGCAATAACAGCTTTCTGCTGCACGGATACTACAATTACCGTTATCTGATATTAGCCCGCATCGGCGATGAAACAAAGGGACGCACCCGGTACATACTTGGGGTTCCCGGCAATTATTACAGCAATGAAAAATACATGGCATCCATGTTCGGCTTCCCGCATTTCGTGCTGGCAAGAAAACAGCCGTCACAGGACGGCCGCTTTGGATATTGGTATACAGATGTGCGGCTGGAAAACCAGGATTAAAAAAGTCACCCCTACCGGTGCAGTCAGACCGCGCCGGAAGGGGTGAAAATCAAGGATACATTAGATCTAACATTGTACTAAACTTTGCGGGAATCCGTTTATTTGCTTAGGACGCGTTTGAAAATTCATTCCAGCTGTCTGCCATAAGGAATCCGCCGGAGGTATGACCCTCCCTGCATCCTCAGGACAAAGCACGCTCTAGTAATCAATTCCCCTCAGGGAAACCTGCCCCACATAGGGGCGCACCAAATCAGCGAATGCCATCATTTCATCTTTTGAAAAGTCTGAATAGAGTCCGGGAACAAGTACTTCCCCGGACTCCGTGAAGCACTGCAGGTAGTAATCCGGACACCCCTTAATCCACGGTCCAATCTGTCTGAAATCATCAGATGTGTGAATACCGCGGACAACGGTTGTTCGGAATTCATAGGGGATGCTGCCTGACAGCAGAAATTCGATGCTCTCATCTATCCGTTCCATGGAAAGGCCGGAAACTCCGGCTGCTTCTTCATAGTGATTCCGCCCGGCTTTAATGTCCATTGCCACACAATCCAAAAGCCCTTTGGCGCACAAATCTTTTAATATTCCAGGCATGTAACCATTGGTATCCAGCTTCACTGCCAGTCCCAGGCTCCGCACCTTCCGTATGAACTCCTCCAGGTCCGGCTGCAGGGTGGGTTCTCCTCCGGTGATACAAACACCTTCCAGTACCCGTTTGCGTTTTTCCAGGAATGCCAGAATATCCTCCTGGCATTCATATTCTTCTGCGTCTGAACCCAGAAGCCCGCTGTTATGGCAGAATGGACACCGGAAATTACATCCTCCTGTAAATATAGTTGCGGCCACTCTGCCCGGAAAGTCCAGCAGCGTAGTCTTTTGCAGTCCGCATATTTTCATGGCCTCTTAACCTGTCCCTTTTCAAATTTTGGTTTATTCTATATAATAAAAAAGTATAACATACATAAAGCTTTAAAAAAAGAGGAATCAATTCATGGCAAAAGGGCCATCTGATATAGGAGAGAAAAATATGGCATTAAAACAGGAAAATATGGCGTCAAATCAGAAAAGAATAGAATTAAATCAGAAAACCGTAGAAACAAGCCAGGAACCCCTAATGCTAAACCGGGAAAACCGCAACAGAGAAGCAGCAGAAATAGAAGCAGCCCGTTTAAAGGAACAGGAAACAGAAGCAGCCCGTTTAAAAGGGCAGGAAACACGGCGCAGAAATTATGAAAAGAGAATGGAGAAGCAGCGACTTGCAGCTCTTGCGGCAGAAGAGCAGCGATTGAGGCAGAGACAGAAGGATGAGGGATTTATGAGGGAGGCGCTTCGACAGGCCCAAAAGGCGGCCGCCATCGGAGACGTGCCCATCGGATGCGTGATTGTCCGCGGGGATAAGATTATTGCCAGGGGATATAACCGGCGTAATGCGGATAAAAGTGTGCTGTCCCATGCCGAAATTATTTCCATTAAAAAGGCATGCAAAAAAATAGGAGACTGGCGTTTGGAGGACTGCACCATGTATGTAACGCTGGAGCCATGCCCCATGTGCGCAGGGGCGATTGTGCAGGCGCGCATACCCCGGATTGCAGTGGGCTGCATGAACCCCAAGGCCGGCTGTGCGGGGTCTGTGCTGGACATGCTCCATGTGCCGGGCTTTAATCATCAGGCGGAGGTGACCGAGGGGGTGCTTGAGCAGGAGTGTTCCAAGCTGATGTCGGACTTCTTCCAGAGCCTGCGTGAACGCAAAAAATAATTTTCTTATTATAACCGTGCAGGACGGCATATCTCCCTGAACCAAAAAACCGGATAAGGAGTGCCGTCCTGAACCATTACTATTTATTCTGTGATTTTTTTCATTGCCTGGTTTGCTGCGATGAGGATGGGATCATAAACAGGGGCTGCAGGAGGAGCGTAAACCAAGTCTAACTCATTTATCTCTTCCACTGTCATACCGCAAGTAATTGCAGTTGCCAACACATTAATTCTTCCGGCGATACTTTCGCTTCCGATGCCCTGGGCGCCCAGAAGGCGGCCTGTTTTTTTATCAACGATCAGGCAGATGTGATTATCGCGGCCCCCAGGATAGTAGGAAGCGCGGTCTGCCTTCGTAATGCTGACCGATATGGCGTCATAGCCCTCTCCGGCTGCCTGCTCCTTAGACAGGCCGGTTGCGGCGATAAAGAGCTCAAACACTTTTGTGACCATGGAACCCAATATTCCCTTAAATGTATCATGTCTGCCTGCCACGTTACCGCCTGCAATGCGCCCCTGCTTGTTGGCGGTTGTGCCCAGGGGGACGTAAGCTGGTTTTCCTGTAATCCTGTTCTTCATCTGCACGCAGTCTCCGCAGGCCCAGATATCCTTGTGACTTGTACGCATCTCGTCATCTACGATAATTCCGCCCTTTAGCCCCAGCGCAAGTCCGGCTTGCTCTGCCAGTGCGCCGGCCGGTTTTACACCAGCTGATACAAGGATTATATCGGATGGTTCGATCTCTCCAAAAGCGGTTCGGATTCCGCTGGCTTTTCCGTTTTCAGAAAGGATTTCGGCTATCTGTGTGCCTGTGCGTACGTTTATGCCGTGCTTTATAAGCGTATCCTCCAGGGCCTGGGAAAAGGCGTTGTCTAAAAATGGAAGGAGCCTTGGAAACTGCTCATAAACGGATACTGAAAGCCCGGCGTTTCTTAGCTCCTCGGCGGCCTCAAGTCCGATAGCTCCGCCGCCGATGATGCAGACCCGCCCATGTTCTCTTGCGGCAGCTTTCAGGCGGATGCCGTCTTCCATGTTCCTCAGATAATATACCCCATCCGAGTGAATTCCGGGAATAGGAGGCACCACTGGTACTGCGCCTGTGGCAATCACCAGTTTATCATAAGAATGTATGCTGACCTGGTCTGTATCCAGATTTTTTACAGAGACCTCCTTTTTTTCCGGGTCAATGAGAAGCACCTCATGGTGTATCCAGGCGGATATATTCCGCCTGTTTTTTAATGATTCCGCATTGATTGCCACCAAGTCATTGATATCATGAATGAGTCCTCCTACAAAATAGGGAAGACCGCAGGCTCCATAGCTGACAAATCCGGATTTTTCAAAGACTTGAATCTCCATGTCAGGTTTTTCTTTGCGGGCTCTGGATGCCGCGCTCAGGCCGGCAGCGGTCCCTCCTATAACAATCAGTTTCTCTGCCATGTTGAACCTCCGGTTTTTAATTCTTTACTCCATATTTGTCAATGACACCCATTTCACCCATCAAATTTTCAAGATCCTTTAATTTGGTTCCGGCATAATCCTGGTAAGGTTTTCTCAGATGTCCTCCCGGAAGGCCGAGAATATTTAAAGCCGCTTTAATCACAACCGGATTAGAGAACGTGTACAGCGCCTGAAGAAGAGGAAACCATTTAAAATAATTCTCTCTGCATTCCTCAATGATGTTCATATCCGTCCAGGGGCGGGAATACAATGCCGCTTCCTCCGGAATAATGTTACCGCCGATATTGGCTGTTCCGGTTCCGCCTACAGCCAGGGTTGGAAGTACAATCGAATATTTCGGGAAATCGCAGCACATAATCTTAACTTTGCCCTGGCAGAGGCGCTGTACCTGAACCAGCTGCTCCACATTTGGAAGGGCTTCCTTATCCACTACAAAATTCGGATGTGCGTCGGACAGCTTTTTAATTGTTTCCGGCATAATCTGAACGCCGAGTCTGGAAGGATTGTTATAGATACCGCAGGGTATGCTTACCGAGCTCATACAGGTATCCATATGAATAAAAGCGGCTGTCTGGTTAATTAAAACATAGGGCGGAACCGTAAAAATGACCCCGTCAGCCCCCTCCTGTTCACAATACCTGGCAAAATCTACGCTTGCCTGCGTGGTCATGGACGCTGCGCTGAAAAATACAGGAATTCTTCCGTTTACAATCTTAATCACTTCATGTACAATGGCTTTTTTCTCTTCCAATGTAAGCAGGGTTACCTCTCCTGCTGAACCAAGAATAAAAATTTGTGAAGTTCCATACTTTATTTGACGGTCAATCAGGGTTTCAAAGCCCTTAAAATCAATTCTGTCATCCTCTGTAAATGGGGTAGGCATTGCTACCCATGAGCCGTGTAATTGGACCATTGCTTATCTCCTTTTTTATTATTCAAAATCCACATCAAAGAAATCCAAAGCAATACCAGCAAGTGTCAGGATACCTGTGGTGAGAGCTTTCCGGTCACAGTAAAAGTGGGGGCTGTGGAGCCCGCCATAAGGACCGCCTTCGCTTCGCGAACCAAACCTAACGAAAACCCCAGGTGCCTTCTCCATTACAAATGCAAAATCCTCGGCGCCCATACTTGGATGAGCCAGTTCGATTACATTCTCATGACCTAGAAGTTTGCTGCCGCAGCGTTTTACCCGATCGACCCATTGGCTGTCGCTGACCAGTGGAGGAGGCCCCAGTTTGATGTTCACCTCTGCATCACCGCGTCCGGCAGCGGCTATACCCTTGCATATTTCCGGGATTCTTTTTAGTATATGCTCCCGGACTTTTGGGTCCAGGGCACGGATGGTACCCTTTAATACAACGGAATCAGGTATGATGTTAAATGCATTTCCGCCCTGGATGGAGCAGAGGGAGACAACACCGGATTCGTCTGCCGCAAGTTCACGGGAAACCAGCATCTGCAGTGCCTGTACGATCTGGGCAGCTAACAGGATGGGGTCGATAACTGTGTCAGGATGGGCCCCATGACCGCCCTTTCCTTTTACGGTAATGGTGAGTTCGTCTGAACTTCCAAGAATTGCGCCATAGCGTACCCCGATTTTTCCGGCACATAAGTCAGGTGTTACATGCAGGGCAGCCACACCGTCAATGGTATGGAAGTCTATTTTGGGGCTTTCAGCAAACAGTTTTCCGCCTTGCAGCGTTTCCTCTGACGGCTGAAAAAAGAACAGAATGGATCCGGCAATCTGATTCCTGTAATGCTCCAGAACTCTCACTGCTCCCAACAGGATGGATGTGTGTACATCATGTCCGCAGGCATGCATTATGCCGTCTGTCTTGCTCCGCAGTTCGTGGCTCTCGTCTTCTTTTATGGGGAGGGCGTCCATGTCTCCGCGAAGTGCGATGCAGTGGGCGGTGCCCGGTTTCGTTCCCTTTATTTCCACCAGAAGTCCGGTTTCACCGATGTGCTCGATTCTGTCAACATGAGTTTTTTCACGCAGTTCTTTTTCTATGAGAGCGCTTGTATTATATTCTTTAAGGCCCAGCTCGGGATTTTCGTGGATTTGCTGGCGGACTGCATTAATTTCAGGTTCTAGTGAAGCTACTAATTCATGTATTGTCATGTGATTCTCCTTCTTGCTGCCTTCGTATCTTCAATACTTAAAGTCCGGTCCAGCCTATGCTCTGTAAAAACATGAGTGTAAAGAACGCCAGCGTAATCTGAACAAGAATAAGAGGCATTGCCTTCTTTAAGTATTTTCCATAAGAAATACCTGCAAAACCAAGACCTCCCATCAAGGTACCGATGGTAGGAATGACACAGTTTGTAAATCCGTCTCCAAACTGGAAGGCCTGTACAGCAACCTGTCTTGTAATACCCGTTAAATCTGCGATTGGAACCATGATTGGCATAACAGCTGCAGCCTGGCCGGAACCAGAAGAAATGAAAAAGTTAATAAGAGCATTGGCAAGGAACATGAAGCCGGCGCCTAAGACAGCACCCATGTGGCTGATTGGCTTTGCCAGCCAATATACGATTGTATCCAGAATCATGCCGTTGCTCATGAGGACAGTCAGGCAATTTGCAAAGCCTACGATGAAAGCAGCGCCTACCGTACTTGCGCAGCCTTTAATGAAACGGTTGAAACCCACGTTTATATCCTTACAGCTTACACATCCGATCAGGAGGCAAACCACCAGAAATGTTGCAGAAATTTTGTCCGCGCCCCATTTAAACTTCAATGCGCCGATTACAACCGCAGCCAGACCTGCCACCATACACAGCATAGACAGCACCTGAACCTTTGTTACAGGGGCATCGCCTAACTCGCCGTCCTGATAGCCCATGATATCATTTGTTTTCAGGCCCTGCTCATAATTCAGGCTTTTGCAGGGGTCTTTTTTGATCTGGTGAAGATAGAAGATAACAAACGCATAACTCAATGTAAAGTTTACGATATGGAAAATTACCCTGGCACTAAAACCGGAAAACAGCGGTACCTCTGCGATTGCCTGCGCCACGCCCAATACGCCCGCATTTGCCCAGCCCACATTGAAACCAGCGAACTGTCCGAAGAAAATCATGAAAAATCCCAGGGTCTTATCAAATCCCATGGCCTGTGACAGGAAAATTCCAATGGGAATCAAAACAAGGGTTGCGTTTCCGAACACACCTGTGGCACCGCCCATGGACATGAAAAACATAACACAGAAAATAGCTATTTCTTCTCTGCCCTTTACGGCCTTTGCCAGTTTCATAAAAATTGTGTCAATTGCTTTTGTTTCTGTAATCATGTAAACAGCTGCGCCTACAAACAAAATCATATAAATAAGGCTGGACTGATTTTTAAAACCTGTTACCAGGGCCTGAAAGATTTCCCATGGCCCCTGAGGATTCTGACCAATCACATGATAAGTGCCGGCTACAACCTTTGTTACATTTTCTTCTGTCACACGCTCATAGCTTCCCGCGGGGACAATCCATGTTAAAATGGCCGATACAATTGCTAACAAAAACAAGATTGTATATACGTTCGGGAACCATGATCTTTTATTGCCTTCTTTCATACCATTTCCTCCTATTGTCAACTGATTTTTGAAATTATTAATTCTACCCACCTTTCTGTCAAATAATTATGGAAATAATTCTAGCATACATTTAGTAATGTTACTGCTTCCTAAGTTACAATGAAAAAACATATAAAATGCATCTTTTTGTACATTGATTTAAAAACAGTTCACACAAAAAAGACTCATGAAAAAGTACATGAGTCTTTTGATGTATAATTTGATATATTTTTACATTTACTATACAAAATATTTATAAAAGTTCGACAGATTTACTACTGCATCACCTTATTATATGCAGCAGCATTAATCTGTGTATTCCGGTTCAAAATACGAATAAAATCCTCGTTGCATAATTCCTTTATGGTTTTGCTGATTGTGATTCTGGAGCTGCCGATAATTGCGCTCAACTCCTGCTGTGTGTAATGTACCTTCAGATTATACCACTTGTTTTCTAACAGACAGGACGTATCAGCTGTGGAACAGAATAAGCGTTTTAAGCGATCTTTACAGGAATTAAAAGCCAGGCTCTCAATTTCATGGCGCATAATTAACATTTTTTTTGAATAACTCTCAAGAATGGCTTCACGGAAAACCTTATTAGTATCAAGCAGTATCTCATAATCCTGATAGGGAATAATACGGACACGGGTTTCCACTTCTGCCTGAGAAAATAATCCGGTTGACTCCCGAAGCGACAGCGGTGTTTCGCCGTAAAACCACCCGTCAGAAAGCGTATACAGTATCTTCTCGGTTCCGTCTGTTCCAATCATGTAATGGCGTGTTCTGCCTGTGATGATATAATATACCCCTTGAAGTGTTTGGCCTGGTGTCAGAAATATCTTTCTTGCAGGATATACACATGTTTCTCCATGACATTCAATGAGCCGTTCTAATACCGCGTTTCTTTTATTTGGCAGAGTAAAACTAGAATTATCCAACTGCATCTCCATTCACTCCAAGTATAATAATGGCATATCCCTATAGAAGCTGCGATTCGTGAGTTTATAAAAGAACTAATTGCTGTAAATTATAGCACAAGCACTGTTCACCTGTAAAGGGGGTTCTTTTTGGGCCGGCTCATCACGGGCCGCCGGCCCATCATGCAAAATTCTGACAGTGTTTTAAAACGGACAGGAAAATGGAGTTGTATAATATGCATATATAATTAGGAAACAACACGAAGATATAATCCATTATTGACAATACATGCCATACGTGGTAAGGTTAATATTATAAACTTGAACAAAAAACATCATGAGAGTGAGCAGAATGAACAGTAAAATACAGCGTACATCTCTTCAGTCAGAGATAATCCGATATATACAGAATTACATCCAGGAAAATGGTTTAAAACCCGGCGACCGCCTTCCCTCACAGGAAAAACTGATAGAGATGATGGGGGTCAGCAGGACGTCCCTCAGGGAAGCCATGAAGACGCTGGAAGCCAGGAATGTGCTGGAAGCTAAGAACGGAAAGGGTATCTATGTGGGAAGCCAGGAGGTCAATGACCTTTTGAGACTGATTGATTTTGCCAAGGAGAAGGAGCTTCTCCTGGACACCCTGGAGGTACGCAAGATATTAGAGCGGGAGATACTGCGCATGGTGATCCATTCCGCAACCCGGGAGGAGTTAGAAGAACTGGGAGCCATAACAAGGGTGCTGATGGCAAAGTTCCGCCGGGGAGAGCAGCAGACAGCAGAGGATAAGAAGTTCCACTATACCATTTACCGTTTGTCCCATAACCAGGTTATGTATCAGCTGATTCTGTCCATCAGCGGTGTCATGGATAAGTTCTGGGAATTTCCTTTGAACATGGAGGACCCGTTTTTAGAAAGCCTTCCTCTTCATGAGGAGCTTTATAATGCAATCTGCGAAAAGAATGTCAAAAAAGCACAGGCGATCAATGAAAAACTTTTGGATGCTGTGTACAGAGATATTCGGAATCAACGCTGATACTTTATAAGTATATCCCAACCTATATTATAGCATATAGCATATAGGATTGTATATTTTTTACAAATAGCCAGGGAGGAGAGAGGTAACAATATGACAAATCAGAATGAGTACCTAAAAAGTACAAAGCTAATCACGGCCCATTATGGAGAAGAGTACGAGCATTATTACAATGCTATCGTTCCCCCGGTATTCATGAATTCCCTCAATGTATTTGAGACGCTTGAGGATTATTACGACTTTGACCGGACAGACAAGCACAAATATTGCTATGGGAGGGTGCAGAATCCTACGGTGCGCATACTGGAGGACAAGATAGCGGCTCTGGAGCACGGCGTGGGAGCCCTGGCTTTTGCGTCCGGTATGGCGGCTGCCACCACGGCAGTCCTTACAGCCTGCAAGGCAGGCAGCCATGTGGTATGCCTTCACAATGCATACGGGCCTTTAAAGGATTTCCTCAGCAAATACTGTACGGAGCACTTGGACATTACCCTTACGTATGTGACCGGTGACAGGGTGGAGGAATTTGAGGAGGCTGTGACAGATGCCACGGACCTGATTGTGTTGGAGAGCCCGTCCTCTGTGCTGTTTTCCCTTCAGGACATACGGGCCGTGTCCCGCATTGCCAGGAAACACCAGGCGCTGGTATACATAGACAATACGTTCTGTACCCCGATCTACCAGCAGCCCCTGGATATGGGGGCGGATATCGTGATGCACACCACATCCAAGTACATTGGCGGACACAGCGATATCATCGGAGGTATGCTGGCGGTAAAGGACCAGGAGCTCATGAAGAAGCTGACGGCCAACAGGGAACTTTTGGGCGGAATCGTGGGCCCTATGGAGGCATGGCTCATGATAAGGGGCCTGCGGACCATGGAGGTCAGGCTGGCGGCGCACCAGGCCGCAGCCATGGAGGTGGCAAAATTCCTGGAGGCCCATCCAAAGGTACAAAGGGTGAATTACCCCGGACTCCCCTCTCATCCCCAGTATGATCTGATGAAGCAGCAGCAGACTGGCAACACCGGGCTTATGAGCTTTGAGATTCACGGAACCACAGAGGATGCAATCAAGGTGGCAGAGAGCCTTAAGATATTTAAGATAGGCGTATCATGGGGCGGGTTTGAGAGCCTTGTGTTCCTGCCTCACGCCAGACTGGATGAGGAGACATGCCGGGTACTGGGGGCAGGTCAGAATGTTATCCGCATCCATTGCGGACTGGAAGGTACAGAGGCCTTGATTTCAGATTTGGAATCAGCTCTTGCTAAGATATAGAAGCATAGAGGAACAGCAACAAGAAGCAGTGAAAATCAAGCAGTAAAAAGGAGGAGAACAGATGAAGAAGAAACAATTAGCAGCAATGGCATTGGCGGCAGTGATGCTGACAGGATGCGGAGGCGGCAGTGCTGCTCCAGATGCCACAAAAGCAGCAGACAGCGGGGCGGCCACGGCGGCAGACACAGGCAAAAAAGAGGCGGACAGCCAGAAGGCAGAATCCGGTGAAGCCGTCACCATCACCCTGGTGGAGTCCCTTACCAGCCCTGAGAGGACAGCTGTTCTGAGGGAGATTGCGGACAAGTATCAGGCTGAGCACTCAAATATTACCATTGACATTATTTCCCCGCCGCTGGAGAATGCAGATGCCAAGATTACCCAGATGCTTATGAACGGCAGCGGCGCAGACATCGTGGAGGTGCGTGATTCCACTGTGACCCAGTATGCCACCAATGAATGGATTGCCGATCTTCAGAAGTACATTGACGCGTGGGATGAGAAGGGCACCCTGACTGAATCGGCTGACGAGGTAATTCATTATCTCAAGGGAGGCGCTTACCTGATTCCTTACGGATTCTATCAGAGAGGACTGTTCTACCGCGCAGACTGGTTTGAGGAGAAAGGGCTTGACCAGCCGGAGACATGGCAGGACATCTATGATGCAGGCCTTGCCATCACAGACCCGGCTAACAGCAGATTCGGCTACTCCTTCCGCGGCGGCCCCAGCGGCTATCAGTATGCGGATACCATTTACTGGAGCTGGATTGGTACGGATAAGGTGGCAGATCCCAATGCGGCTTACTTCTTAAAGGATGGGGACGGAGCTACTATCTTTACACTGCCCGAGGTAAAGGAGGCGCTGCATTTCTACAAAGACCTGTTTAAGAACACCTGTCCCACGGACTCCATTGCGTGGGGATTCTCAGAGATGGTTCAGGGCTTTGTGGGCGGTACCACAGCCATGCTGATTCAGGATCCGGAAGTAATCGCTACCTGTTCCGCAGACATGCAGGATGACCAGTGGGCGCTGGTTCCATTCCCCAAGGGACCGTCCGGCCAGGCAGTATTCCCCAACGGCTTCGCAGGCTGGGGTATGACATCCTTTACAGAACATCCGGATGAGACCGCGGATTTCCTGCTGTACTTATCTAATTCCGAGAATAACACATACTTTGCCAAGAACTACTCCACAATCCCGATTCACAACAACGCTGCTGAAAAGGATCCTTATTTCTCTGAGGGACGTTTTGCAATGTATATGGATATGGCAAAGGAGCCGGATGTATACCGTCATGCTGCATATCCGCAGATGTACGAGGCATTTGCAACCTACAAGACAGAGGTTGATACCATGTACCAGAAATACCTGACGGATGAAATCACGGATGATGAGCTGCTGCAGTGGTTAGATGAGTTCTGGACCCAGGCTTACAAGGATGAGGGCCAGAAGTGGTAAGGCCGGATTGACCAGAGAACGAATGAAACACAAGCAGTAAGAACCGGAGGGTGCCGGGAGCGGGGGACCTGCTCCCGGCACTTCCGGATACAGAGCTGTGCGCGCCGTGCCGGGGAAGCCGGCACACGCAGCCGGCAAGGAGGGGATGGCATGAAACAAACGTCGAAATTAAAAATGAGGAGAGCCCGGTTTATCTTTATCATGGTTCTTCCTGCCATACTGTTTCCCATGATATTTACCTACTATCCGATGATAAAGGGGTCCCTGATGGCATTCCAGAGCTACAATCTGATGAATGTCAAGAATATCAAGTGGGTGGGTCTGGAAAATTTCAGTAAGCTGTTTGCCCACAACACCAGCAATACCTTCTATTCCACCATGCTCAACACGGTTAAATGGGTGGGAATCTCCCTGTTTGTCCAGTTTACGGTGGGATTTGCCATGGCATTGCTTCTGAAGAAGAAATTTAAGGGTTCCAGCCTTTATCAGGGGCTGATTTTCTTTCCATGGGCTGTTTCGGGATTTATTATCGGCATCATGTGGCGCTGGATGTTCAACGGAACCTCAGGGGTTATCAATGACCTGCTCATGAGGATACATTTAATCAGCCAGCCGGTGGGATGGCTGGCCAGCAAGAACACGGCCCTTTACTCCTGTATCATAGCCAATATATGGTACGGAATTCCATTTTTTACTATTATGATTACGGCAGCCTTAAGAGGCGTGTCGGAAGACCTGTATGAAGCAGCGGATGTGGACGGCGCCAGCCCGTACCAGAAGTTTACCAACATCACGGTGCCCTGTATTCGTTCCGTGCTGCTTTTGACGGTTCTGCTGCGGGTTATCTGGATCTTCAATTTCCCGGATTTGATTTACTCCATGACCCAGGGCGGGCCTGCGGGGTCCTCCAACATCATTACGTCCTACATGATGCAGCTGGTCCAGAGTCTGGATTACGGCCTGGCGTCAGCGGTGGGCGTGCTGTGTATCCTGTTCCTCATTGTATTTGCAGCCATTTATCTGGTTGCCACCAAGTATACGGACGAGGAGGCATGATATCATGACAATGAAAACTAAGAGAAGGCTTAAAAGCCTGTTAAAATATTTGGTACTGGCATGTTTCCTTGTGCTGACCATGTTTCCCTTTGTGTGGATGCTTCTTACATCCTTAAAAGGGTCCCAGGGGGAAATCTATGCGTTTCCGGTACGGTATCTGCCCAATCCCGCGTCCGCGGTCAACTATGTGGCCATGCTGTGGAAGGGGAATTTCGGCCGGTATATGCTTAACTCCTTTTTCTCCTCGGCAGTGGCAGCCACCTGCGCGGTGTTTATTGCCATACTGGCCAGTTATGTCATAAGCAGGTTCCATTTCCGGTTTAAGAACGTACTTCTGCTGTTTTTCCTGGTCACCCAGATGATTCCCATGTTTATCATGCTGGCGCCCTTATACCAGCTTCTGGCAAAGGCGAAGATGCTCAACGACCTGCGCAGCCTGGCCATGCTCTACACGAATATGATGATTCCCTTCTCCGTGGTGACATTGTGCGGCTTTTTTGACAGCGTGCCAAAATCCCTGGAGGAGGCTGCCTGGATAGACGGATGCGGCTATTTTAAGGCATTGTTTAAGGTGGTGGTGCCGGTTATCATGCCCGGTATAGCGGCAACATTTATATTTGCGTTTATCAACTCTTGGAATGAACTTTTTATGGCTGTCATGTTTATAGATGTGGATAAGTTCAAGACCATACCGGTGGGACTTAACGGCCTGATTCTTAAATATGATATTAAATGGGGCGAGATGGCAGCAGGAACCATCATGTCCCTGGTACCTACCATGTGTCTATTTGCCTTTGCCCAGAAATATATGATAGAAGGGCTTACGGCGGGTTCGGTTAAAGGTTAAGCGTGCTGTCCTGCATAGGAACCGGCCGGGGCCGGCGGACAGATATCAAATTTGTCCGCCGGCCCCGGCTTTTCCCGTGGTAACATAAGGACACAGATGATTTGGGCCGGGATAAGGAGGAAGAAGATGAGCATATTATTTGAACTGGAGCGGATGGAGCGTCTGGCGGAGGATCTGGACCGGCTTCGCAGGCCGGTGAGGATTCCGGTCAGCTGTTATAAGCGGATGGAAGGAAAGGAAAAAGGCAGTCCCTGGTGCAGCACCCTGGATTGGGAGGACTGTTCCATAGAAGAACCATGGGCGTGTCTGGACAGCCACAGGTGGTACAGGACAACGGTTGAGATACCGCCACATCTGGACGGGGCCCATGTGGAATTCCTGATCACCACGGGAAGGGAAGGACAGTGGGATGCCACCAATCCCCAGATGCTGTTTTATCTGAACGGAAACATTGTCCAGGGAGTAGATGTAAACCACAGGGAAATTTTAATAAGTTCCGGGGCCAAAGCAGGAGAGCGGTATGAAATTGCCATACTGGCCTACAGCGGCAGCGTGCCGGGAGACCTGATAATCCGCACGGAGCTGGTCCGGGTGGATGACGCGGTGGAAAAAGCTTACTATGATTTTCTGGTGCCGGTACAGGCAGCCAGGCTTCTTAAAAAACCGGATGAGGAAAATTACAGGCGGATTCTGGTAAAGCTGGGGCCGGCTGCTGATGCCCTGGATTTGAGGGAGCCGTATTCATCCCGGTTCTACCAATCCATAGAGGAGATGGAGAGAATCGTGGAAAAGGAATTTTACCAGAAGGTGAATGCAGCCTCGCCTGTGGTAAGCGCAATCGGCCATACCCACATTGACATTGCGTGGCTGTGGACCGTGGAACAGACCAGGGAGAAGGCTGTGCGGAGCTTTTCTACGGTACTGGAGCTGATGGACCGGTACCCGGATTACAAATTCATGTCCAGCCAGCCCATTCTGTACCAGTTTGTAAAGGAACAGGAACCAGAACTTTATGAGCGCATCCGGGAGCGGGTCAGGGAAGGGCGATGGGAGACAGACGGCGCCATGTGGCTGGAGTCGGACTGCAACCTGCCCGCAGGGGAATCACTGGTGCGTCAAATCATAAAGGGAGAGCAGTTTTTCCAGGAGGAATTCGGCATTTCCAGCAGGTGTCTGTGGCTGCCGGATGTATTTGGCTATTCCGCCGCCATACCGCAGATACTGAAAAAGTGCGGAATTCCCTATTTCCTGACAACTAAGATTGCCTGGAACCAGTTTAACCAGCTGCCCAACGATACCTTCATGTGGAAGGGAATCGACGGCAGCAGGGTGTTTGTATTCATGCCTACTGCCTGCGACTTTGATAAGACTCTGGGGTTAAATGTGTCATTTACCGACACCAGGAACACCACCACATACACAGGCATTGTCAATCCCAATATGACGCTGGGAACCTTCAAGCGGTTCCAGAACAGGGATCTGACAGAGGACACGTTAATGCTCTTTGGATTTGGCGACGGGGGAGGCGGACCCACAAAGGAAATGTTAGAGGAGGCAAAGCGTCTGCAGTACGGGCTTCCGGGCATTCCTAGACTGGTCCAGGAAAATGAACGGACCTTTTTTGACCGGATTCATCACGACATTGGGTCCAGACCGGACATGCCGGTATGGGATGGGGAGCTTTACTTTGAGTACCACAGGGGTACGCTGACCTCTATGGGAAAAAACAAACGCTATAACCGGAAAAGCGAGCAGATGTACGAACAGCTGGAGACTCTGGGAGTCATGGCGGAGCTTAAGGGTTTGGAATATCCTGCCGGCGTCATAAAAAGGGGGTGGGATATCATCCTGTTAAACCAGTTCCATGACATTATTCCCGGAAGCGCCATCGGGCCTGTCTATGAACAGACGGACCGGGAATATGAGGAAATACTTAAATCCGGCGCAGAGACAGCCCTTCATCTGGCAGAAGGCATGGGAAGCAGGATCTGCGGTCAGGATAAGGATACCAGCCGGGAGGAGCCGGAAGAACAAAAACCGGAAGAACATAAGATTATTGTTTTCAATACACAGGGATATGAGCGGGAGGACACGGTAACAGTGTCCGGTGTGGCCCGGGGGGAGGCGGCATATGCCTGCGACTGCCTGGGATACAGGGCTCCGGTCCAGTATGTGGGGGAGGATACGCTTATATTCCACGCAAAGGGGATTCCTTCCTGCGGTTATGCTGTGTACAGCCTTGTGGGGGCAGAGGATAGTGTGAACCAGGGAACGTCCGGGTCTGCCAAAGAACATCCTGTGCTCGCCGCAGAACACCCCGGGCCTGACCCGGAACCATCCGGATTTGACGCAGAATGCCCGCGCCCATGGCCCGGCTTCTTTGAAAATGACTGGTACAGGGCTGCGTTTAATGATAAGATGGAGCTTGTTTCCCTGGTTGAAAAGGAGACAGGCTGCCAGCTGTTAAAAGAGGGGCGTGTGGGAAACCAGCTCCTGACCTTTGAGGACCGCCCCATGAACTGGGACAATTGGGATGTGGATATGTTTTATCAGAGAAAGCCGTACAATGCAGACCATGTGACAGCGCCGGTTTTAAAGGAGTGGGGGCCGGTGCGGACGGTGATGTCCATCTCTCACCGGTTTGCGGGCTCCCTTGTGGAGCAGGATATCGTGTTCTACCCCAATCTGCCCAGAATCGACTTTGTGACCCGGGCAGACTGGAGAGATCATCATGTTCTGCTGAGGGTTTATTTCCCGGCCCGGATTAACGCCACCAAGGCCGCCTATGAGATACAGTTCGGCAATGTGGAACGGGAGACCACCAGCAACCACAGCTGGGATACGGCCAAATTTGAGGTATGTGCCCATAAATGGGCGGATCTGTCGGAAAACGGCCTGGGACTCAGCCTGCTTAACGACTGTAAATACGGACACAGCATCAAGGACGGGGAAATGGGGCTGACCCTGATTAAATCAGGGACCTATCCCAATGAGAACGCGGATATAGGCTTCCATGAATTTACCTATTCCATTTATCCCCACAAGGGAAGGTGGCAGGAAGCCAGAACCGTGGAAATGGCCTATGACCTGAATTCGCCCCTGGTATCCGCCCTGGTGCCCGCCAAAGGAGCAGGAGGGTTCTGGAGCATGGTGTCCGTGGACCAGCCGGACTGTTTTGTGGAAATGATGAAAAAGGCGGAGAATGGGAATGGATATATCCTGCGTATCTATGAAAACCGCAATACAAGGACGCCTATGACGGTAAAACTTGGATTTGAAATTTCCCGGGTGGAGGAATGTGATTTGCTGGAAAGGCCACTGAGGCCCATTGAGACAGATGGATACAGGTTTAAGGATTTCATAAAACCCTATGAGATTAAGACATACCGCATCTGTCCCGTCCGTGCGTAAGGTCCCGGATAATCAGGAATCGGAATGTAAGGGAGGATTCACATGGAAGAACAGAGGGCATGGTGGAAAGAATGCGTGGTGTATCAGATTTACCCCAGAAGCTTCCAGGACAGCAACGGTGACGGCATCGGCGACCTGAACGGTATCAGGAGCCGCCTGGATTACCTTAAGGATCTGGGAATTGATGTAATATGGCTCTCCCCGGTGTATCAGTCGCCGGGGGATGACAATGGTTATGATATCAGCGATTATAAGGCTGTCATGGATGTGTTCGGCACCATGGAGGACTTCGACAGGCTTCTGGCAGAGATACATGAAAAAGGGATGAAGCTGGTAATGGACCTGGTTGTGAACCATACATCGGATGAACACGCCTGGTTTGTAAAGAGCCGCCGTTCTCCTGATAATCCCTACAGGGATTACTATATATGGAAGGCTCCTGTCAGCGGAGGCCCGCCCAATAACTGGGCATCCCGCTTCCGCGGGCCGGCCTGGGAATACGATGAAGGGACCGGCATGTATTACCTTCATATTTATTCCAGGAAGCAGCCTGACCTGAACTGGGAAAATCCCCGGGTACGGCAGGAAATATATGATATGATGGCCTGGTGGGGAGACAAGGGGATTGACGGTTTCAGAATGGATGTGATATCCATGCTGTCCAAGGACCAGCGCTTTCCAGACGGGGTGTTGAAAGAGGGAAATCCCTATGGCGATGGTCTGCCCTATTATGCCAATGGCCCCAGAATACATGAATTCTTACAGGAGATGAACCGGGAGGTCCTGTCCCGGTTTGACTGGATGAGCGTGGGAGAGGGCGTGGGTGTGGGAACCAGGGAGGCAGTGCAGTATGCGGGATATGAGTCCCATGAGCTGAACATGATGTTCCATTTTGAACATGTGGAACTGAATCCCGGGCCATTTGGAAAATGGAATGACAACCCGGTCTGTCTGAGAGAGCTGAAGGAAGTGCTGAACAGGTGGCAGACAGAACTGGAGGGAAAGGCCTGGAACAGCCTGTTTTGGGAGAATCACGATTATCCCAGGGCGGTGTCCCGCTTTGGCAATGACAGCCCCGTGTTCTGGGAACTGTCCGCCAAAATGCTGGCAGTCTGTCTCTATATGATGAAGGGGACGCCCTATATTTACCAGGGACAGGAGTTGGGAATGACCAATTTTCAGGGCAGCAGCATAGAGGACTTCCAGGATATAGAAATTCATAATGTATACCGTGAGATGGTGGGCAGCGGGCGCATTTCCCATGAGGAGATGATACGCTACATCAACCATATGGGACGGGACAATGCAAGGACGCCCATGCAGTGGAATGATACGGCCCAGGCAGGATTCACAGAGGGGACGCCCTGGCTTGGGGTAAATCCCAATTATACCTGGCTCAATGCAAGGGAGCAGGCCGGACGCGGTGATTCCGTCCTGTCCTTCTATAAGCAGCTGATAAAGTTAAGGCATACCATGGACATCCTGGTGTATGGGACTTACCGGCTGCTGCTGGAGGAAAGCGGGTCCGTTTATGCATATGAAAGAACACTGGGGGATGAGCGCCTGACGGTACTGTGCAATTTTACGGACCAGACACAGAGTTGCGGTCTTTCCTGCCGGGACCTGGGAACAGATAACGTACTTATCGGCAATTACCCGGACCAGAGCGGCACGTTCCGGGGAAACGGCCCGGCCCTGCATGAAGAGGAGGATATCTGCCTCAGACCCTATGAAGCCATTGTGCTTACGCAATAATTGCTGGAGGATTCTATATGGGCATTATATACGAAGAAAAATCAAGGCAGTTCCATCTGTACAACGATAAAATCAGTTATATCATGACATGCCTTCCCAACAGTCAGATGGGGCAGCTCTACTATGGGAAACGGCTGCGGCACAGGGAGAGCTTCGGCCATCTGCTGGAGTTTGCGCACAGGGATATGGCGCCCTGTGTCTATGAGGATGACACCACATTTTCACTGGAGCATATCAGACAGGAATATCCGGCCTTTGGAACCGGGGATATGCGGTATCCGGCTTATGGAATCAGAAGGGAAAATGGAAGCAGGGTCAGCTGTTTTGTATACAAAAGCCACACCATCCAAGGGGGAAAACCGGAATTGCCGGGCCTGCCTGCCGTTTATGTGGAGCAGGATGAGGAGGCGCAGACACTGGAGCTGTATCTGGAGGATCCTGTGGCAGGTATGGAACTGGTGCTTCTCTATACAATCTATGAAAACATGCCTGTGCTTACCCGCAGCGCCCGGTTTATCTGCCGCGGTCCGGAGCCGGTCTGCCTGGAGCGGGCCATGAGCCTGAGTCTGGACCTGCCGGATCCGCGTTACCAGATGGTTGATTTGACCGGGGCCTGGTGCAGGGAACGCTATGTGGACTGCCATGGACTTCACCGGGGAGTCCAGAGCATACACAGCATGAGGGGACACAGCAGCCACCAGTTCAATCCGTTCATCTGCCTGAAACGGCCTGATGCCGGGGAGGACAGCGGTGAGGTAATAGGCATCAGCCTTGTATACAGCGGTAATTTCCTGGCCCAGGCAGAGGTGGATACCATGGATACGGTCCGGGTGACCATGGGAATCCATCCGGAGGGATTTGACTGGCCCCTTTGTCCGGGGGAGGAATTCCAGACGCCTGAGGCAGTGATGGTATATTCAGGGGACGGCTTAAACGGCATGAGTCAGGCGTTCCACCAGCTCTACAGGACCAGGCTTGCCAGGGGGTATTGGAGGGACAGGGAAAGACCCATCCTGATTAATAACTGGGAAGCCACATACATGGATTTTGACGAGGAAAAGATTCTCTCCATTGCAGACAAGGCAAGGGAGTTGGGCATAGAGCTGTTCGTGCTGGATGACGGGTGGTTTGGAAAGCGGGACGATGACACCACTTCCCTGGGGGACTGGTATCCCAATCTGCATAAGCTGCCCGATGGGATAACAGGGCTGGCAGGTAAAATCAGGGACATGGGAATGAAATTCGGCCTGTGGTTCGAGCCTGAGATGGTCAGCAGGGACAGCTGTCTTTACCGCGCCCACCCGGATTGGATGTTAGGGAGTACGGACCGGCCGGTGTGTACGGGGAGACACCAGTATGTGCTGGATTTTTCAAAGGACCAGGTGGTGGAATACATAGGGGACAGAATGGAGGAGATACTGGGGGACGGCGGTGTGTCTTATGTGAAGTGGGATATGAACCGTAGTATTTCCGACCTGTTTTCAGCGGGCCGGGATGCGCGGTACCAGGGAACCGTGTACCACAGGCAGATACTGGGAGTCTATAAACTGTATGAGCGGCTCACCAGGGATTTCCCCCATGTTCTGTTTGAATCCTGCGCCAGCGGCGGCGCCAGGTTTGACCCGGGCATCCTGTATTACGCTCCCCAGGGCTGGGTTTCCGATGACACAGACGGGGTGGAGCGCGTGAAAATCCAGTACGGAACCAGCCTGGTATATCCGGTCAGCTCCATGGGAAGCCATGTTTCCGCCATACCCAACCACCAGACCCAGAGGAATGTTCCCCTGGCTTCCAGGGCAGCGGCGGCCTTTTTTGGTACCTTTGGGTATGAACTGGATCTGAACCTGCTTACAGAGGAGGAGCAGTACCAGGTAAAGGAACAGATACGGTTCATGAAGGAACACAGGAAACTGATTCAGCAGGGAAGGTTCTACCGGCTTATAAGTCCCTTTGAGGGAAATGAGGCTGCCTGGATTGTGGTATCGGAAGACGAAAACAAGGCCATTGCAGCTTATTTCCGGTTCCTGCAGCCTGTGAATACCGGTTTTAAGCGGCTGGTGCTAAAGGGACTGAATCCGGGGACCATGTACCGGGTCAGCGGAATGGACTATACCTCGTACGGGGATGAACTAATGAGTGCAGGGCTGATTCTTTCGGATGGGGCCAGCGGCGTACGGACCAGTCCGGTGCCCCAGGGAGATTATCTGTCCCGGTTATTTTTGGTGGAGGCACAGCCTTGACAAAAACCTCCGGGCAGGTTATACTTAACAGGCAGTTTTCAGCAGATATCCATGCAGGCATTTGCTGATACATCTGCGTATGTACGGCCTAATATGTCATAAAGTTTCCACGCAGCCGGGGAGATAGCGGTGCCCTGTACCTGCAATCCGCTCCAGCAGGGGTGATACCTTGCCTCGGGCTGTTTGCTGCGAAGCTGCCTTGTGTAAGTGGCGTTGACGTCTGGGTCTTACGCAACGGGAATCCGTGAACCGTGTCAGGGCAGGAATGCAGCAGCACTAAGCGGAACCTCCCGTGTGCCGTGAGGCAGCCTGGATTGAGTTAACTGCATGAGTAACGTTCGTGGCAGCAGCACAAAGCAAGGTGCGTGGAATTTAAAAATGGGATATAAATCTGAGGATACGTCACTGTATCACCGGATTTATGTCCCATTTGTATTTCTGCACGGCGCGTTTCCCCGGAGCCGGCCGGCTGCCCGGATTCTGCGGCTGGCCGGTTGGCCTGCATGAGGCTGCCCGGTTGGCCGAATTTATACTTGCCCCGATAACACCTTTGCGTTATAATTACAAAATGGGTATAATAGAACCATTCCCAGGAAACATAACAGAAAGTGAAGAAACTCTATAAGGAGGAAGTGCAATATGAGAAGGATTGGGATGCTGACCAGCGGCGGAGACTGCCAGGCACTGAATGCCACTATGAGAGGTGTGGCAAAGTCCTTATATAACATGTTTGATGACGTGGAAATAATTGGATTTGAAGACGGATATAAAGGACTTATGTATGCAGACTATCAGATCATGAAATCATCAGATTTCTCAGGGATTCTCACCCAGGGCGGTACCATTCTCGGAACTTCTCGCCAGCCTTTCAAGCTCATGCGCACTCCTGATGAGAATGGACTGGATAAGGTGGAGGCCATGAAGCACACCTACAAAAAGCTGAAGCTCAGCTGCCTTGTCGTGCTGGGCGGGAACGGCAGCCAGAAAACAGCCAACATGCTAAGCGAAGAGGGACTTAACGTGGTATCCCTTCCCAAGACCATTGACAATGACCTGTGGGGAACGGATATGACATTTGGGTTCCAGAGCGCGGTGGATGTTGCCACTAATGCCATTGACTGTATCCATACCACGGCTGCGTCCCACGGGCGGGTGTTCATCGTGGAGGTCATGGGACATAAGGTGGGCTGGCTGACCCTGTATGCAGGTCTTGCAGGCGGGGCGGACATTATACTTCTTCCGGAGATACCATATGATATCAATATTGTGTGCGATGCCCTGACCAAGCGGTCCAAGGCAGGCAAGCGCTTCTCCATCCTGGCAGTGGCCGAAGGCGCCATTTCCAGGGAAGATGCCAAGATGAGCAAGAAGGAACTGAAGGAAAAGAAGAAAAGCGGAGTGGTATATCCGTCTGTGGCCTATGAAATCGGGGCCAAGATACAGGAAGTCATCGGCAGCGAGGTTAGGGTTACGGTTCCCGGCCATATGCAGCGAGGCGGTGAGCCATGCTCCTATGACCGCGTGCTGGCCACCAGGCTGGGCGCTGCGGCAGCCAGGCTGATTGCCCAGGAGCAGTATGGCTACATGGTGGCGGTGAAAAACAACGACATCACCCAGGTGCCTCTCTCCGAGGTTGCAGGAAGACTTAAGACGGTGGACCCGGAGTGTTCCATGATTAAGATCGGAAGAGCGTCGTGTAGGGAAAGAGTGTAGATCTCGGTGGTCGCCGT
>OMGG01000551.1_pt1 | contig 22837 bp, 22 predicted proteins | sample 1645891 | NCBI WGS metagenome assembly OMGG01 (sample SAMN05578587, study PRJEB25193) | human gut metagenome | biome: Human Microbiome; feature: human-associated habitat; material: feces | host: Homo sapiens | place: USA:Birmingham
GAAAATCACTATGGATTTTTTCTTAGGTGTCCAACTTCATTTTACAATCAACCAAATATTTTTTTCGTATCTTAAAGCAGCAAATTGCTGTCCAATATATTTGTTCATAGCGGCACCATTTGTTCTGAGCGTAGTTTTATATCTTATTATATCACAGCACCCCTTCAATGAAAATATTTTGTTGGAAATGCTAATGAAAAATTTTTGTGAATTTGTTAAGGCGCAGGGGCTGTTATCTCCATAGTGTCTGGATGGATCAGAGTGATTACTTTTCCCTGATGTAAGGCATAGTTGACTGTCTGTGCTGTGCCTGAACGCAGCTTTTTCTGATTATCAAACACACCGATGAGGTACTCTGCATGATCGACCATATAGTAATTCCTTTTTTTATAACTGGAAACATCCGCAGAATGTGAAATAACAATAGAATCGTTTGCGTTTTGGATCAGCTTTTTCAATCTATGTCTACTCTGATCCGGCCATTTAGAGTCATAGCCGATGAAGGGAATTACAACGACAATTTTAATATCCTCGTATCCTGTTAGTGCTCTCAATGTTAGAAGCTGTTCTCCAGCCCACATATCCACACCAAGAGCACCTCCGACAAAAAAAGTACGGACAAATTTCTCGTCATGGAGTATGCGAAACTGCTCCAGGAGACATTCTTTCAGCTTTTGGCATAGAGGATCTTCCTCATTATATCCAAAGCAAAATCTTGTTGGTCTGTGGCCGGTAATGGCGCAGGCATACTGATTCATATAAATCACCTTTGATAACTGCCGTGATTACGCATATAAAGCAAAAATAACGCAAATAATAATGCGTATAAAGGTTATATTACAAAATTATAACACAATACATACGAAACATCAAGAATTGCTTTCTGCTATGCTAAAAGAGCAGAGAGGTGAGCGTATGGACGAAGAATTTATCCGCAATCGAATCACAGAATTACGATTGAAAAAAGGCGTTTCAGAATATCAGATGAGCATGGAGTTAGGGCAGAACAGAAGCTATATTCAGGCGATTTCTTCCGGGCGTTCTATGCCGTCTATGAAGCAGTTTCTCAACATCTGTGAGTATTTTGAAATCACGCCGCTTCAATTTTTTGATGCACAGGAGAATAACCCTCAGCTTATCAAGAAGGCTTTGGACGGAATGAGAAAGATGTCAGATGACGATCTGATTATGCTGATTGGTTTTATAAGTCGCTTAAACACAGAAAACTAACGATAGGAGGCAGTAAGCGTCCCGTCGTTAGTTTTTCATTTTATGCGCAGCATATTGTGGCAAGCAATGCTTGTGGCTATCCATTTCGCCACAAACTGCTTGTTGAGGGCAGTGCCCCCAAGCCCCTTTGAACACAGAATTTCATTCTGTGGCTGCGCGTTCTGCGAACGCTTTTGACCAGGACCAGCTTACCGCTGGCCGTGGTCTTTTTCTTTTTCAACATCCTGTTCTACCTCCATTTTCAGCACTCGATCCACATTGGCCTTTGTCGTTAAAAGCTCCCGCATTTCCTCACGGGAACGCCGGTACTCGGCATAGGTCTTTTTCTTTTCTTCCAGCAATTTCGCGTACTCTGTCTGCAACTCTTTGACCTTTGGCAACTTCTTGACTCCCATCTCATCAAAGGCATTCTTGGCAGCCTGGTGGAGTAGAATTTCTTCCTCATGCTCCTCCCGGAATTTCTTAGAGTAGCCTGCCTTGCGGTATGCCGCATAGACCTCACGGGTCTTGGCATAATTTACAATGTGAGTACGCAGAACAGCAATCTCTGCCATGCGCTTTTCAGCTGCTTTGATCTGTGCCGAAAGCTCATTGTGATGTGCCGTGGCAGCCGCAGCCTTTTCTTCCAAAACCGCATACTCCAACAGGTTATTCTCTGACAGGTAATTCATGGTCTGTGCCATTTGTTTCAGATTGAAAACCTTGGCCCATCGAGCATAGCCAGCACCTTTTCCTGCCTGCAATTTTGCTTGAATGTCCACCAGCAGATTGACCTTCGGCGGCTCTGCCTGTGCGACCACTTTCTTTCGTGGGGTATGCGCTTTCTTCCCGGAGAGAACCGCCTGCAAATCTTCCAATCCATATCCTTCGCCCAGGCTGTCCATACGGGCGGCTTTCTCCCAGCCGGGGAGCTTCAGGCGATACGATTTTCCGCGCTTTGATACTTCACAGCCGGACTCTTGCAGCAGCTTCAGCAGCTCCTCAAAATTAGCAGGACTTTGTGATAATGCGTTGTCAATCGTCACACGCAGCAGCTCTCGGTGAGAGGGCTTTGCCTGATCGCCCAGCCACTTGTTATAGCTCTTTCCGTGAGGTTTCGGATTCTCTACAATGGACAGTCCGTTTTCGACGCAGATGGTGTCACTTAACTGTCGGACTGCCTTGGTGCTGCCCCAAAAGTTTCGGAACTTTCGGTCATATTCTAAGCTGACCGATGACCAGATAATGTGATTATGAATGTGCGATTTGTCTATGTGAGTACAGACCACAAAGGCATGATTGCCCTTGGTAAAACGCTTGGCAAATTCTACGCCCAGCAGGTTCGCTTCTTCCGGAGTGATCTCACCGGGGCGGAACGACTGGCGCACATGATAGGCAATCACATCATCCGCGCCGCGCACTCGTCCGGTAGCGGCAATGTACTGCCGCTTTGCCAGAAGAAACTCTGCATCCGCAGTCCGGCTGTCACACGCATAGCCGGTAATGAGTCTGCCGTCATCTGTTTTCTTTGGATTGGCCACATAGTCGATGATGTCACTGATCGCCCGACTTTCTGTGCGGCCCTTGCCGACATGAAGCGGCATGACTCTTGTGGTTGCCATAGGTCAGACCTCCTTTCCGAAAAGAAAACGGCCTGCCGTAGCAGACCGCGTTCTTTTAACCTTTTTGACTTCCAAAAATATTGCAGTTTCACTTCCGATTTTGTAGAGACAGGATGTTAAATCTGACATCCTGTTTCTTTATCCATACACCCTATCCTGAATGGCAAATTTCAAACTCTGCACCTTGCCCAGCAGCCAGATTGCAGCCAGTGGCAGCCCCATGGGACTAATCAAAAATGCCATGACTAAAAGGATCACACCATTTTGCAGGGAATAGGTAATAAGCACAGCCACGCCAAGCAGAGCAATCACAATGCTGAGCAGGCCAAGCACCAGACCGGATATGTAGATCAGCCCCGTGCAGAGCCAGACAAAAAGTGTCAGCACCAAAATAACCGGCGCAGTTACGATCATCAACAGGCATTTCAAAATCTTCATTCCAGTTCCTCCTTCCAACGCTCCAGATGCCGTTTACACAGGGCATCTGCTTCTCTCTCATCATCTTCCGTCACTTCTCGTTTGCCTTTAGTCAGTTCAATCTCCAGATAAGTCCGGTAATCATCGGCTAAGAGGTCGAACAGCTCCTTGGGAGTATGGCACACCTCGCCGGTGCAATAGTGAAAGTCTTGGTCAAATTCAACCCTTACACATCCATGACAGCTGATATAAACTTCGATGGTCTCGTCTGCGGCCAGATAGTCCGCAAAAATCTCCAACTTCATTTTGTATGCAAAGGCTCTTTCACTTGGGAGAATCGTTTCACGCTGAAGGTTTGCATCTACCATGTTTACAACTGCCTCATCATCCGTCATAGACCGGACTAAAACAGGCATCTCAGAGTAACCCAATACTTCACAAGCCGCTTTGCGTCGATGACCAGAAATTAGTTCATAACAATCCTCACCAATCTGGCGAGCCACCGCTGGATGAATTACACCGTGAATTTCAATGCTCTCAACAAGACGCCGAAATTCCTCATCGTCTCGTACCTGAAAGGGATGATTCTTAAATGGCTTCAGTTGTTCCAAGGGAATGTTTTTTACTGCTTGCCTTTGATCGTCTCGTCTCATAATGGCCTCCTTTACTGAAAGCTGAATTCGTCCAAAATTACGGAATTGGCTGCTGTGAAAATAGCAGCGAGCATGGACAAAATGTATTTTTGAAATCAGAATACATTTTTGCGTTCCCGTTTAGATTTGTACAAACAGCCCAAAATAACAACAAAAAACCCCGCACATTGCCCAATTGGGAATGTACGGGGGTTTTGGTGATTAGATATAAACCTCCACGGTCAAATCATGCCATTTTGACGGTTTTATGCCGTATCCATGGGATTTATAGAAGATTTGCGCTTCATCAAATCCAATGGTGAATGACAGAACTCTTACTTGCGGGGGTTCTTGATAGCAGCCTGTGCGGCGGCAAGGCGCGCGATGGGCACGCGGAAGGGGGAGCAGCTCACATAGTCCAGGCCCACGCGGTGGCAGAACTCGACGCTCGTCGGGTCGCCGCCGTGCTCGCCGCAGATGCCGAGGCCCAGCTCCGGACGGGTCTGGCGGCCCAGCTTCGCAGCCATCTCCACCAGCTTGCCTACGCCGTTTTGGTCCAGGTGCGCGAACGGGTCGCTCTCGTAGACCTTGTTGTCGTAGTAATAGCTGAGGAATTTGCCCGCGTCGTCGCGGCTGAAGCCGAAAGTCATCTGCGTCAGGTCATTGGTGCCGAAGGAGAAGAATTCGGCTTCCTTGGCGATCTCGTCGGCCGTCAGGGCGGCGCGCGGGATCTCGATCATGGTGCCGACCTCATATTTCATGTCCACACCGGCCTCAGCAATCAGTTTGTCCGCGGTTGCAACAACAACGTCTTTCACGAACTTCAGCTCTTTCACTTCGCCAACCAGCGGGATCATGATGTGGGGCACGATGTTGTAGCCGCACTCCTTGATGACGTTGATGGCCGCGTTGATGACGGCGGTCGTCTGCATCTCGGCAATTTCCGGATAAGAAACGGCCAGGCGGCAGCCGCGGTGACCCATCATCGGGTTGAACTCATGCAGGCTGTCGATGACATTGCGCAGGTGCTCCACGGTGATGCCCAGATCCTTTGCCAGCTCAACGATGTCCTCTTCCTTGGTGGGCAGGAACTCGTGGAGGGGCGGGTCCAGGTAGCGGATGGTCATCGGGCGCTCACCCATGACCTTGTACATGGCCTCGAAATCGCTCTGCTGATACGGCAGAACCTTGGCCAAAGCGGCCTTGCGGGCCTCTACGTCGCGGGCTACGATCATCTCGCGCACAGCCTTGATGCGGTCGGCTTCAAAGAACATATGCTCGGTGCGGCACAGGCCGATGCCTTCCGCGCCGAACTCGACGGCCTGCTTGGCATCGCGGGGGTTGTCCGCGTTGGCAAACACTTCCAGCTTGCGCGCGGCGTCGGCCCAGCCCATGAAGCGGCCAAAATCGCCGGAGATGGAGGCTTCCACCGTGGGCACGGCCTCGCCGTAGATGTTGCCCGTGGAGCCGTCGATGGAGATCCAGTCGCCCTCGCTGTAGGTCTTGCCGGAAAGCGTGAAGCATTTTTTGTCGTAATCTACGACGATGTCGCCGCAGCCGGACACGCAGCAGGTACCCATACCGCGGGCCACAACGGCCGCGTGGCTGGTCATGCCGCCGCGCACCGTCAGGATGCCCTGCGCCACGGCCATGCCTTCGATGTCCTCGGGGCTGGTCTCCAGACGGACCAGAACGACCTTCTTCATCTTGCCGCTTTCAACAGCCTCTTTGGCTTCGTCGGCGGTGAACACCACCTGGCCGCAGGCGGCGCCCGGAGAGGCGGCCAGGCCCTTGCCGATGACGGCGGCGGCCTTCAGCGCGGCCGGGTCAAACTGCGGATGCAGCAGGCTGTCCAGCTGCTTGGGCTCCACGCGCAGCACGGCTTCCTTTTCGGTGATCATGCCCTCGTCCACCAGGTCCACGGCGATCTTCAGCGCGGCGGCGGCGGTGCGCTTGCCGTTGCGCGTCTGCAGCATATACAGCTTGCCGTCCTCGATGGTGAACTCCATGTCCTGCATGTCGCGATAGTGGTTCTCAAGCTTGGTGGCGATGGTCACGAACTGGTCGTAGACCTCAGGCATCTGGTCTTTCAGGTGGCTGATGGGGGACGGCGTACGGATGCCGGCCACCACGTCCTCGCCCTGGGCGTTGATGAGGTATTCGCCGAACAGGGCCTTCTCGCCGGTGGCGGGGTTGCGGGTGAACGCCACGCCCGTGCCGGAGTTCTCGCCGGAGTTGCCGAACACCATGGCCTGTACGTTGACGGCGGTGCCCCAGTCGTAGGGAATCTCGTTCATGCGGCGGTAGGTGTTGGCGCGGGGGTTGTCCCAGCTGCGGAACACGGCCTTAACGGCCTCGATGAGCTGCGTCTTCGGGTCGGTGGGGAAGTCCGCGCCCATTTTTTCCTTGTAGAGAGATTTGAATTTGGCAACAAGAGCCTTCATGTCGTCGGCGTCCAGCTCCACGTCCTGGGTGACGCCCTTGGCTTCCTTCATCTCATCGATGATTTTTTCGAATTCGCTTTTGTTCATCTCCATGACAACGTCGCTGAACATCTGCACAAAGCGGCGATAGCTGTCATAGGCGAAGCGGGGGTTGCCCGTCTTTTTGGCCAGACCCTCAACAACTTCGTCGTTCAGGCCCAGGTTGAGGATGGTATCCATCATACCGGGCATGGAAGCGCGCGCGCCCGAACGGACGGAAACCAGCAGGGGGTTGGCGGGGTCGCCGAACTTCTTGCCGACGATCTCCTCCATCTTGCCGATATACTCGTAGATGTCGGCCATGATGCCTTCGTTGATCTGGCGGCCGTCGTTGTAATACTGGGTGCAGGCCTCGGTGCTGATGGTGAAGCCCTGGGGAACAGGCATGCCGGCATTGGTCATCTCGGCAAGGTTAGCGCCCTTGCCGCCGAGGATCTCACGCATGTCCTTGTTCCCTTCACTGAACAGGTACAGGTATTTTTTGTCACTCAAATTTCTCTACCTCCAAATTTTTTTGTGCACGGGAAAGCCCAAAACCCATTCCCGTGCACGAATGAACAAAAAACTTGTCCATTTGCACACATCATTATAACAAAAAGCGGCGGGCAATGCTACTGTTATTTCCCTGTTTTTTATTGTATTTTAACGCGCAATTTTGAATTTTTGGTGCAATTTTGCCGATGCCCTTGCAAAACGCCCGGAATATCGTAAAATAGAAGTGTATAGATAAGCGTTATCGAACTCTGCGGACGGGCCTTGCGCGCGCCGCACATCAAACCAGAAACGGGGGCGTTTGTCCATGGAGAACGAAGCAATAACAGCATACCGGCAGCGCCGGGCGGCATTTGAGGCAACGTTTGAGCGGCACCTGGCCGCGGGCGTTGTTTTTTATTCCGCCGACGGCATCCTCATCGACGACACGGTAGAGATCGCGCCGGGCGCGGTCATCCTGCCGGGCACCATCCTGCGGGGGGAGACAAAAATCGGCGCGGGCAGCGTCATCGGCCCGAACAGCCTGCTGGAAAACGTGACGGTGGGCGAGAACGTGAAATTCAACGCCAGCCAGGGTTATGACAGCGTCATCGAGGGCGGCGCGGCCATCGGCCCGTTTGCACATATTCGGCCGGACAGCCGTGTGTGCGAAAATGTGCACATCGGCGATTTTGTGGAGATCAAGAATTCCACTGTGGGCAAGGGCACCAGCGTTTCGCACCTGACCTATGTGGGCGATTCCGACGTGGGCAAATACTGCAATTTCGGCTGCGGCGTGGTCACCGTCAATTACGACGGCGCGGCCAAGCACCGCAACACCATCGGGGATTATGCGTTCATCGGCTGCAATACGAACCTGGTGGCGCCCGTGAGCGTGGGCGACGGCGCGTACACCGCGGCGGGCAGCACCATTACCGACGACGTGCCCGCGGGCGCGCTGGGCATTGCCCGGGCGCGGCAGGTAAACAAGCCGCAGTGGGCGAAGGGCAAGCTGGAAAAGTTCATCGCAAAGCAGCAGGCAAAGGAAGAAGCCGGCTCGAAATAAACTTTGAAAACAGAATAAGGACAGAATGACGGATGATGCGGAAAGGACGTGCGCGGGTATGAATCTTCACGGCAAGGATATCAAGATCTTCGCGGGGAATTCCAACAAGCCACTGGCGGCGGCAATGGCGGAGTGCCTCGGCATCACGCTGGGACGCAGCGAAGTGGGACGCTTCAGCGACGGCGAGATACAGGTCTCCATCCAGGAATCGGTGCGCGGCAGCGACGTTTATGTGGTGCAGAGCACCTCAAGCCCTGTCAACCGCAACCTGATGGAGCTGCTCATCATGATGGACGCTTTCCGGCGCGCGTCGGCCGGGCGCATCACAGCCGTCATTCCGTATTACGGCTACGCCCGGCAGGACCGGAAATCCCGCGCGCGGGACCCCATTACGGCCAAGCTGGTGGCGGACCTGATCGTAACGGCGGGAGCCGACCGCGTGCTGACCATGGACCTGCACGCGTCGCAGATCCAGGGCTTTTTCGACGTACCGGTGGACCATATGTACGGCGCGCCCATTCTGACGCCCTATTTCGCACGCAAAACGGAGCCTTACCATGACAACGTGACGGTCGTCAGCCCGGACCTGGGCAGCGTGGCCCGCGCCCGTGCCTTTGCCGAACGGCTGGACGTTCCGCTGGCCATTGTGGATAAGCGGCGTCCAAGGGCAAATGTTTCTGAGGTGATGAACATCATCGGCGAGGTGGAAGGCCGGGACGTGGTCATCGTGGACGACATGATCGACACCGCGGGCACGCTGTGCAATGCGGCCGGCGCCATTAAGGCGCGCGGAGCCAAGAGCGTGACGGCCTGCGCCACCCACGGCGTGCTCTCCGGTCCGGCCATCGGGCGCATCCGGGACAGCGCGCTGGATGAGGTCGTGCTGCTGGACACCATCGCCCTGCCGCCGGAAAAACAAATTGAAAAGATCAAGGTGCTCAGCGTCGCGCCCGTGCTGGCCGAGGCAGTGGCGCGCATCTATTCCGACAAGCCCGTCTCCACGCTGTTTGTGTGAGCGGCGCGGCTGAAATAATACAATACAAATGCAGCGGCACGGCGCGGTGCGCCGTGCCGCCGTGTTGTGCATTCCACAGGAGAGACCATGTTTTTCAAAAAGCAGACAAGCATTGATACGATCATCGTGGGCCTGGGCAACCCGGGCAAAAAATATGAAGGCACGCGCCATAACGCGGGCTTCGCCGCGCTGGACCATGTGGCGGAAAAATGGGGCGTGAGGGTGACGAAGGCGAAGTTCGACGCGCTGACGGGCACGGGCACGGCGGCGGGCGTGAAGGTGCTGCTGATGAAGCCGCAGACCTTTATGAACCTTTCCGGCGATGCCGTGCGCAAGGCGGCGGATTTTTACAAGGTCCCGCCGGAGCGCATCATCGTTCTGTTCGACGATATCTCGCTGGCGCCGGGACGCCTGCGCATCCGGAAAACGGGCTCGGCGGGCGGGCACAACGGCATCAAAAGCATCATTGGGAACATCGGGCAGGATTTCCCGCGGGTAAAGATCGGCGTGGGGGAAAAGCCGCGTCCGGAGTACGACCTGGCGGACTGGGTGCTGAGCCGACTGACGCAGGCTGAGAAAAAGGCCGTGGAGGCGCGTTACGACGATATCTGCGGCGCGCTGGAGCTTATGATGAAAGGGCAGTTTGACACTGCGATGTCGAGGTACAATGGATAAGAAAAAAGAGAAAATGACGCCGGAGCGCCGGTATGAGCTTGCCTGCCTGATTTTGGGCGGCGTGGTGCTGGGTGGTGCGCTGGGCTGCATTTTGCGGCCCAACGAATGGACGTTTGCCGTTATCCCGCTGCTGGGCGTGTGCCTGACGGCGCTTTTGTGGTGCGCGGCGGCGCGGCTGTGGCTGTGCCGCGACAAGCAGCGCCTGCTGGCAAAAAGCTTTACGCGGCCCGTGCGGTTCGCGCTGGCGGTGCCTGCCTGGGCCGGCGCTACATGGCTTTTGTATCTGCTGCCGGGCAATGTGACGGGCCTGGACGACGTGCTGGCGGAGAGCGTTATCATCTTGACGCTTCTGGCCGGCACCGTGTTCGTGCCCGCGGCTGCGCTGGGCCTGGGTGTGGCTTCCGTTCTGGCGGCCGTGGTGCATCTGCGCCGTACGCCTGCCGCTGAGACGCGGGCCTACCGCGAGGGGCCGTTGGCGCTGGCACTCGTTTTGTGCGTGGGCGTGGCGGCGCTGTTCGTATGTTTTTTTCTTTATTTGACGATATAGCCGCCTTTGGCGCAGAGAGGTTTTTTCATGCTGACTGCTCCCCTGAAACAAACACCTGAATACAAACGGCTGCTGGCGGGCATGGCGGGCGCGAAGCCCGCTGTGGTGGCCCTGTTCGGTATGCCGCCCACGGCCCGCGCCCAGATGCTGGCCGCACTGTGCGAGGATACGGGCCGTTCCGCGCTGGTGGTGTGCGCGGGCGAGGCCGACGCCACGCGCTTTGCGGAGGACGCCGCCGTGTTCGGCCGGCGGGCCGAGGTATTCCCCGCGCGGGATTATGTGCTGCGCCCCGTGGAAGGCCAGAGCCATGAATACGAGTACCGGCGCCTTGCCGTGCTGGGCAACCTGGTGGGCGGCCGCACGAGCGTCGCGTGCGCGCCCGTGGAGGCCGTGCTGCAATATACAACGCCCAAACAGGAATTCTGCGGCAACACTCTCACGGTGAAGCAGGGAATGGCTATCTCCATGGACGTGCTCATCGAGCGGCTGTTCGGCGCGGGGTATCTGCGCCGCTTCCAGGTGGACGGCCCGGGCCAGTTTTCGGTGCGCGGCGGTATTGTGGATATTTACGCGCCCGACATGCAGAAGCCCCACCGCCTGGAGTTTTGGGGCGACGAGGTGGACAGCATCCACAGCTTTGACCTTGTTTCCCAGCGGCGGGAAGGGGCGGTGAAAAAAATTTATCTTTCCCCGGCCCGGGAAGTGCTGTTCGGAGACACCGAGGCCGCCGCAAGGCTGCTGCGCACGGCGCTTTCCAAGGCAAAGCCCGCCTACGCGGAAGCTTTGGCCGACGCCATGGACGGCGACCTCAAGGCGCTGGACGCGGGTACGATGCCCGCCGCCATGGACAAATATCTGGCGCTGCGGTACGAAAAGCCGGCGACGATCTTTGAATATTTCGACGCGCCCATCGTGTTCCTCAACGAGCCAAGCGCCGTGCGCGAGGCCGCCAAAGGCGTGGAATTCCGCTTCGGAGAGGCGTTCAAGGGCCTGTTGGAAGAGGGTGTGCTGGCCCCCGGGCTGGACCGTTTCTACGAGGACACCGCGTATCTGCTGCACGAGACGGAGAAGCGGCATGCCGTGGTGTGTGAAAATTTTGCCCGCACCATCCCGGACCTGAAACTGGCGGATACCGTCAACGCCCAGACCCACAGCCTGCCGCCCTGGGGCGGCGAGGTGAGCGCGCTGGCCGACGACCTGCGCCCGCTCACGGCACAAAAGTATGCCGTGGCAGTGCTGGCGGGCACGCAGCGCGCGGCCGCCGCGCTTGCGCGGGACCTTGCCGCCGCGGGCTTTTCCGCCCAGGCGTATCATAAGGAACCGCCGTCCCTTGCGCCGGGCAGCGTGGGTGTGTTTGAAGGCCACCTGAACGCGGGCGCGGATTACCCCTTCGCCAAGTTCGCCGTGTTCACCAGCCGCCGCCACAACGCGGCCGCGCCGCAGAAGGCCAGGGCAAAGAGCAAGGGCCTTTCCAGCCTGTCGGACATCACGCCCGGCGATTATGTGGTGCACCAGAACCACGGCATCGGGGTATATGCGGGCATCCAGAGGCTGGACCTGCAGGGCGTGGTGAAGGATTACATCAAAATCAACTACGACAAAGCGGACACGCTGTATGTGCCCGTTACCCAACTGGACCTTATCAGCCGCTATACAGCTCCCGGCGACGGCGAGCGCGTCAAGCTCTCGAAGCTGGGCGGCGACGCGTGGAACAAAACCAAAAGCCGCGTGCGCAAGGCCACGCAGGAGATGGCAAAAGAGCTGATCGCTTTGTATGCCCGGCGCCAGCAGGCCCAGGGCTATGCGTTCCCCGAGGACAACGAGTGGCAGCGAGATTTTGAAACGCGTTTTGAATACGACGAAACGGCCGACCAGCTCACCAGCGCGGCCGAAATAAAAAAAGACATGGAAAAGCCCCACCCGATGGACCGCCTGCTGTGCGGCGACGTGGGCGTGGGCAAAACGGAGGTGGCGCTGCGCGCCGCGTTCAAGTGCATCATGGGCGGCAAGCAGGTGGCCGTGCTGGTGCCCACCACAATCCTGGCGTGGCAGCACTACACCACCATTCTCTCCCGCATGGAGGCGTTCCCCGTCAAAGCGGGGCTGCTCTCCCGCTTTGCCAGCGCCCGCCAGCAGAAAGAGACCATTAAGGGCCTTGCCGCGGGTACTGTGGATGTGGTGGTGGGCACCCACCGTATGCTGCAGAAGGATGTGAAATTTCACGATCTGGGCCTTGTCATCATCGACGAGGAGCAGCGCTTCGGCGTCAAGCACAAGGAAAAGCTGAAGGAAAATTTCATCGGCGTGGACATGCTGACGCTTTCGGCTACGCCCATCCCGCGCACGCTGAACATGGCGATGAGCGGCCTGCGGGACATGAGCACCATCGAAGAGCCGCCCTTTGAGCGCCGCCCCATCGAGACCTATGTGATGGAATACGACGCGGGCGTGGTGGCCGAGGCCCTGCGGCGCGAGCTGGACCGCGGCGGCCAGGCGTATTATATCCACAACCGCATCGATACCATCGACCAGTGTGCGGCAAAGCTGGCGGAGCTTTTGCCCGGCGCGCGCATCGCCACGGCCCACGGCCGTATGGACGAGGCCACGCTTTCGGGGGTATGGCAGAAGCTGCTGGACGGCGAGATCGATGTCCTGGTGTGCACCACGCTCATCGAGACAGGCGTGGACGTGCGCAACTGCAACACGCTCATCATAGAGGACGCGGACCGCATGGGTCTTGCCCAGCTGTACCAGATCCGCGGCCGCGTGGGCCGCTCGGGCCGCAAGGCCTACGCCTATTTCACGTTCCGGCGGGATAAAGTGCTCACGGACATTGCGGCCAAGCGTCTTTCCGCCATCCGGGAGTTCACAAGCTTCGGCTCCGGCTTCCGCATCGCCATGCGCGATCTGCAGATCCGCGGCGCGGGCAACCTGTTGGGGCAGAGCCAGCACGGCCACATGGAGGCTGTGGGCTATGAGATGTATGTCAAGCTGCTGAACCAGGCCATCGCCGCCGAAAAGGGAGAGGCTGTTCAGGCGGATAAGAGCGATTGCCTCATTGACATCACCGTGGACGCCTACATCCCTGAAAAATACATCCCGGACGCCGCCGGACGCATTGAGGCGTACAAGCGCATTGCCGCCATCGATGACCGCCCCGGCGCGGACGACGTGCTGGACGAGCTGGCGGACCGTTACGGTCCTGTGCCCAAAAGCGTGCAGGGGCTTATCGACATCAGCCTGGTGCGGGTGGTGGCTGCAAAGCTTGGCATCTACGAGATCACACAAAACCGGGATACGCTCATTCTGTATTCCGATAAGCTGGACCTCGCCACGCTCAAGCCCCTGCTCAAGGATATGGGCCGCCGCCTGCTGGTGAACGCTTCCGGCAAGCCGTACCTTTCGGTGCGCATCCTGCCCGGCGAAAAGCCGCTGGACGTGATGAATGCCGTGTTCGACAAAATGGCGGAGCTGGAGCGGCCGCAGTAACGCGCTCCGGGGCCGAAAGTTTTGCCCGGCACTTGCCAACAGCCGCGCAACGCGGTATAATTTGTTGTATCATTGCGGGTGAAGGCCGCGGCCGAAGCGGCGCCCGCGCGGAGGGAAACACATTGAAGCTGAAAAAATTCACCGGCCTGCTGCTGTGCGCGGCGTTGGCCCTTTCCATGGCTGCCTGTAAGTTCACCACGCCCGCCGTCGTGATGACGGTGGAGGGCGAGGATATCCCCGCGGGCCTGTACCTGATGTACCAGTATCAGGCGTATTCCAGCGCAAAAAGCAAGCTGGAGGATAAAAGCGCCAAGGTACTGAAAAGCGAGATCGAGGGCGTGAAAGCTGAGGAATGGATCCACAACGAGACGGTGGCCTCCGCAAAACGTTATGTCTGGGTGGAAAAAGCCTTTGCGGAAGCGGGCCTTACCTTCACCGAGGAGGAGCAGGCGTCCATCGACAGCCAGCTCGATACCATCTGGGCCAACAACGAAGCCCTGCTGGCGGCCAACGGCATTGGGCGGGAAAACTACCGCCGCTTCTATGAATGCGAAGCGAAGTATGAAAAGCTGCTGGCTGAGTATCAGGACGGCGAATCGGACAAGATCACCGACGCCGAGGCCAAAAAGTACATGGACGAGACCTATTCCCGCATCCAGACGCTGGTGCTGCCAACTACGGATGCGGATTCCGCCGCGCTGCCTGACGAAAAGCTGGAAGAGCTGAACGCACTGGCGGCCCAGCTTGCCGACGACCTGAACGCGGGCGGTTCCATGGATGAGCTTGGCCCCGAAACGCTGGAAAAGGCGTTTGAGATCTGCGGCCGCGAGTATGCCGAGGACACCGCTTCGTCGTATATGTCCAAAAGCTTCCTCACCGCGGAATCCACCAGCTATTCCGAGGAATTCGTGCAGGGGGTCGTCGCCGCTGAGGTGGGCGCCGCCGGCGTGTACGACGGTTACAGTGTTCCGATGATCTATCAGAAAATCGCCAACTACGAAGACAATGACGATTTCACCGCGAATTACAAAACGACCATCCTCAGCGAGATCACTTCGGCCGCGTTCTCGGACAAAGTGGAGGAGGAGACTGCGGCCTATGCCGTGACGGAGGATGCCTCCGCCGTCAAGACATACAGCCCGTCCAAGATTCGGGAATCCGTTTAAACCGCGTTTATCAGCAAAGCCTGTGCGAAGAAGCCGGCGGCAGCCGGCTTCTTTTTTGCGCATATATGTTTTACCACCCCAACGAAACAGGAGGACAAAAACCTATGGCACAATTTAGCATCCGCCCCGCCCGGCCTGAGGACTGCGGCACCATTCTGGAGCTGATCCGCGGCATTGCGGAATACGAAAAGATGAGCGACGAAGTCGTTGCTACCGAAGAGACCATCCGGCATGCGATGTTCGACGAACACGTCACCCGCTGCCTGCTGGCAGAGCTGGACGGCAAGGTCATTGGATACGCGCTGTACTTTTACAACTATTCCACGTTTATCGGTACAAAAGGCCTCTATCTGGAGGATCTTTTCCTGTATCCCGAATACCGTAAGGCCGGTTACGGCAAGCGGCTCATCCGCGAGCTGTTCAAGATCGCCGCGGCGGAAAACTGCGGCCGCATGGAGTGGTGCTGCCTGAACTGGAACACCCCCAGCCAGGAGTTCTATAAGAGCCTTGGCGCAAAGCCGATGGATGAATGGACAACATGGAGACTGACGAAAGAGGACCTTGCCCGTCTGGCGGCGGAGTAAGGCCGTTCGTCCAAAGCGTAAAGCAAAGCGGCCCGCACCGGTACAACCCGGCGCGGGCCGCTGCATTTCAGCTGTTATGGACGTACATCGTTGGGGTCGTAGGGCGGCTCTGGCATAATGAGCGCGGCTACGATATAGGCCAGCAGGCCCGAGCCCCAGCCGAAGCACAGCAGCACGAACGCCAGCCGTACGATGGTTGGGTCTACGCCGAAATATTCCGCGATGCCGCCGCACACGCCGCATACCATACGGTGGCCGCGGGCTTTATACAAACGTTTCTGGTCCATCAGTCATTTCCTCCTGTTGTCAGTTGAATGTGATCGTTACTTCGCCCATGCCGCATTCGATGTCATAAAATGTGGCCGCGCTGCGGTTTACTTCCAGCTCGACGCCCATGCCGGAATGAGAATAGTCGTCGATGGTCACGGAACCCATGCCGCTCTCCAGCGCGTAGCCGTAGTCCGCCGGCCGGGAGACGGCCACCTCGGCGACGCCCATGCCGCAGGATACCTCGTTTTTGCCGTCCAGGCTGCCGCCGTCGATGGTCAGCTTACCCATGCCGACATCCAGGCTGCTCTCCTGTGTGCAGGTGAGATTTTTTACGGTCATCTCGCCCGCGCCCACCTCAAGGTCGGCTGTGCGGCAGGCCAAGCCGTCCGCCTTCAGCGTGCCCGCGCCGATGGAAAGCTCCACCTCGTCAAACACGGTGTCCCGGGGAACCGTGATGAAAAATTTTACGTTTTCCCAGTTGCGCAGCTGCCAGTCGCCGGTCGTCTTAATCGTCCACACCCCGCCTGAGACCCTGGACTCATAACGCGGGCTGCCGGAGACCTGCAGGTCATACGCGTCACCCGGCTGAATGACGACCTCTGCCGTGGAGATATCGATTTCCAGTTCCCGCACGCTGCCGGTGGGGACGGAGCCGGAGCTGGAGGGGGAGGGCGCACCAGGGGCGGAGGGAGCGCCGGAGGCGTCTGCCCGGAACATGCCGAATTCACCGTCGGTAAAAGCGTCGGTGTAATAGACACGGGGGCCGTTGTCCCAGCCGACGCGGATACTGGTAAGCCGTCCGCCCAGGCACAGGCCCACGATAGAGAGTATGATGCCCAATACAAGGCAGCCGCCCGCAATGCTCAGCAGTGTTTTTATGAATTTTGTCATTGCCGTCTTACCTCACTTTCCCAAACAGGGTGCGGCACAGCGAACCGACGGCACGGAAGAGCGCCGGACCGGCCTTGGCCACGACCCATACCGTACCCGCGCCCAGCAGCGCGCCGATGGAGATGCACAGCAGGCTGAGACCCATCGTCAGGATACCACTGGGAACGGATGTGAACAGCAGCCCAACGCCGCCGCCGAAAGCCGCCACGCCCGCGATCATTGTGGCAAAGCCCGCGAACGCAATGCCGCACAGCCCGCCGACGATGCCCACTACGCCGCCGAACAGGCCGCCGATGAGGCCGATCCAGATGGGACAGGTGAGAATGAGCAGGATGACCCAGAGCGTGCGGTTGGAGGCGGAGCGTCCGCCGTTTTCGCGTTGCGCGCCGTCTTGGGGATAGCTGTATGCATAGGCAGGGCCGTGCTGCGCGCCGTCCGCCGCCTGCGCATTCGGGAAACCGTCCGGAGCTTCCTCGTCCGCGCGCTGGCCTTCGGCCCAAGAGCGTTCTGTTTCCTGCGCCGGGACCTGGGACGCCTGCCAGTCCGGGCCGTCCAGTGTAAGCTCCGGAACGGGCGCCTGTTCCGGCTTTTCCGGAGCGGTGCTTTTTTCCGCTGCATCACGCACGGCGGGTACGCCGAAGCCGCAGTTTGCGCGAATGATGCAGGCCACCTTTTGGGGGCTGCCCAGCTCGGCCAGCACAGCGGCCTCGTTCTCCGGGCCTGCTTCATCCAGATATTCGTTGTAGAATTTCAGCGCTTCGTCGCGCTCCTCTGTGGTGATATCGCGCAGCTGGGCTTCCAGGGCCGCCATAAACTCCGCTCTATTCATTACTGATTCCTCCGAACAATACGTTGTCGATCTTCGCTTTATACTCCGTCCACTCACGGCGGTACATTTCCAACTGCTCGCACCCCTTTTCCGTGATGCTGTAATAGCGGCGGTTACGGCCTGCGAATTCACGGTCGTAGGTCTCCAGGCACTCGCTCTTCTGCAGACGCCGCAGCACCGGGTAGAGGGTGCTCTCGGATACCTCCATCACACTGCGCACATCCTGCGTGATCTTGTAGCCGTATGTGCTTTCACTGGCCACGACGCTCAGCACCAGGGCATCCATCAGGGCTGCTCCTGTGTTAAAAGCCATATCGTCTTTCACTCCGTTTCTGTTGCGTGGGCGGCCGGGGTTGCACGGCCCCGGCCGCCCGGCATTCCGGATGATTTATTCCGTTGACAATATTATATTGTGTATAATATTATTTGTCAACACATTATTGAAAATAAATAATTATTATTGGGTGAATTGTTTGAAAAGCGGACGTGCGTTTTGGCTGCATGATAAAAAACACCGGTCTTTGCGACCGGTGTTTTTTTTGAATGTATAGAAGGGCGCCGCGCCATGCGGCAAATTCAGATTTTTTCGCTGCTGCGGTGCGTCGGGCTTTGCCCGGTGGAACTGCGTACGATGAGCTGCGGCGTGTATTCGATTTTATTCACGAAGGGAGTGGGGATGCGCGAAGGCGTGCTCTGTGTGATGACCATATCCACCGCCGCCTGGCAGCGGGTGCGAAGATGATGGTCAATGGTGGTGAGGCCCGGCGTGGTGATGCTGGAAGAAAAAATGTTGTCGAAGCCACACACCGAAAAATCACGCGGTACGCGCAGACCTTGGGCTGCAAGCTCGCTCAGAATGCCGAGCGCCGTCATATCATTCACGCCGATGAGGGCTGTGGCCATGCTCTCACGCCGGATCAGCTCCGCCGTGAGCTGCCGCCCAACCGAATATTCGTAGGGCAGGCCGTCATCCTGGCTGTCTGCCTCGGCCTGGCGGTCGGCCACCAGCACCTCCAGTCCATCCGTCACACCGTGCAGCTCCAACTGCTTGCGGATTCCCTCCAGGCGCTGCTCACGCGCCAGTGTCAGTTGGTTGAACGGCGTGGAGATGAACACCAGCTTGCGGTGGCCCAGCTGATACAAATGCTCGGCCAGCATGGCGCCTGCGTTCACGTTGCTCAGCTCGATGGAGCAGATGGACAGGTCGTCCAGCTTTTCCCCGATGATGACCGTGGGTGTGGACGAGGAGATCTGCTCCACCAGGCGCGGGAAGCTGGGCAGAAAAGTATAGATGATACCGTCCACATGCGCGCCGACAAAAGTGTCGAGATAGAACTTTTCCAGATCCGGCTTGCGGAAGGTGTTGCAGACGATGACGCGGTAATCCAGCGTGTCGGCATAGTCCTCGATGGCCTGGATCAGCTCGGCATAGTACTGGTTGGTGAGCGTGGGCGTCAGAACGAGAAGCATGTTGCTGGCCTTTTTTTCGCGCTGTTTTTTGCGCTGAGGCAGGCGGTAGTTCAGCTTTTGAGCTGCTGCGAGCACGCGCTCCTTGGTCTCGTTGCTGAAGGTGATCTTATCGCTGTTGTTTAAAATAAGAGACACGGTCGCCTGCGAAACGCCCGCAAGTTCCGCAACATCCTGCGAGGTGGCCTTTTTCATGGTCCAGACGCTCCTTTTTAATAATATCTTACTAATATTATAGCAGAAAAATTCTTCAAGTCAAACATAGTGACCAAAAGCAGGGAAAATCTTTTGGCGCTTTGAGGGCTTGATATCTCTTGACATCGGGCTGCAGGTCGGATATACTGAAAGTGCAAAATATTATTTATATTGAAATATTATTACTAATATTTTACACAGGCAAAAGAAAGCGGTGCAGTAGGAATGGAAAAGGGCGGAAACAGCGGAAATATAGGAGCGCGCAAGCCGATCCTGGCTTTGGGGGAGCTGCTTGTGGACCTTGTACCCGGGCGTGAGGGCATGCGCATCGAGGACGCGGGCCCTGTTGTAAAAACGGCCAGCGGCTCGGCGGGCATTTTCGCCTGCGCCGCCACGCTGCTGGGCGGACGGGGCGGCTTCATCGGCAAAGTGGGGCGCGACAGCCTCAGCCGGATGGTAGCAGGCACACTGCGCGGCCAGGGGGTGGATCTCTCCCGTCTCATCGTCTCGGACGAGGGGCAGATGGGCCTTGCGTTTTTGGAATATCTGCCGGAAGGGCGGAATTATCAGTATTACCGTAAAAATTCAGTGGGCAGCCTGCTGCGGGCCAGTGAGCTGGACGCGGAGTACATCAGCGGCGCCTATGCGGTGCATTTCCCCGGCATGTTGCTGGAGCTGACGGAAGAAATGCGCGGTGCATGTGAACGTCTGGTGGAGATCGCGCGGGAGAAGGGGATTCTGGTTTCGTTCGACCCAAACATCCGCCGCGAGCTTTCAGCGGATGCGGCCGCACGGGCGCGCCTGCTGTGGGCGGTGCGCCATGCGGACGTAGTGGCGCCCACATTGAGCGAGGGGCAGATGATTACGGGTGAAACGAGTATCGGCGACGTGCTGCGCGCGCTGCATGCAATGGGGCCGCGGGTCGTGGCGCTCACGCGTGACAAAGACGGCGCCGTGCTGAGCCGCGGCGGTGAGGTGGCTGTTGCGGCGGGCATCGACGAAGAGCCGGTCGACCCCACGGGCGCGGGCGATACGCTTGCCGCGGCACTGTGCGTAGGCCTGCAGGAGGATATGCCCCTGGCACGGCTGGCGGCGTTCTGCAACTGTGCGGGCACGCTGGTCATCAAGAAAAAAGGCGCCATCGGGATGGCGCTGCCCGAACGCGGACAGGTGGACGCGATGGTGGCCTCCGGCGTGTGCCGTGTGGAATGCATGCCGCTGGAAAGCCTGGTATGACGGCAAGGAAATCTGAGCCCGCCGCGTACCGGCGAAAGGCATACCGCGCCCGCGGCGGGGGCGGCGGGCGCGGTATGCCGGTGCGCTGAACGGAGGCCCCGCATAGGAGAGAACGCGCGCCGCACGGCGCGCTGCTGAAAAAAGGAGAAGAGAGACATGGCATTGTTAAAAGAACGCCTGAAAAACGGCGAGCAGGTACTGGGGACCATGGTGACGACATTTGCAAGCCCGGATATTGCGAAAATACTGCAGAGCTGTGGGTTTGACTTCTTCATCGTGGACTGCGAGCACGGCGCGTTCACCACGCGCGAGGCGGCGAACATCATTGCGGTGGCGCGCGGCATCGGTATGCCCGCGTTGGTGCGTATCCCGGAGATGCGCCGGGAGCACGCGCTCAAATTCATGGAGATGGGGGCGTCCGGGCTGCTTCTGCCCAATACGGAAACAGCCGAACAGGCGCGTATGCTGGTGGACTGCACCAAATACGCGCCCATGGGACACCGGGGCGTTTCGCTTTCGCGTCCGCATACGGATTTTAAAAGAGTAGACGGACGGGAATATATGCGCCGGGCCAATGAAGAAACCATCCTGATGTGCCAAATCGAATCCCGCAAGGGCGTGGAGAACATCGGCGAGATCATGGCGGTGGAAGGTATCGACGTGGGCTTCATCGGCCCGAACGATATGACGCAGGATTACGGTATCCTGAACCAGTTCGGCCATCCTGATATCGTGGCGGCGTTTGAAAAGGTCATCGCGGCGGCCGAGGAAAACGGAAAGTGGGCCGGCGTACATTTCGGCGCGGCGGAGCCGCTGAAACCGTGGCTTGCCCGCGGGATGCAGATGAATATGTGGAACAGCGACAATGGGCTTTTGGCCCTGGGCGCCTCGGAAATAGCCGGGCTGCGCGGGAAGGAGCAGGCATGAAAATCGTAATTCTGGACGGATACACGGAAAACCCCGGAGATTTGAGCTGGAACGGCTTTGAGGCGCTGGGAGAGGTAACGGTATACGACCGCACACCCTTTGCCGACGGCAGCGGCGAGATCGTGCGGCGGGCGAAGGGGGCGGATATCCTCATCGTGAACAAAACGCCGCTTTCCGCTGAAACGCTGGCGAAACTTGCGCCGGAACTGCGGTATATCGGCGTACTGGCCACAGGCTACAATGTGGTGGATACCGCCGCGGCCAAAGCGCAGGGCGTGCCCGTGTGCAATATCCCAACCTACGGCACTGCGGCGGTGGCCCAGTTTGTGATGGCGTTGCTGCTGGAGCTGTGCCACCATGTGGGGGACCACAGCCGCTCGGTAAAAGAGGGCGGCTGGAGCAGCTGTCCGGACTTTTGCTACTGGAATACGCCTCTCATCGAGCTGGCGGGCAAGACGTTCGGCGTTATCGGCTACGGGCGCATCGGCAGGGCGGCGGCGAAGCTGGCCGCGGCCTTCGGCATGGAGGTGCTTGCTTTCGATAAGTTCGCGCAGGACGACGGCGTGGCGCGCATGGTGACACTGGACGAACTGCTGGCGCAAAGCGATGTGATCAGCCTGCACTGCCCGCTGTTTCCGGACACGCAGGGCATCATCAACCGGGAGAGCATTGCAAAGATGAAGGATGGCGTACTGCTCATCAATACCTCCCGCGGGCCCCTGATCGTGGAGGAGGACCTGGCTGCGGCGCTGCACAGCGGCAAGGTGGCGGGCGCGGGCCTGGATGTTCTGGCTGTGGAGCCTGCGCGCATGGATAACCCGCTGCTGAAGGAAGAAAACTGCCTGGTGACGCCGCACATTGCCTGGGCACCGAAGGAAAGCCGCCAGCGGCTGATGGACATTGCGGTGGAAAACCTGAAAGCTTTTTTGGCGGGCGCGCCGCAGAATGTGGTGAATGCTTGAATCGTAGACATCATAAGAAAAGCGGGAACCCGCCTGTTGCGGGTTCCCGCTTTCTGCCTATTTGCTGGAATTGCCGCGGCTTTCTTTTTGCGCCTCGATGTGGAGGCGCAAATCGGCATAACAGTCTGCGCCGCATAGAATTTTTGTATCGAATTTCAGTGCGGGGCAGGCGCCGCAAAAAGTGCAAGTCTTTTGGTATTCTTCGAAAATTAGCTGTCTGTCCTGCCAATGCACAAACGATAAAGAATCGGTGTCAAAGCCGGGGATTTTACATATTTCTTTGGGAATCACAATGCGTCCTGGAGAATCCGCTTTACGAATAAATCCAACATTTTTCATTTGCACACCTGCTGTATTTTCATTATGCGTCATATTGACGCGCATGCCGATGCGTCGATATGAAACAATTTATAATGGAAAGGGTGGTGATGCCAATGGAATATCCGAATGTTTGCGCGTTGTGTGAGGAGGGGGGGATTTAAGCCGGCAGGAACTTGCGGGCTATCTGCAAATTTCGCGCGGCAGCTATACAAACTATGAAATTGGAGCACGCGGCATCCCGGCTGAAGTTCTTATCAAGCTGGCGGACTATTATAACGTTAGCGTTGATTATTTGATGGGAAGAACAAAAAATCCAAAAAAGGAATAAGTAAAACCGGACAGGGGTAAAACCTGTCCGGTTTA
>OMGG01000558.1_pt1 | contig 22625 bp, 21 predicted proteins | sample 1645891 | NCBI WGS metagenome assembly OMGG01 (sample SAMN05578587, study PRJEB25193) | human gut metagenome | biome: Human Microbiome; feature: human-associated habitat; material: feces | host: Homo sapiens | place: USA:Birmingham
AGCGGGAGGGATGGGGTTTGGGGAAGGGAGGGAGAAACTTTTTTAAAAGTTTCTCCCTCCCTTCCCCAATCTTCCCCTCCCTACCCCCATCCCACTCTCAGGTGAAACTATGACCCCCTCCCCTCCGTTCCGTATCGTCCCTTGGGACACCGACTTTCTGGACGCCCTCAAAAACGGGGTGATGAAGGCCACACGCGGCCAGCCCGGCAACGCGGTGGTGGTCTTCATGCATGACCGCCCCCGCCGTTACCTGCGAGAGCGCTTCCGCTACGCGCCGGATGTGCCCAAACCCTGCCTCATCCCGCGCATGTTCACGGAACGGGAACTGATGGCCGCGTTCCGCCAGGAACAGCACCAGAAACTCCGCCGAGAGGCCGGAAAACTGGATCAGATTGCCCTGCTCTCCCGCTGCGTCCGCGAACTGGCGGAACCGGACACTGAGCTGTGTATGCAGCTCGCCAAAACCGACGACGCGGGATTTTTCCCGTGGGGGGTGCGGCTCGCGGATCTGCTGGAGGAGTGCTTCACGCAAGGGCTCACGCCCGAGGACATGCTGTATACGGAAGGCGAAGTGGCTCCTTTCGGGGCGGCCCTTCTCGGCTCGCTCGGCAAGATTTTCCGCCGTTACCGCGACGCGCTGATCGAATCCGATCTCACCACGCCCGGCTTCGACGCGTTTGTCGTCGCCAGCGCGCTGGAAGAAGAAACGGACGGAGACGACCTCCCGCCGCTGCCCGACTTTCTCGCTGGGCGCGCCATCCTGCTGGCGGGCTTCGGTATGCTCACCGGCACGGAAAACACCCTGTTCCGCTACCTCTGGCGGCACGGCGCGCAGGTCTTCCTGCACGTCGATCCGGCGCTGGCCGAAAACGGGCAAGGGCATTGGGCATGTACCGAACAGTCAAACTGGATCGCGGACTGGAAGGCCGATACCGTGCTGGCCTGCCCTTCCCCCGGCAAGAGACCGAAAATCCACTATTTCGCGGGCTACGACCTGCATTCCCAACTGGACGCTCTACGCGGCGATCTCATCGAACTGGAACGGAAAGACCGCCTCGCCGCCGCGCTCAAGGCCAGAAGCACGACGCAACAGCTGTCCCTGCTCCCCTCCTCGGAAAACGGCACGGCTTCCACCCTTCCCGAAACTTCGGCCAGCGGGAATGCCGACAACAAGGATTCGATAACCTCGAAGGTCTTGGGAAGGAGAGGGAAGGGGGCGCGGGGGAAGGGAGAGGGAAGCCCCTCTTCAGAAGGGTTCCCTCTCCCTTCCCCCGGTGGGCTCGCCCCAACCCCCGCCCCCATCCCCACCTCGCAGCTCGACATCGCGGTGGCCCTCGCGCACAGCGGGGCTCTGCTGCCCGTGCTGCACCACCTGCCCCGCAAGGACTGCAACATTTCGCTCGGCTACCCGCTTGAACGCTCGCTCCTGTTCCGCCTGCTGGAAACCGTGCTCGACGCCCGCAACCGCCGCCAGCCCAACGGCACGACCCACTGGAAAACGCTTGCGGATCTCGTCCGCCACCCGTACCTGCGCCTGCTTGAGGCCAACGGCATTTCCCTGCGCGACATCTTCCAAAACATGGAAACACGCCTCCGCAACGGCAGCCGGCACGCCGACGCCCATGCCGTCGCCGAAGGGGCTGCGGACGACTTCTTCGCCGCCTCCTCCCTGCCCAACGTGGCGGAGGCCATGCCCGCCATCCGGGAACTGCTCAACCGGATCTTGCGGGATACCGTGGACACTTGGGCAAGAGTCCATACCCTCGGCGGACTCGCGGACGCGCTTTCCGGCCTGTGCGACACACTGCTTGTCTATGGAAGCGGCAACGACGAGGACGGCGCGGGCAACGGCAAGGCCGACATCTGGTCGCGTTTCCCCATCGATGCGGAATGCCTGTTCCGTCTCATGCAGCGCGTCATCCCCGCCCTCAAGGACAACGGCATGGCCGACACGCCGCTGCCGTGGCCTCTGATGCAGGCCATGCTGCTGGAACTCGTGCGTGCCGAGCGCGTCCCCTTCGAAGCCGACCCCCTGACCGGCCTGCAAGTGCTCGGTATGCTGGAAACACGCCTCTTGCGCTTCTCGCGGGTGTTCCTCGTGGACGTCACCGACGACAGGCTTCCCGGCGCGCCGATCCGCAGCCCGCTCCTGCCGGACAGCCTGCGCGCCCTTCTCGGCCTGCCAGACACCCGCAACCGCGAACAGCTCGCGGCCTACACCTTCCACCGGCTCATCGCCGGGGCCGATGAGGTCTGGCTCTACTGGCAGGAAGGCGTGGAAACCTCCGGCCTGTTCGACGGCAAAAAGCAGCGCAGCCGCCTTGTGGAAGAACTCATCTGGCAGGAGGAGCAAGCCCGCGGGCAACGTCTGAAGCCGGGGCGCGAACCGCTCCGCACGGCGGCCCTTGATGTCCGCCCGCCGGTCAGGGTACGCAAGGTCGTCCCCAAGACCCCGGCTATCCGGGAGCAAATAGCCGCATCGCTCAAGCATCCTCTGTCCGCTACCCGGCTGGACGCCTACCTGACCTGCCCGCTGCGGTATTATTATGAGCGGCTGTGCGCCATCGCACCCATCGACGAGGTGAACGAAGACGACGATCCGGCGGCCGTGGGTGTGCTTCTGCATAACGTGCTCCGCGATTTCTACGCTCCCGCCGTGGGCAAGACCGTACGCCGCGACGCGCAATCGGGCGATCCCGAGTTGCCGTTCCTCGACGAAAAAGCCTTGCGCGCCCTGTTCCGCACGGCCCTCGACGCCTCGGGGCTGGAGGCCGCCCTGCCGCCGGAGAGCGCGGCCATGCTTTCCGTCACCGGGCCGGAGCGCCTGGGCATGTTCCTGCGCGCCCAGCCGGAACAGACGGAAGTGCTTTCCCTGGAAGAGGAATACGATGCCGAAATCCGGGTGGGGGGCCGCATCAGACGGCTTACCGGCAATCTCGACCGTGTGGACTGGCGCGAACAGGAAGACCCCGAAGGCGCGATCGACGAAGGGGCGGTCATCCTCGACTACAAGACGGGCCGCATCAAGGCGCTGCGCCCGGACATCTGGGCCGACGACGCCTTTTGGGATGCGCTGGATCCGGAAAAAGCCGCCGAAGCCGCTTCCGAGCCAGACCCCGAACATGATTTTTTGCCAATAATGGCACAGCGTATTCCCACAGTGCAATTGCTGTATTATTGTTATTTGTATGGGCAGGCTACGGGCAAGCCCGTGCTCGACGCTGCGTTCGTCGCCCTTGGCGAAGACGGCGGGGAGCGGCCCCTTTTCGGGAAGGGCATGACTATTGAGGAACGGGAGCGGGCGTTGTCGCTCATTCCACGCCTCATCGGGTTCATCCTCCTGCATATGGAGCTTTGCCCGGAATTTCGCCCACGGGAAGGGGCACATTGCCGCTGGTGTTCCTGGCGGAACGTGTGTATCATATCTTCCCAACAATAGATTCGGGTATTAGAAGCAGGGAGGCATTCCTATTCCCGCTTGCGTACCCATAACTCCATAAGAGACCTCTAGGAGGTTCTTCATGTCTTTTCCCACTCTGAACATAGGCGACCTCATCGCTAAAACTCCGATCGTCCAAGGCGGCATGGGCGTTGGTATTTCTCTTTCCAGGCTCGCTTCCGCCGTGGCCAACGAAGGCGGCATCGGCGTCATCGCCGGAGCCATGATTGGGATGAAAGAGCCCGATGTGGCCAGCAATCCCCTTGAAGCCAACCTCCGCGCCCTCCGCCGCGAAATCGAAAAAGCCCGTGAAGCCACTCAGGGCATCATCGGCGTGAACATCATGGTCGCCCTGACCACCTTCGCCGAAATGGTCCGCACCTCCATCGAAGCCAAGGCCGACGTGATCTTCTCCGGCGCCGGGTTGCCGATGGACCTGCCCAAGATTTTCAATGAAACGTGCGAACGCAAAAAGGAAGAGTTCAAGACCAAGCTCGTGCCCATCATTTCTTCCGGCCGCGCCGCCACCCTCATCGCCCGCAAATGGATGGCCAGCACCGGCTACATGCCCGACGCCTTCGTGGTGGAAGGCCCCAAGGCCGGCGGGCACCTCGGCTTCAGCCCCGAGCACATCGTCGACCCCAACTACGCCCTCGAACAGCTTGTCCCGCAGGTCGTGGAAGCGGTGAAGCCGCTTGAAGACAAGGCCGGGCGCGCGATCCCGGTCATCGCCGCCGGCGGCGTGTACACGGGCGAAGACATCAAGAAGTACATGGATCTCGGCGCGTCCGGCGTCCAGATGGGCACCCGTTTCGTCGCCACTTACGAGTGCGACGCCGACGACCGCTTCAAGCAGGCCTACATCGACGCCAAACAGGAAGACGTGACCATCATCAAGAGCCCGGTGGGGATGCCCGGCCGCGCGCTCGTGAACAACTTCATCGATTCCATGCGTGACGGCGGCAAGAAGCCGTTCAAGTGCATCTTCCATTGCGTGAAGACCTGCGAGCAGGAAAAGACCCCCTATTGCATCGCCGCCGCCCTCATCAACGCCATGAAGGGCAACCTTGAGCGCGGGTTCGCCTTCTGCGGCGAAAACGTCTCCCGCGTCAACAACATCGTTTCCGTACACGACCTGATTTCCTCGCTGCAGCGCGAGTTCGACGCCATCATCAACAAGCCCGCTGCGGCCACCGTGAAGGCGTAAGGCCTCCGGCGGCAAGGGGGCTTCCCGCCCCCTTGACCCCCGTCCGGAAGGCGAGCCGCCCCCGGACCCCGGCGAAACGTCCCGAATGCAAAGGTTCCGAACCGGCTTGCGCTGGTTCGGAACCTTTGCATTCGGGACTTCCGGCGGCATCGGAAACCCTCTTATCCTTTTGTGGATTCCCTTCTCTGCCTATCCTCTATATCATGGCAACACGTTTTTGTTCTTCCTGCTGCAACACCGGGAGACAAACGCCAATAAGAATCGCCTCCGCGCCTCCGTACCCCGCATCGACCCTTACGAAAGTCTTTGAAGATGAGAAGGAGGGGTCGGGGAGGGGGAGAAGGAACTTTCTGTAGAAAGTTCCTTCTCCCCCTCCCCCGATTCGCTCAGCCCCACCCTTTCATAGCCTGCGCCAGATTGTCGACCCAAATGTCCATGAACCCCTGATACTCCATCATCCCCCGAAGAACGGGAACACAGGCGATGCCCTCGGCCTCGAGCCGGGAGCGCCACGAATGTTCCGAATCCCCAGCCATGTCTTCAAGCGTATGCCGCCCCACGACGGCGAGCAGGGGCAGCAGCCAGACACGATCGAACGGACGCCCGGAAGCCCGCAGATGCTCCACGATGTGCTCAAGGCGGATGGTCCCGTTCAGCGTGCCCATGAGCACAAGGGGATCCCGTTCCCGCACAGCCGCGGCAAGGGCCTCGTAGCGGCTCTCCGCGGCGTGGCGGCTCCCGTGGCCCATGAACAGCACAGGCTCGCCGGGGGCGCGTCCGGAAGGAAGCTCGGCGAGCAGGGCGCGCGCGGCGCGATCCACCGATGCCTGCGACTCCGTCAGCAAAGGCGCGCCCACCACAAGCGACGCGAACGTCCCGTCGGCACGCAGCTCGTCCGCATCCGACACGATGTCCCCGTATTCAAGGCCGGGAATGACATGCACCGGCTGAACCGCCACATGGGTAAATTTTTCAAAAGCCATTTTCTTCAATGCCTTGTGAACGGAATCCGATTTTTTCCGTTCGCTGGCCAGCCGTTCCCGCATGAGCATGGACGTAAAGGCCCAACGCACCGACACATCAGGAAAAGCCTTGCGGACTTGCGCATCGAAACGCCGGAGCGTCGACTCCCCCTGAGAACTGCCCGAACCAAACGCTGCAAGAAGGATGCCTCTTTTCATCGTTATAGCGTACAAAAAGTTGTACCCTCCTTTTTCACCTTACATGACAAGTGGATAAAACGAACGGCTCTCCAGCGTGCGTTGACGCGTTTCAACGCGGCTGGTACCCTGAGCGCCTTATACATTTATGGAGAAAACCCGTGAGTACTCCTGTCGCTCTCGTTCTTGGCGGACACGGCCTTCTGGGCCAGCCTCTGGCGCAGCAGCTTGCCGGAAACGGCTGGGAGGCGCAATCGCTGGATTTTGAAGACTGCAATCTCCTGAATCCCGTAGAACTCCAGCCGCGCATCGAATTCATCAACCCTGACGTCATTTTCAATACCGTAAGCTGGAACACGGAAAACCCTGCTGAAAAACAGCCACAAGAAGCCCTCTCTGTCAACCGCGGCCTTCCGGCCTTCCTCGGCGGGCTGGTCAAAGGCACGCCCAGATTCCTCGTCCACTACAGCTCGGATCAGGTTTTCAACGGCCGCAAGGACTCCCCTTACACCGAGGAGGACAAGGCCGATCCGATCTCCCTGTGCGGCAAGAGCCGCCTTGCCGGTGAGCAGGCCCTGCTTGAGCTCAACGCCGACAACATCTGCATCATCCGTACGGGCTGGCTGTTCGGCCCGGATGGGGACAGCTTCCTGAAACGCCTCCTCGGGCGGGCCAAGACCGAAGGGACCGTGGAGGTCATCCACGATCAGATCGGTTCTCCGACGTACGCGAAGGATCTGGCGCAGGCCACGCTCCAGCTTGTCAAGCTCCGGGCCCCCGGACTGTACCATGTGGCGAACTCGGGCCAGGCCACCTGGTGCGAGCTGGCGGCGGAAGCCGTGCGCCAGGCCAGCCTGCCCTGCTCCGTGCGGGCCGTCGCAAGCTCGGACAAGACGCTCCGCGCAAACTATGAGGTGCTTTCCTCCGCAAAGTATACGGCCCTCACCGGATGTCCCATGCGTCCCTGGTCTCAGGCCCTGCGGGAATACATCTACTCGGTCCTTCTTGCCTCCCAATAACCGCCGCGGATATGCCATGACCAGCCATCTGCTCAAGACGCTGCGCGAAGTCCTTATGGATGCAGTGCATGTAAGCTTCGATTTTTTCAAGGTGCTTATTCCGATCAGCATCGCCATGAAGATCCTTGCCGAGCTGGACTGGATCCGCTATCTGGCCCTGCCTCTCGAGCCCGTCATGCAGCTGACCGGGCTCCCCGCCGATCTGGGCATCGCGTGGGCCACGGGCATCATGGTCAATTTCTATTCGGCGCTGATCGTCTTCATCGGCCTGCTGCCCGGACTGCCGCCGCTGACCACGGAGCAGGTCACGACGCTTGCGGTCATGATGCTCATCGCGCACAGCATCCCCGCCGAAGGGCGCATCGCGGCCCAGTGCGGCGTGTCGTTCATCGGCCAGGCCGTCATCCGGCTCGTGGTCGCCGTCATCGGCGGGGTCATCGTGCATACGTCCTGCCAGGCGTTCGGCTGGCTGGATACGCCCGCCCGCATCGTCTTTACCCCTTCGCCGGACGTCAACCTGTTCTGGTGGGCGCTCGGGGAAGTCCGGAACCTCGTCAGCATCTTCTGCGTGATTTTCTTCGTCATGCTGCTCCAGCGGTTCCTGCGCTATCTCAAGGTCGCGGATCTGGTAGGACGGGCGCTCGCCCCGGCCCTGCGGGTACTCGGTATGCGCCCCGCCGCGACGGCCATGATCGTCGGCGTGATCACGGGCATCGTCTACGCCAGCGGCGTCATCCTCAAGGAAGTCCGCAGCGGCGAGATGTCCCGGCACGACGTGTTTTCCTGCATGACCCTGATGGGGCTCGCGCACGCCATCATTGAGGATACCTGCCTCATGCTGCTCATCGGCGCGCACATCGGAGGGATTTTCTTTCTGCGCTTGGCGCTGGCCTTCGTCACCTGCGCCGTGATCAACATCCTGTACCTCCGGTTCCGGGGTGACGCACGGGAGCCGGAAACCGCCCCCAACGAGGTTTCATGAAAACAATCTGGATCAATGCCGGAGAGCTTTCCGGCGATATGCAGGCCGCCGCGCTGCTGACGGCCCTGCGCGAACGCGAGCCCGAACTCGCCGCCATCGGCATGGGAGGCCCGAATCTGGCCCGTGCCGGGCAAAAGAACCTGTTCCGCGTGGAGTCGCTTTCGGTCATGGGGATCATGGAAGTCCTGACCGCCCTGCCCCGCGCCCTCCACATGCTTTCCCGGATCAAAAAGGAAATGGCCCGGCTGCGGCCCGATGCCGTCGTGCTGGTGGACGCCCCGGAATTCAATTTCCGGGTGGCGAAGATCGCGCACGGCCTCGGGATTCCGGTCTACTATTTCATCCCGCCGAAAATATGGGCGTGGCGCACGGGACGCGTCCGCTTCCTCCAGCGCTACGTCAAACGGCTGTTCTGCATCCTGCCCTTTGAGCCCGCTTTTTACGCCAAACACGGCGTACAGGTTGATTATATTGGCAATCCGCTCGTCGATATGGTGAATTGGCCCGAGTTGGAAAAAATCGAGCCCATAAAGGGCCGTATCGGGCTGATGCCGGGGAGCCGCCGCAAGGAAGTGGAAGCGCTTCTGCCGGAGTTTGGGAAAGCCGCCCGCATCTTGTTGCAACAGGGCAGGGACGTGACCTTCCACTGCCTGCGCGCGCCGAACATGCCCGAAGAAAAACTCCGGGCGCTCTGGCCGTCCGACGTGCCCGTCGCCTTTGACGCGCCGGAGGACCGCTACACGGCCATGCGGCGCTGCGGATGCATGTTGGCGGCCTCGGGCACGGCGACGCTGGAAACGGCACTGGCGGGCGTCCCCACTGTCGTCAGCTACCGGGTCGCACCGTTTTCCGCGTTGGTCGGGCGTCTGCTGATTAAGGTCAAATGGGTCAGCCTGACCAACCTGATCATGCAAAAAGAACTCTTTCCCGAGCTGTTGCAGGAGCGCGCCACAGGCGAAATGATGGCCTCCCAATTGGCCGCGTGGCTGGATATCCCTCCGCAAATCGAAGCCGTCCGCGCCGAACTTGCGGAACTCCGCCGCCGTTGCGGAGAGCCCGGCAGCGCCGCCCGCGCCGCCGAAAAACTGCTTGAGGCTCTCAAAGAAAACTGACCTGCAAAAGGAAAAGTATTACGCGGTCAAAGGATTGCGCTCTCTGCAAGAAGTCCGTATCAAAACGGCTCCGTGCCGAAGACCTGATATTTTCCTCCTTCACACGGAAAAGACGCACCCCTGACATCCATGCGGACACATCGCCTGCGTTTCCCTGTTGCTCCAGGAGACGGATCATGAAGGCAAACCCTTTCAGCCCCGCCCGCCATCGGCCCTTACGAACGTTTTAGGGAGGATAGGGGTGGGGTTTTGGGAGGGGGCAGGAGCAGCTTTTCCAAAAGGTACTCCTGCCCCTCCCCCAAAAGGAACTCCAATGACATCAAAAGAGAACAAGCAGGGCCTGTTCGACTCGCTGGGGCGCGCCAGCGTCATGGGCCTGCACATGGTTTCGGGCATCATCGTCGGTTGCCTCCTCGGGTACTGGCTGGACAAATGGTTCGGAACCTATCCGTGGTGCGCCGGCGTGGGCCTTATCGTGGGCATCGGCGCGGGATTCCGCAATATCTGGCTGGACGCGCGCATATTGCTCCGCCAAGGGGAACAGGACGATGCAGGCAAAAAGCGGCAGAAATAACGGCCCGTTCCATTGGCTGGAGAAGAGGCTGTGGCGGAGCGGCGTGCAGGACCCCACGATCCGGGAAATCCTGTGCTGGCAGATCAGCGTCATTGCCTTGTCCCTGCTTTTCGGCGCGGTGCTCTGGCCCTTTCACCCGGCGGGGGCGTGGATCTTCTGGTTTGGCTTCGGAGCGCTGCTCTCCGCATGGAATTTTTTTGCCTTAATAAAATTTGTTCCTAAAGTAATCTCGGCTGGTTGGAGCAAAAGCAGCCTTTTTGCCCTTCTCCTCCGCACGAACATGAGACTTTTATTTACCGGAATTTTGTTGTACATGGTTCTGGTATGGTTTAAGGGCTCTATCTCTGCGGTACTGTTGGGGCTTGCCGTGCTTCTCGTCGGGATGACCGCGGGAGGGCTGAAAAAGGCATTGAAAAAGCCGGTCTGACAGGCTACAGAGAGCCCGCGCAAGCCGCATCTTTGTTTCATCAGGTTTCTACAGCCGATTATCGAACCGATTCCGGTCGGCATGAAAACAGGCGTGTTCGCCACTCTCGGGGACGCCTCTTTTCGGACGCATCGTACGCGTAAATGACATTTGAAGGAGCGCACACATGGCAGGCGGACTTCCTGAGCCGATTCTCATCTCCGAACTGGTTCATCTGGATCATATCACCATCGCTGGGCAGACGGTGGAATTCAGGCACGTCTTCTATACGTGGATGGCCATGCTCATCCTTTTTGTCGTCGGCTGGCTTGTGCGCCGCAATATTTCGTTGATCCCCGGCAAGATGCAGAACATCTTCGAGTCGATCATAGGCGGGCTTGAGGACTTCACCGTCACCAACATGGGCGAGGACGGACGCAAGGTTTTCCCCGTGCTCGGCGGCCTGTTCCTCTTCATCGCCGTACAGAACATACTCGGCCTCATCCCCGCCTGTGACGCCCCGACCGCCAACATCAACACCAACATCGGCATGGCCCTGTTCGTGTTCCTGTACTACAACTATCAGGGCATCAAGCGCTGGCACGGCCACTACATCCACCACTTCATGGGCCCCATGCTCCCGCTGGCGCCGTTCATGATGATCCTTGAATTCATTTCGCACCTCGCCCGCCCGCTGTCGCTGACGCTCCGTCTTTTCGGCAACATCCGCGGCGAAGAAATCGTGCTCCTGCTCTTCTTCCTCATGGCGCCGCTCGTGAGCACGCTGCCCATCTACTTCCTGTTCCTGCTCGCCAAGGTATTGCAGGCCTTCATCTTCTACATGCTGGCCCTCATCTACCTCAAGGGAGCTATGGAACCGGCCCACTAAGGGGCCACACCTCTCGGGGGAAATGGTCTTTTTGACCAACACAATACAACCGCTCAAGGAGCAACATACATGCGCAAGATTCTTGTGACCCTGCTCAGCACCGTGGCCATGATGGGCATCGCCAGCCTCGCTTTCGCCGCCGACGGCGCTCCCGTGAAACTGGATTCCGCCTCTCTCGGCCTCGCCATCTTCGGCTGCGCCATCGGCATGGCCGTCGCCGCCGCCGGTTGCGGTATCGGTCAGGGCCTCGGTCTGAAGAGCGCCTGCGAAGGCATCGCCCGCAACCCTGACGCCGCCGGCAAGATTCAGGTCAGCCTTATCCTCGGCCTCGCCTTCGTGGAATCCCTGGCCATTTACTCCCTCGTGGTGAACCTGATCATCCTGTTCGCCAACCCCTTCATCTAAATAAGCAAGCGGCTTATCCCCGGCGGGTCCTCGGCCCGCCGGGGTTTCCGGGGAGGGACCGGCAACGCCGTTCTCTCCCCCCTGTTTTTTTCATCTTTAGCAATGCGATACCACTATGCTCTCATTGAAAAGCGAACGTATTCCCAGAGCCACCATTCGTCGCCTTGCCGTGTACGTTCAAGTGCTCGAAAGTATGCAGCGCAACGGCGTGGAGGTCATCTCCTCCGGCCCGCTCGCTGAAGCGTGCGACGTGAACGCATCTCAGGTGCGCAAGGACCTTGCCTATTTTGGCGAATTCGGTGTGCGTGGCGTAGGGTACAACGTAGCCAGCCTCATCGCCGCCATCAAAGCTTCCCTTGGCGTTGACCGCGAATGGCGCGCCGCGCTGATCGGGGTGGGCAACCTCGGCCGCGCGCTGCTGCACCATGCCGAATTCAAGGCCCGCGGCTTCAACATCGTGGGGGCCTTCGACTGCGATCCGTTCAAGATCGGCGAGCAGGTCTATGGGCTGGAAGTCACGTGTACGAGCGACCTGAAGTCCGCCGTGGACGCCAAGGGCATTGAAATCGGGATCATCACCACGCCGCCGGAACGCGCGCAGCGCGCGGCCGACCATCTGGTCGAAGCGGGCGTATGCGGTATCCTGAATTTCGCGGGGGCCCGGATCCACGTGCCTGAAAAGGTCGTCGTGGAGTATGTGGACTTCTTCCACTATCTCTACGCCCTTGCCTTCAGCATCACCGGCAGCGAACACCGCTCCAAGTAGTCCCGGAGAGGGGCAAACGCCCCGCTCCGAACCGGCCCTGATACTGTACTGTCAGCCCCGCCGTTTTCGCGGATCGGGGGTCGGGGCTTTCGTCGTTTTTTCGTCTTTCCCAAAGGTCTTCCATGCCCCGCCTCAAGCTGACGATAGCCTACGTAGGCACCCAGTATCACGGCTGGCAGACGCAGGCCCGCAAAAACGCCTCCCCCCTGCCCACCATTCAGAACATCATTGAGGACGCCGTGGCTCATGTGCTCGGCAAGCGCGTCCATGTGCACGGTGCAGGACGGACCGACGCGGGGGTTCACGCCGAAGCGCAGGTCGCTCACCTCGATGTCCCCGAATCGCGTGCCCGTATGGACTGGCAGCTGGCCCTCAATACGCTCCTGCCGCGCGACATACGCATTGCGGACGCCGTTCTTGTGCCCGACACGTTCCACGCACAGCACAGTGCCGTCCGCAAGACCTACGAATACCGCCTCTGGCTCTCCAAGCGCTACACGCCGCCGCAGCTCTATCCTTTCGTCTGGGCCTGCGGCCCTGTGGATGTGGAGCGTATGGACGAGGGGAGCCGCTACCTCCTTGGCAAGCGGGACTTCGCCAGCCTGAAAAACGCCGGGACGGATCTCCGTACAACGGTGCGTACCATCCTGTCCATCACCCGCACCCCCGAGGGCCCGCTCCCCGAAGGCTGCCTCGAACTGACCTGGCGCTTTGAAGCGGACGGCTTTCTCAAACAGATGGTCCGCAATACCATGGGGCTGCTCGTCGCTGTCGGGCGGGGCAAGCTGGAACCGGCGGATATTCCCGGCATCCTCGACGCCTGCGATCGCCGGATAGCTCCCCTCACGGCTCCGGCCTGCGGTCTGACTATGAAAAAAGTATGGTATGACGACATGTTCCCACTTGCTGCTTCCGGGCACGAAGGCGCTTGAATATTAAGAGATTCTACGATAGCGTCTAGTCAATATTCTTCACAAGGAGCCGCGTATGCCTCAGGTCGCAGCACGCATCAACGAGCAGCAGGAACGCTGGTTGAAGGACTACTTCCGCACAAAGAGTGCGGGGGCCGAATTCATTCTGCCGTGGGCGGTAGACACGTTTTTCCGCGCGATCACGACCATCAAAGGCACATTTACCGGACCGGAACTCAAAACCATTCTTGAAGCTCACCGTGATCAGCGTCTGCTCCCCGCGCATACCCGCCTCTCCTATCTTCTCCTGCGCGTTGCCGATCTGTGCGAGCAAACCGACTTCCATTCCCGTTACGGCGCGAGCCGCACCAGCCTTGAAGCCAAGCTGAAACGCCTGGACGACACCGAAGCCACGGCCCTTATGGTTTGGGCTTCGGCCTTCTGGGTAAGCCGCAATTGCTCGGCGGCGAACATGGATGACTACATAGCTTCCTATTAAGCCCTCCATGCCCGTTTCCCTGTCAGGATACGCCCCGCACGCTCGAAAGGCCGGGGCGTTTTTTATTGAGATCTTACTGGCGGGGGGAAGAGGAAACGTTCCGGAGAAAGGTTCCCCTTCCCTCACCACCCTCCACTCATCCCGCTTCAACGATTTTTGACTTTATGGGATCCTCTGTTTCAGTCGGAGGTATGCCCGGATCGACTCCATTGATCGGAATAACCCGACGGGGTACACTGAGGAATCTCGAAAGAGCCTATCAAGGCGGCGTGGAGGAAAACGGATACGGGAAAATCTCCGTTGGCCAGCCTCCGCCGCTCAACATTTTGGGGACAGAGCAATGGAACCAACGCATTTTCTCCATTATTCCCTCTTTCCATTCAGGAACGCATCATGAAGACAGTCTATAGCGTATGCGGCATGTGCGGGACACGGTGCCCGGTTGCCGTCGGAGTCGAAAACGGCGAAGCGGTCTGGATTCAGGGCAATCCCCACTCGGCCACGGGTTCGACATTGTGTCCTCGCGGCATCGCGGCGCTCGCGCTGGAAAAGGATTCCGAGCGCCCGCAGTCGCCCCTGATGCGCGTGGGGGCCCGCGGAGGGCACAAGTGGCGCGCCGTCCGCTGGGAAGAAGCGCTCGATGCCGTAGCCGGCAAGCTCCGCGCCATACGGGATCAATACGGCCCCGAAAGCGTCATGTTCTCGCACCGTGGCGGCCCGTTTACGGATCTCTACAAGGCCTTCGCACGCGGCCTCGGTACGCCTAATATCTACAGCCACAGCGTCACCTGCACCCGCAACGTGGAACAGGCCTGCGCATCCGTTTTGGGGCTGGATCGCGGACGCCTCGTCATTGACTACCGGGAGTCGAAACACATCGTGCTCCAGAGCCGCAACGCGCTGGAGGCCCTGAACCTTGCGGAAGTCGCGGGCATCACCGCAGCGCGGGCCAACGGCTGCAAGGTGACGGTCATGGACGTCCGCGCCACCGTCAGCGCCGCCAAAGCGGACACCTTTTTCTTCGTCCGCCCCGGCACCGATTACGCCATGAACCTTGCGGTGCTGCACGTGCTGATTTCGGAAAAGCTTTATGATCCCCATATGCTGCCGTATATCGACGGCTTCGGGGAACTGGAGGAGCGCGTCCGCCCCTGTACGCCGGAGTGGGCGGAAACCGAAACCGGGATCAAGGCCGACCGCATCGTCAGGCTGGCGCGTGAATTGGCTGAGGCCGCCCCCCGTGTCCTCTGGTACCCGGGCTGGTTCACGGCCCGGTATGCTGACAGTTTCGTCACCGTGCGCAGCGCTTACCTCATCAACGCCCTGCTCGGCTCCATCGGCGCGCGCGGCGGTATGCCCATCAGCCTTTCCCCCAAGGAAACGGGGAAACGGCTGCGGCCCCTCTCGGCGCTCTACCCCAATATCACCAAGCCGATGGCGGACAAGGCCGACTGGCAGCAGCCCGGCCTGCTCCACCGGGCCTTCGACGCCGCCGTGACCGGCGATCCGTATCCGGTCCGCGCCTATATCTCGATGCGCCACAACATCCTGTCTTCGCTGCCCGATCCGGATACGCTGCGCAGCAAGCTGGACAAACTCGACCTTATCGTCGCCATCACCACCACGTGGTCGCCCACGGCGGACTATGCCGACATCGTGCTGCCGCTCTCCCCGGCCTTGTCCCGGGAAAGCATTCTGGCCTCCAAACTGGGGCTGAAGCCGCAGTTCTTCCGCCGCCAGCGCGCCGTGCAGCCGCGTTTCGACACGCGCGCCGACTGGGAGATCCTGTGCGGCCTCGCCTCGCGCCTCGGGCTTGACAAACTCGCCTTCTCACGCATTGAGGATATATGGAACTACCAGCTTGAAGGTACGGGGCTCGGCATAGAGGCGTTCGACGCAACCGGCTTTGTGCCGCTCGCGTCCGCTCCGCGCTGGAAAACCCTTGCGGAAGCCACGTTGCCCACGCCTTCCGGCAAGATAGAGGCCCGCAGCCGCTTATGGGCCGCATCCGGGCACGACACCCTGCCGCCCTACACGGCACCGGAGCGGCCTGCCGCGCCCGACCAGTTCCGCGTCATTCCCGGCCGGGCGGCATTGCATACGCAGGCCAGCACGACGAACAACCCCCTGCTGTCCGAACTCGCGCCCACCAATACGTTATGGATCCACACGGAGCGGGCCCAGGCCCTTGGCATTGCCGATGGCGACTGGGTTGAAGTGTGTACAGCCACAGGCCCCGTTGGCCGTTTACGCGCTAAGGTAACCACGGGCATCCACCCCGAGGCCGTCTTCATGCTGCACGGCTTTGGCAGGAAAACGCCTCAAGAAACGCGGGCCTTCGGCAAGGGCGTGGCCGACGAAGCCTGCATGGTCAGCGGGCTGGAGCATGAAGATCCGCTCGGCGGGGGGCTGGCCCTTCAAAAGCACTTCGTAACGATCCGAAAAGCCGAAGAAACGAACTGAACCGGCTCTCAAGAATGGACGTTCCCCTGTACCCGCTGCGGGGGACGCCGCATCAGCAAACAATCGCCGGATGCAAGGCATCCGAGTGAGGCACTATGAGCATATATCGCCTTGTCGTTGATCAAGATCGCTGCATCGCCTGCCATGCCTGTGAAGCCAGCTGCAAGGCGGCCCATGACAGCGCACCGGGCATTTCCCTCGGAACGCTGCTTGTCGATGGCCCCCGCTTTGAAGACGCCGCGGAAGAAGCAACGCCGATCATCGTCAAACATGCACGGCCGGAAGCGCCCGCACCGCTTGCGGCGGACGGAGAGCCCCGGGTTGTGCTTCATACCCGCTACCGGGCCTGCGTACAGTGCCCTCAGCCGCGCTGTGTGGAAGTCTGCCCCAAAGAGGCGCTTATCCGCCGGGAGAGCGACGGGATCGTCTTCATACGGGAAGAAGCGTGCGTCGGCTGCGGGGCGTGCCAGAAAGCCTGCCCGCATCACCTGATCTGGGTTGATCCCCGCAAAAGGAAATCCGTCAAATGCGATCAATGCAAAGACCGCCTCGATGCCGGGCTGGATACCGCCTGCGTCACCGTCTGCCCCACAGGCGCACTGAAGCTCGTAAGGAAAGAAAGGCCGGGCCGATAGGCATTGCAGGCGGCTGGCTCATCACGCGGATTTCCCCCTCAAAGAGCGCCGCTTGCCCTGTCCTCCTTGCGAATGGTATTTGCCTGTTTCAATTTTAAGGGAAGGTTTTGCATATGGCATCACGGAAAGGTATCCTGCTGGCGGGCGGTTCCGGTACGCGGCTTCACCCCCTCACGCTCAGCGTCAGCAAGCAGCTGTTGCCGGTCTACAATAAGCCGATGATCTATTATCCGTTGTCGGTTCTCCTTCTGGCGGGCATCCGTGAGGTTGCCATCATCACCACGCCAGACGACGGCTGGCAGTTCCGCAAACTTCTCGGGGACGGCAGCCAATGGGGATGCTCCTTTGAGTACATCACACAGCCGAAGCCGGAAGGTATCGCTCAAGCGTTCCTCCTTGCCGCTGATTTCATCCAGGGAAGCCACTCCTGCCTGATCCTTGGGGACAATATTTTCTTCGGCAACGGCCTAGAAGATCTCCTCATCAGCGCCCGGGAGCAGGAAGAGGGCGCGACCGTCTTCGGGTATCACGTCAGCGATCCCGAGCGTTACGGCGTGGTCGAGTTCGATCAGGATATGAAAGTCCGCTCCCTCGAGGAGAAACCCCAACATCCCAAATCCAGCTACGCCGTGGCCGGGCTTTATTTTTATGATCAGGACGTCGTGGACATTACACGTGAAATCAAGCCCTCCCCCCGGGGCGAACTGGAAATCACGGACGTCAACAAGGCCTATCTCGACGCGGGGAAACTGCATGTGGGGCTGATGGGGCGCGGCATCGCGTGGCTGGACACCGGCACCCACGATTCGCTCATGGCGGCGGGCACGTTTGTGCAGGCTATCGAAACCCGGCAGGGCCTCAAAGTTTCCTGCATTGAGGAAATCGCTTGGCGCAAGGGCTACATCTCGACGGAGCAGCTCATGAAGCTGGCGGCCCCGCTGCAAAAATCCGGTTATGGGGACTACCTCATGACCCTGCCCGAACGCGTCGCCGAGTCATGGAAATAACCCCACAGCCCAGTACGGCCTGAGGGATGGGGGAGGCGCACCCCTTCACAAGGTGCGTACCTCGGCTGCACCCGCCGGGTATGGATTCGGCGTGTCCGCCGATTGTTCCCGCTTCACAAAAGGCTCCCAGAGGAAACGCCGAGGAAATATCGCATGGATGAAAGAACATTGCCGCATCTGCGCGTAGCCATTATCCATTACTGGCTTACGGGTATGCGCGGCAGAGAAAAAGTCGTCGAAGCCTTGTGCAGGATTTTTCCACAGGCGGATATCTACACGCATGTCGTACGCCCCGAGGCGCTCTCCGAAACCATTACGTCCCACCCGATCCATACGACATTTATCCAAAAGCTTCCGGGAAGCGTGCGGCATTACCAGAAATACCTTCCCCTGATGCCTCTTGCGTTGGAGCAGCTGGATCTGCGCGGCTATGATCTCGTCATTTCCAGCGAGTCCGGGCCCGCCAAAGGGGTCATCACCCGGGCCGACACGCCGCACATCTGCTATTGCCATTCTCCAATGCGCTATCTCTGGGATTTTTATCAAGACTATCTGGAATCCGCCGGAGCGGTGACGCGTCTGCTCATGCGCCCGCTGTTCCATCGGCTGCGGCTGTGGGATTATGCCTCGGCACAACGCGTCGATCACGTTATCGCAAACTCGCGCACCGTGGCGCGCCGGGTCAGGCGCTGGTGGGGAAAGGAGGCCGCCGTCATCCATCCCCCCGTTGACATCTCACGTTTCTCCAGCCCCCCACATGGCGGGCCTTCAAAATGTCCCCGGCACCCCAGAGCCCGGCAGCTACTATCTCTGCCTCAGCGAACTGGTGAGCTACAAGCGTGTGGATCTGGCGGTGGAGGCGTGTACCCGTACCGGGCGGAGGCTTGTCGTTGCGGGGGATGGCCCGGAGCGGAAGCGCCTGGAAAGCATTGCCGGGCCGACCGTCAGTTTTGTGGGCCGCGTGGACAATGCGGCGCTCCCCGCCCTCTATGCGGGCTGTAAGGCTTTCCTGTTCCCCGGCGAAGAGGATTTTGGGATCACGCCTCTTGAGGCTATGGCCGCCGGACGCCCCGTTATCGCATACGGCAGGGGCGGGGTCTTGGACAGTGTGGCGGACGGAGAGACCGGGATCTTTTTTGAACGGCAGACGGCTGACGCCTTAACCGAGGCGCTCGACGCCTATGAAGCCTCCACAGAACAAACGTGGGTACACGATAAGCTGAAAAGGCAGGCGGAAAGCTTTTCCGAGGAGATCTTTCGGAAGAAGATGATTGCGTTCATCGCGGACGTCCTTGAAAACAAGGTATGACAATTCACGTCCCGCGGACTGCAACGCCGTAGTTTCCCAACTCATGGCCATTTTGCCTTTTTCCCGAAAAAGACGCGAAAACATCCGTGTTTCACTATCCCGGCACTTTCAGCCGCCGTTGCGCGCGAACGGGGAATGCTCTTGGAGGCTGGCGCTCCTCGATGCATTCCCCGCTCTCAGTTCCCATACTTTTTGAAACCGCCCATCTTGCGCGCCGGCTTGACGTGAGCCGCCCGCAGCTTCGTACAGCCTACCGCCCGCTATAATTCGTTTCGAGCCATTGGCGATATTCCCCGCTCTGGATGTTCTCCACCCACGCGGCATTCTCAAGATACCAGCCCACCGTTTCCCGAAGCCCTTCCTCAAAACGACGGCGCGGAACCCAGCCGATCTCCTGTTCGATCTTCGCGGCGTCAATGGCGTAGCGCAAATCATGGCCCGGCCTGTCCGCCACAAAGGTTATCTGCTTTTCATAGGGGGCCGCTGTGGGGCGGAGCTTGTCAAGAATGCGGCAAATGCTCCGGACGACATCGATATTGGCCCGCTCGGAGTGCCCGCCGATATTGTAGCACTCTCCCGGCGCCCCTTTTTCCAAGACGGCAACGATGGCCTCGCAGTGGTCTTCCACATGCAGCCAGTCGCGGATGTTCTCCCCGGTGCCGTAAATGGGCAGCGGCTTTCCGGACAGCGCGTTCAGGATGACCAAGGGAATGAGTTTCTCCGGAAACTGGCGCGGGCCGTAATTATTGGAGCAATTCGTGATGAGCGTGGGGAGCCCATAGGTTTCGTGATAGGCCCTCACGAAATGATCGCTGGACGCCTTGGATGCCGAATAGGGGCTGTTCGGCGCATACGGGGTGGTCTCCGTGAAGGCGGGCTCGCCGGGGCGGAGCGTTCCGTATACCTCATCCGTGGAAACGTGCAGGAAACGGAAAGCGTTCCGCCTTTCTTCGGACAGCTCTTTCCACCATTCCAATACGCCGCGCAGGAGGGTGCAGGTTCCGAGGACATTGGTGCGGACAAATGCATCCGGGTCATGGATGGAGCGATCCACATGGCTCTCAGCGGCAAAATTGATGACCGCATCTGGCTGGTAATGGTGCAGCAACTGGCGGACAAGCAGCGCATCCCCAATATCGCCCCGGACAAAAATATGCTCGGCATCCCCATCAAGAGACGCCAAATTACCGATGTTGCCGGAATAGGTGAGCTTGTCGAGGTTGACGACCCGCTCCCCCGCAGTGCGCCGGGACAGCACATAGCAGGAACCGATAAACCCCGCGCCTCCGGTTACAAGAACTGTCTTCATTCGGATACCTTCCAGACACGTTTGGGAAATACATCAAATGCCCGCAACGGCCTCATTGCCGGGAGGACGGAGGAATCGGCTTTTCCCCGATAATGCACCACATCCGGCTCTTGACTTCTTTTCAGGATACAGAACACTCCCCCAAAACGAACCGCCTCTGCCCCCGAAGGATACGCGGACGGGACATATCGGGAGAAGATGTGTACAGCCCCAATTCAAAGGCAGCGAGGCGGGGACAGACAGCGTTCCCTTTGCCTCGCCTAAAGCCTCCAGTAGGCCATGCCTTCGGCTTGTACGGCACTGGGCGAGAGACAGCCCTTCACATCCAGCAGGAGGGCTTTATCGGGCACGGCAAACCGTGCGTGCAGGGCTGCCGGTTCCAGAACGCCGTTTTCGGCGTAGGCCTTGTGCGGCACGGCCAGAATCAGCGCGTCCAGATTGGCGAGCTCATCCAGCGCCGCGAAAGAGAGGCCATATTCATGGCGCACTTCCCTGGCGTCAGCCAGCGGATCGTGTACCAGCACATCGACGCCGTATTCCTGCAATTCGCGGATCACGTCGATAACCCGGGTGTTCCGCAAGTCCGGCACGTTTTCCTTGAACGTAAAGCCAAGGATGCCCACACGGGCCGCATTGACCAGCCGCCCCTGCCGGATCAGCAGTTTGACGCAGGTTTCCGCCACATGCTTGCCCATGCCGTCGTTGATGCGCCGCCCGGCCAGAATGACCTGCGGATGGCAGCCGAGTTCCTCGGCCTTGAAGGTCAGGTAGTACGGATCGACGCCGATGCAGTGCCCGCCGACCAGCCCCGGACGGAACGGCAGGAAGTTCCACTTGGTCCCGGCCGCTTCCAGCACGTCCAGCGTATCAATGCCGAGCCGGTCAAAAATGATGGACAGCTCATTCATCAGCGCGATGTTCAGGTCGCGCTGCGTGTTCTCGATGACCTTGGCGGCTTCCGCAACCTTGATGCTGGGGGCACGGTGGATGCCCGCGCGCACGACCGTCCCGTACAGCTCCGCCAGCAGATCCAGCGTCGGCGCGTCGCTTCCGGAAACAATCTTCTTGATGGTTTCAAGCGTATGCACCTTGTCGCCGGGGTTGATCCGCTCCGGAGAATAGCCCACCGTGAAGTCGGCTCCGCACCGCAGGCCGGATTCGGCCTCAAGGATCGGGACGCAGACCTCTTCGGTCACGCCCGGATAGACCGTGGACTCGTACACGACGACCGCGCCACGGGTCAAATGCCGCCCCACAGTCCGGGAAGCCCCTTCCACCGGGGACAAATCCGGATTCCTGTGCTCGTCGATCGGCGTCGGAACCGCCACGATGATGACGCCCGCCTCGCGGAGTGCCGCCGGATCGCTGGTGAAACGAGCCGTGGAAGCTTGCAGCGCCGCCGAGTCCACTTCGCCTGTCCGATCCGTGCCTGCGGAAAGCTCTTCCACGCGGGCGGCGTTCAAATCAAAACCGATCACGTTGAAATGCCGGGCAAAAGCGACGGCCAGCGGCAGGCCGACATACCCGAGGCCGACGACGGCCACCGAGTGCGCGCCCTGATGGAAAGATGCAATGGAAGGCAAAGAAACAGACATAGGCAGTCCCTAATACGTAAAAGGAAAGCGCAATACTCTGAAAAAAATAGCTTTAAGCTTTTTTCAGGCGTTCCGGAGCAAAAGCAATGATAAGGGCCCTGGCAAGCACCTTGGTGGCGTCCAGCAGCGGAACGCCGCGCAAATCGGGCTCCGTGAGCGCCAACGGGATTTCCGTACAGCCGAGGATCACGGCGTCGGCCCCCTGCTCCACCAGTTTTTCCGCCTCGGCAAGCAACGCCGCGCGCGCTTCCGGCGTCACCGGATTCGACTGGGCCTTGATGCCGTACGCAGTATTGCTGATGGCCTGCTGGACACGCTCGCGGCCTTCCTCATCCGGGAACAAAGGAACGACCCCCGCGGCGGAAAGGGCACCCTGATAGAGCCCGGTCGCGTAGGTCCCCTTGGTGCTCAGAACGCCTATCTTCCGGGCATGGGGCAGGCTCTCACGGATAAAGGCGACGACGGAATCGATCATATGGACGAAGCGCGTCTTCGGGGACGCCTCATGCAGCATGGCGACGGCTACATCCATGATCCGTGGGCTGTGCGCCGTATTGCAAGGCACGCCGATAACGGTGGCCCCGGCCTTCGCCATGCGCACCATGATTTCGCCGATGGCTTCGCCGGGATTTTCGTCCGTCTCCCCAAGCAGAAAGCGCGTTCTGTCGATGATATGTTCGGAAAGGGAATACTGGATCACGGACAGGTGTTCCTGATCGCAGTTCGCTTCGGTCTGATCAAAAATCTTGCGCATGAGGTCCAGACCGGCATACGGCCCCACCCCACCCAGAACACCTATGGCCCCGGTATCCGTTTTCATTGCGTTGCCCTCCAAAGGCTCAATCTTGCTGCGAGGCAGTTTAGCTGAGCTTGCATGAGGGGACAAGCTTTTTAGGGGGGTGGGAAATGTGGGGGAAGGGAGGAGGAACCTTTCTGGA